>WBZS01000312.1_pt1 | contig 73667 bp, 68 predicted proteins | sample 5204201 | NCBI WGS metagenome assembly WBZS01 (sample SAMN12344357, study PRJNA552823) | activated sludge metagenome | biome: Activated sludge suspended growth; feature: Nitrification reactor; material: Wastewater; isolation source: activated sludge from nitrification reactor of wastewater...
GCCCGGGGGCTGGCCCGAGCCGTTCCGGACCAAGGCCCTCCAGGGACGGCACGCGAAGCCGCGCGTCACGGACCTCACGGCGGAACAGGAGGAGGCCCTCGAGCGCGAGCCGCGGGCCACCCTCAACCGCCTGCTCTTCCCCGGGCCGACGAAGGAGTTCGAGGCCAGCCGCGAGACCTACGGCAACCTCTCGGTGCTCGGCACCATCGAGTTCCTGCACGGCATCGAGCCCGGCACCGAGTACGAGGTCGAGATCGAGGCCGGCAAGCGACTGATCCTTGGTGTGCAGTCGGTCGGCAAGGCCGACGCGAAGGGCATGCGGACGGTCATGTGCACCCTCAACGGCCAGTTCCGCCCGATCCAGGTGCGGGACAGGTCGGCCAAGGTCGTGGTCAAGGCGGCGGAGAAGGCCGACCGCAGCGTGGCCGGACACATCCCGGCCCCGTTCGCTGGGGTCGTCACGGTCGCGGTCTCCGAGGGTGACCCGGTCGAGGTCGGCACGGTCGTGGCCACGATCGAGGCGATGAAGATGGAGGCCAACATCACCTCACCGGTGGCCGGGACGGTCGCCCGCCTCGCGATCGGCAAGCACCAGCAGATGGAGGGCGGGGACCTGATCCTCGTCGTCTCCTCGAGTTGAGTGCGTTGGTCCGGGCCCTGGCCCGCACCAACGCACTCAACTCGGGGTGGGGGCGTCGGGGGGCGGCGTCACCAGGAGCCGCCGCCGCCGCCCCCGCCGCCGCCCCCGGAGAACCCACCCCCGCCGCTGAACCCGCTGCCCCCGGACGACCCCGGCGTCGACACGAAGGTGCCGGCCGCCTGGGTGGAGAACGAGTCCATGTCGGCGGCGATGTTGTCGAAGGTCATGGAGTTCCAGGACCCGACGTACCAGGTCGGCATCAGCACGGTGTGGCCCGCGGCCGTGGCGGCCTGGGCCACCTCCTCGAAGACCTTGGCCCAGCGCTGCGTGAGACCGAAGACGATGGCGTAGGGCAGGAACCGACTGAACAGGTCCCGCGCCTCCTCCCACCTGATCTGGTTCGCCTCGGCCGTCGCGAGGTACTGCCGAAAACCCTTGGACTGGGCCAAGATCGCGCTCCCGACCGCCGTGCGCGCCGCCATCCGACGACCCAGGAGGATCGTGATCGCTCCGGCGAGAATGCCCCCGACGCCGAGCACGACCCCGGGGTTGAACGGCAGCCCCGCGTCGGAGCCGATCGCCGAGAAGAAGGTCCACCCGAAGAACAGGGCGAAGGCCGACAGGACGATCAGTCCGAACCCGAGGCCGACCCACGCCCCCCGCTGCGACTCCGGGGACCGGCGGAACCAGCCCCGGTGGACCGTCTCCTCGTACATCATCTGCTGCACGAGCTTGAGGGTCGGGGCGAAGGTGTTCTTGAGGTCGTCGAGGTGGACCACGGGCCCCCCGGCGAAGACCGAGTCGAGCAGTTGCTGCTCGTACGGGGCCAGCGGCGCCCGGTCCGCGGGCGCGTCGGTGCGGGTGAGGATCCAGTCGCCGCGCCGCCAGACACTCGACCGGTCCGGGGCCGTGAGGGTGAGGTGGCCGCGGACGGCGAGGTCGATGAGGGTCGCCGTCACGTCGACGACGTTGGCCTCCTCGTCGATGACGGTGCCGAGCATGCCGGGTTGGACACCCGGGGGCGGATTGAACTGCACGGCCACGACCGGCGCCCGGCCCGAACGGGCCACCGGCACGTCGCCCTGGTCGCGGCCCGGGAGCACTCCGGGGGTCAACCCGACGAACTGCTCGTCGCGCCCGCGCGTCCACACCAGGAAGCCCATGCCGGCCGCGGCCAACAGCGGCAGCAGGACGCCGCCGCCGGTGGCCAGCCAGCCCAGGGAACGGGCAACGCCCGGTGACACCGACGACGACGAGGTCGCGCTCGCGCTCCCCTGCCGCAGATCCGGGGTGAGGTCGCCGAAGGCGTCGCGCGGCCAGGAGACCACGATGCTGGCCCCGTCGGTGGGGCCGAGTGCGGGAATGGTGAAGCGCGAGGTGTCGCCCGCCACCGCGTCACAGGTCGTCGTGGACCCGCGCGGGCCGTAGAAGCAGGCCACCTTGGTCGCCGGAACCGGTCCGGTGACCTTGGAGGTCACCGCGTGATAGTCCTCCTCGTTGGCCGTGGAGATGGTGTTGTAGTAGAACTCCGCCGTCCCGTCACCGATGTCGTTGACGACGTGCGCGAGGGAGAACTTCACGACATACGTCTGGGTGCCGGTGACCGTCCGGCTCGGGGAGCCGATCCGGATCTTCTTGTCCGCGCCGAAGTCGGTGATCGACACGTCGGTCGGCGCCCCCGTCGGGGAGGTGACCTCGACGTTGCTCAGGGTGTAGTAGCGGTACTCCGTCTGGCTGTCCCGGTAGCCCGCGCGCACCGTGACGGTGCGGTAGATCCCGTGCCGGTCACCGCTAGCGGGAAAGGTCCACTCGATGGTCTGGGTCACGTCGACGCTGCCGTCGGGCTGGACGGCGTAGGCCGCGTCGAAGGACTTCGCGAAGTCGTCGGCGGCCAGGTCGAAGCCGGTATGCCGGCCGCTCGCCTCCGCCGGGGCGAGCGCGGTCGCCGAGGAGAGCGGGCCGGCCGAGGTCGCCGAGGCGACCGGGGCAGCGAGCACGCCGAGGCCGAGCGGGAGGGCGAGCGTCAGGAGGGCGCGAGCGGCCGCCCGGCGGACGGCATACCCGGTCATCTCTCGCCCCGGGAGTGCAGGGCCCGCTGGACGTCGCGCTCGTCCTGGCGTTCGCGCAGCGCGTGCCGCTTGTCGTAGGCCTTCTTGCCCTTGGCGACGGCGATCTCCACCTTGGCCCGTCCGTCCTTGAAGTAGAGCTGGAGCGGCACGAGCGTGTGCCCGCTCTCCCTCGTCTTGACCATCAGCTTGTCGAGTTCGCGGCGGTGCAGCAGGAGCTTGCGCTTGCGGCGCGGGGTGTGGTTGGTCCACGTGCCGTTGAGGTACTCGGGGATGTGCACGCCCTCGAGGTAGAGCTCGTCGCCACTGAAGGCCGCCCACCCGTCGACCAACGAGGCCCGGCCCATCCGCAACGCCTTGACCTCGGTGCCCATCAGGACCAGACCCGCCTCGACGGTGTCCTCGATGAGGTAGTCGTGACGGGCCTTGCGGTTGCTCGCGACGACCTTGCGCCCGGCGTTGGTCTCCTTGGCCACGAACGCAACGTTACGTGACGCCGCCGACGGTCGCGGACCTCGACGGGGTTGGGTACGCCCGGCTCAGAGCCAGTTGCGCGGGTTGTCCACGGCCCCGTTGACGTAGACCTCGAAGTGCAGGTGGCAGCCGTTGCTCCACCCGGTCGTGCCCTCGTAGCCGACGACCTGGCCACGGGAGACGTGCCCACCCCAGACGGCGATCGACTGCATGTGGTTGTAGCTCGTGGCGACCGGCACGCCGCGCTGGATCCCGTGGTCGAGCACGACCCGGTTGCCGTAGCCACCGGCGCCGCCAGCGGAGACGACCTCACCGTCGAGCGCGGCGACTATCGGCTGCCCGCAGGGGGTGGCGATGTCGAGGCCGGGATGGAAGCCGCTCACGCCGTTGATCGGGTCGACCCGCGACCCGAACTCCGAGGTCACGTAGCCACCCGGCAGGGGCCAGAGCATGAAGCCCGAGCCACCCCCTCCACGGCCCGCGGCAGCAGCCGCTTCCGCCGCCTTGCGCGCGGCCTCGGCGCGTTGGCGCAGCACCTCGGCGAGCCGGTCCGACTCGGCCTGCATCTCGGCCTCACGCTGCTTCTGGCCCTCGAGTTTGGCCTGAACGGCCGCAGCCTGGGCCCGCTGGTCGGCGGCCAGCGCGTCGAGGGCCGCCTTGGCGTCCACCGCGGCGGCCCGGGCGGCCCGCGCGGCCGTCACAGCCGCCTCGGCCTTGCGCTTGGCGGTCTCGCTGTCGGCCCGGAGTGCCTCGACGTGGGCTTCGAGAGCGGTCTGGGCGGCCTTGGCGGTGGCCAGTCGGGAGAGGGTCTGATGCTGGGTGTCCATGACCGCGCCGACGAGCGACATGCGGTCCGCGAGTTCTTGCGGGTTCGCGGCATCGGCGGCCGCGTTGAACGACCCCATGCCCTGCTCCATGTAGACCTGACCGGCGAAGGCGGCGACCCGGTCGCGGCCCCTGAGGATCGCCACGGTCGTGGCGGCGAGTTCGTCCTTGGCCTTCTGTTCGTTGGCCCGCGCGATCGCCAACTCCTGGGCGGCGACCGCGTCCGCCGCCTCCGCCGCGGCCGCCATCGCCTGGGCCTGGGCGAGCGCGGCCTGGGCGCCGGGCAGCTTGGCCTGTGTGGCCTTCAACGCGATGAAGGCGTTGGCCAGGGAGGTCTCGGTGTCATGCAACTGGCCGCGCAACTGCTGGAGCTGGGCGTCCACCGACGACTTGGCCGCGTCGGGGTCCTCGGTGAGTCCCACCGCACCGGCCGACGAGGACGTCAGCAGGGACGCCGTCAGCAGGGCCGCGGTCAGGGTGGCCCCGACCGCGGCGGCGAGCAGTCGACGACCCCGGCGCACCATGTCAGACCCGCAGGTAGCGGCGCAGCGTGGCCAGGGCGGTGAGCAGGGCGACGATGCCGACCCCAGCGAAGAGCCACGGGGCGACGGCGAGCACGTCGCCGGTGCCGATCCACGCCTGGAGGGAGGCGACCTGGTTGACCTGGCTGAAGACGACCCGGACGACCCCCCAGAGCATGGCGACCGCGAGCGAGACCCCGACGGCGGCGACCAGGAGCATCTCGAGGACGAAGGGCATTCGGATCGTCCACGAGGAGGCCCCGACCAGTCGCATGATGCTGATCTCGCGGCGCCGCACGAACGCCGCCTGCCGGATCGTCGTGGCCATCAGCAGGGCCGCGCAGAAGGCCATCAGGGCGGCCAGCCCGAGGGCGAAGTAGGTGACGCCGTTGATGATCTGGAAGAACTTCTTGAGGACCTTCTCCTGGTCCTGGACGCTCGCGACGCCCGGGGCGCCCTCGAACTGGCTCGAGACGACGGCGAACTTCGTGGGGTCCTTGAGCTTGACCCGATAGCTCTCCGGGATGTCACCGACCTGCACGGTGTCGGCGATCGGGGAGTTGCGGAACTGCTCCTTGAAGCGGTCGTAGGCCTGCTGGGCGTCCTCGACGAACACCGTGTCCACCTCGGGCATCGCCTTGAGCTGGGCGGCGATGGTCGCCTGCTGCTCCTCGGTGGCCGCCTGTTCGTTGCAGTTGGGCTGGGGGGCGCCCTCGGTGCACAAGAAGATGGAGACCTGGATCCGGTCGTACCAGAAGCCCTTCATCGTGTCGGCCTGGCGTTGGGCGAGCAGGCCGAGCCCGAGCAGGAACACCGAGACCATCGTCACGAGGATGACCGAGACCGCCATCGAGACGTTGCGCCGCAGCCCGGTCCAGATCTCACCGAGGAGGAAGCCCAGACGCATCAGGCACCACCCTCGTAGCCGGCGCTGGGATCGAAGTCGTCCTCGATGTCGGGCTCCCAGGATCCGTCGGCCCCGATCGTGCCGCCGACCCGCTCGGGCCGGCCGGCATCGGTCGTCAGGTCGGGTTCGTAGATGGCGTGGGCGGCATCACGGATGACCCGGCCGTCCTGGAGTTCGATGACCCGCTGGCGCAGCTCGTTGACGATGGCGCTGTCGTGGGTGGCCATGACGATCGTCGTTCCCGCCCGGTTGATCCGCTGGAGCAGGTGCACGATGTCGAGGCTGGTGGCCGGGTCGAGGTTTCCGGTGGGCTCGTCGGCGAGCAGGATCTGCGGCTTGTTGACCACGGCGCGGGCGATCGCCACGCGCTGCTGCTCACCGCCGGAGAGTTCGTGGGGCAGCCGCTTGCCCTTGTCGGCGAGTCCGACCATCTCGAGGGTCTCGGGGACCAGGGTGCGGATGACGTGCCGCGGTTTCCCGATGACCTGGAGGGCGAACGCGACGTTCTGGCTGACCGTCTTGCCCGGCAGCAGCCGGAAGTCCTGGAACACCGCCCCCATCTGGCGGCGCAGCCGCGGGACCTGGCGTTGGGTCATGGCCTTGAGGTCGTGGCCGGCGACGAGGACCTGGCCGGCCGTCGCCAACTGCTCGCGAAGGGCGACCTTCATGAGCGTCGACTTGCCCGACCCGGACTTGCCCACGACGAAGACGAATTCGCCGCGCTCGACCTCGAGCGAGACGTCGTTGAGGGCCGGCGCGGCCGTCGGCGCGTAGGTCTTGGTGACGTGGTCGAATCGGATCATCGGCGTGTCGACAGTGCCTTGCGTCGGGGACAGGACCTTCGGGGGGAACAACCGGCGTTCACGGGCGAGGGCACCATCCGCTGCCGTGGGCGGCAGGTGAGGAGCCACACGGATGCCGTGGAGCCGCTGCGAGCCTACGACGCCTGAGGCGCATGGGACGGGAGGTGCGCACGTTCGGCGTGTGCCCTGTGCGCCTCCTGTGCCCATCCGAGCGCCCCACCAACCTCTCCCCGGGAGAGAATGCATAGGAAGGTGCCAGTTCGTAGGTGACGCTCCAGTACTCAAACCCACCCGATGGGGTGCCAACCGAGGGCTCGGCTCAGCGGCGGATCGAGTCCAGCCAGGCCCTGGCCGCCTCCGGGGCCGCCGAACCCGGCGCCGAGACGTCCGGCGGGATCGGTCCCCCCCAGGTCACGCCCGCCCGGTCGCGGTCCATCCCGGTCGTGAGCATCAGGGTCGCCCCGTCCGGGAGCGGGAAGAGGTCGTTGGACGAGGAGAACCCGGCACTCGCCGCCCCGAAGGAACGCGCCGTCGCCACCCCCCGGAACGCGAGCACGACCACCTCCGCCGAGCTCGCGGTCGCCCCATCGGTGAGGACCGCGACGGGCGCCTCGACCTTGGGGCCGGTCTCGACGCTGATCATGTCGTCCCGGCCGACTCGGGCCTGGTTGCCCTCGATCGTCACCGGCGTCGACGAGCCGTCGCGGTGGACGAACTCGAGCATCGGCCCGTCGGGGATCAGCGCCGCCAACCCGGCCACCATCGGCCAGGCATTGCCCCCGGTGTTGCCGCGCAGGTCGACGATCACGCCACAGGTCGTGGCGCGACGGGCGTTGACGGCGTCGGCGAGGGTGACGGCATACCGGCGGTTGACCGCGGGATCCGGCGACCCGAGCGCGGGCACCACGAGTGTGGTGACGCAGCCGTCGTCGGCCAACGTCGGCATGACCTCGGCCACCCCGGTGTCCAGGCCCTGTCCGGGGCGGAACAGCCGGCTGTGATGTCCCCCGGCGACGGCGAGCGCGCGGTCGAGGACGGCATACGCCTCCTGCGGGCCCGCCGCGTTCGCCGCGGCCGCCCGCGCGTTCGCCTTGGCGGCCTCCCACTCGGGGCCGGTCGCGAAGTACCCCTGATCCATCAGGTGCAGGACGTCGTCGACGTATGCCGTCCGCTCCCCGCTTCCGCTCGGCCCACCGGCCGACGATGCGGACCTCGCCGCAGCGTCGGGGCGCCGGGCGATCAGGAGGCCGGCCGCGGCGAGGCCAGCCAGGACGAGCAGAGCGACGAGGAGGGCCACGAGCACAGGACCGAGCCGGGGCCGGCGGCGGGCGCGAGAAGTCATCGGCCCGGATGGGTTCAGGCGACGACGAGGACGCCGGGGTCGGACACACCGAACACGCCGGCGTGGGTCGAGGCGACCGCGACGGCCGCCGCGCGGGCGTCCTCGAGTGGCAGGTACGGACCGTTGGGCAGGTCGTCGGGGAACCAGCGCTGCACCCCGGGACCATCGGTGGGCCCCCCGCGCCGCCAGCCCAGGGCGGCCAACGCCGCCCGTTCCTCGTCATTGAGCGGGAACCCGAGGTCGGGGTCGTCACTGACCGCACGCGCCCGCACGAGATCGCCCTCGCGGGTGAGGCTGACCCAGGCCGGTGTCATCGTGTAGCGCTGCCCGAGGACCCGCTGGACCAGGCCGACTCGGGGTTTGCAGGGGCGCGCCATCGACTCCGGCGCGCTGACCGTGAGCGTGCCCTCGTCGGGGAGCCGACGCACTCGGTCGACGAGGTCATCGACGAAGGCCGCCCAGGCCGGGTCGGCGAGGGCCGGACCCGGCACGGCCGGACTCAGCACGGCCGGACTCGGGTCGGCCCACCTCCGGGCGGTCGGGGGCGTTCATACGCAAACCGTAACCCTGGATACCCTCTCCCCGAGTTGAGTGCGCGCGTGGGGGTCAGGGCTCGGCCCAGCGCACTCAACTCGGGGTGGTGGCCTTGCGCTGGGCGATCTGCCAGCGGATCCCGGCCTCGATGAAGCCGTCGATGTCGCCGTCGAAGACCGCGCTCGGGTTGCCGGTCTCGAACTCGGTGCGCAGGTCCTTGACCATCTGGTACGGGTTGAGCACGTAGGAGCGCATCTGGTCGCCCCAACTGGCCTTGATGTCCCCGGCGAGTTCCTTGCGCTCGGCGGCCTCCTCGGCCTTCTTGAGCAGCAACAGGCGGGACTGCATGACCCGCAGGGCGGCGGCGCGGTTCTGGATCTGGGACTTCTCGTTCTGCATCGAGACCACCGTCCCGGTGGGAAGGTGCGTCATGCGCACCGCGGAGTCGGTCGTGTTGACCGACTGACCGCCGGGGCCCGAGGAGCGGAAGACGTCGATCTTCAGCTCGTTCTCGGGGATGTCGATGGAGTCGGTGCCCTCGATCAGCGGGATGACCTCGACCGCGGCGAAACTCGTCTGCCGTCGGCCCTGGTTGTCGAACGGGCTGATCCGCACGAGCCGGTGCGTCCCACCCTCGACCGAGAGGTTGCCGTAGGCGTAGGGCACGTTGACCTCGAAGGTCGCGCTCTTGAGGCCGGCCTCCTCGGCGTATGAGGTGTCCATCACCTTGGTCGGGTAGCCGTGGCGCTCGGCCCACCGCAGATACATCCGCATCAGCATCTCGGCGAAGTCGGCGGCGTCGACCCCACCGGCGCCGGCGCGGATCGTGACGACGGCCTCGCGCTGGTCGTACTCCCCGGAGAGCAGGGTGCGCACCTCGAGTTCGCCGACGGCCTTGCGCACTGTGGTCAGCTCGACCTCGGCCTCGGCCAAGACTTCAGCGGCGTCCTCCCCGTGTGCTTCCTGGCCCATCTCGACGAGCGCCTCGAGGTCGTCGATCCGGGCGTCCATCGAGAGCACCCGCTCCCGTTCGGCCTTGGCCCGGGAGAGCCCGGAGGTGACGACCTGCGCCTTCTCCTGGTCGTCCCAGAGGGTCGGGTCGGAGGCCTTTCGCTCGAAGTCGGCGATCGTCGCGTCGAGGGCGCCGATGTCGGTCACCTCGCGCACGGACGCCATGGTCGCGCGCAGGTGCTTGATCTCGTCGGAGAAGTCGGTGGCCACGAGGGTCAAGCCTACGGGAGTCGCGCGACCAGCCCTTGCGCGTCACTCGCCTGGGTATGCCGGGGGGCCGGCTCAGCGGGTGGCGGCGCGCGCCCGGGACTCGACGGTCAACGGGAGGCTGGCCCTCTCCCCGATGACCGCTGCGGCCAACGGGATCCGGATCCGCGCGGACACGACGACGACGGCCGTGCGGCCGTCGGGGGTGCCGGTGCCGCCCTCGACCCACCATCCGAGGAAGGTCGGTGGGACGCTCTGCGCGGCCAGCGATTCTGCGGCCGCCTGTCGGACGGTCGCATCGGACAGTGGGACCGTGTCCTGGATGCCGCGATCGGTGTAGGTCCCCGCATCGAAGGCGTTGGCGGCGGCCAGGGCCGCGGAGTCGGCGGCATCCATCAGCCGGACCCGGGCGAGCGCCACCGAGGTGATCCCGTAGGTGACGACGATGAGCATCATGGCGACGATCGTCAGGCCCAGGATGTAGATCGAGATCTGGCCGGACTCGGCGCACCGTGTCGGCTCCTGGCCGCCGCGACCGGCCCGGCGGAGGCGCCTCATGGCACCGCCCGAAATCGATCGACGATCGTCACGTTGGCCGCATGGAGGGTGACCTGCAGGGGGATGACGGATCGCACGAAGGCGGGTACCAGGGGCAGCGGCACGCTCACCTGCGCGGCGCTGTGGACGGCAACCCCGGGACGCAGGCAGGGGTCGGCGTCGCAGCGCACGGTCACGCTCGAGCCCTCGGCGAAGCCCAGGTTCTCGAAGGCCAGCAGCGCCGCCGTCTGGGCCCGGCCCGGCGCGGTCTCGACCGTCTCGGCCGTCACGAACGCCCGCCCGCTCTCGCGGGCGGCCGCGCTCACGGCATACGCCCCGGCCTGCAACCGGCCCAACATGAGGACGAGGTAGACGAGCGGGACCAGCAGGAGCACGCCCAGGAAGACGAACTCCACGACCGCACTCCCCCGCTGCGGCTCCAGCCGGTGTCCGGATCGGGGTCGGGCGCGGCGCGTGGTCACTGGCGTTCCGCGAAGGCCGCGGCCGAGACGTGCAGATCCCGGCCGATCCCGAACGGGCCGACGACCGGCACCGGCGCGTCGACGGTGAGGACGACGACCCGCACTCCGGCGCGGACCTGCTCGTCGGCCGTGACCGACTCCGCGAAGCGGTCGGCCAACTGGGCCCGGATCAGGGAGCGGGTGCGTTCGGCGCCAAGGCCGGGATCGGCATCGGCGCGGGCGCCGAGTCGGGCTCCCTCGGCGGCCGCGGCGATGAGCGTGTTGCGGGTGTGGAGCGCGAAGCCGAGCTGGAGCAGACCGAGGAAGAGCAGCGAGACGAGCGCCGACACCAGGACGAAGTCGACGACGGCGGATCCGCGCTCGGCACGCATCACGACGGCAGGCTCGGGGGGCCCGGCTCAGCCGGTGATGCCGGACATGGCCTGCTCGAACAAAGCGATGAGCCGATCCTTGGCCACGGCGAACAGGAGCGTGACGAGCATGGCCGTCATGAGGGTGATCAACACCCACCCGGGAACATCCCCGCGGTCGGCTCTGCGGGGCTGGCGTCGCCGATTCGCCAAACGTGTGCTCATGCGTGGGGTCCTTTCGGGCGGGTCGAGTGGGTCAGATGCGGAAGTCGAAGTAGGCGAGTCCGGGGAAGAGGGCGAACACCACCGTCGTGGGCAGGATGAGGAAGACCACCGGCACCATCATGAGGATCTCCTTGCGGCCGGCGGACTCCATGATTCCTCGTCGCCCCGCCTCCCGAACGTCCTCGGCCTGCGCCCGGAGCACGTCGGCCAGCGGGGTGCCTCGCTCCACGGCGACGACGATCCCGTCGACGAACCGCGCCAGGCTGGGCAAGCCGGTGCGTTCGGCCAGACCGGACAGCGCGGCCGGCAGGCTGGCGCCCGCCCGGGCATCGGCGAGACAGCGGCCGAGTTCGACGGACAACTCGCCCCGCGACAACCGACAGACACGATCCAGGGCCCCCACCGCCCCTTCACCGGCACCCACGGCGAGAGCGAGGAACTCAGCAATGGTCGGGAACTCGGCGAGCATCCGTGCCTCACGAGCGCTCGCTCGCTGGGACAGCACCTGGTCCCAGGCCACGACACCCAGCGCACCACCCAACAGCACGAGGGCCACGGCCATCCAGGCCGACAACCGCCCGCTCGCCACCCCGACGATCGACGCACCCACCCCCAACCCGGCCCCGGCCACCCCGGCCAGCACCTGCTGGACCCGGAAACGTTCGACGTCGGGTGCCTCACCGGCCCTGAGCAGGCGACGCTGGACGGTCGGACCGTCCCCGATGATCCGATCCACCGCCCCGGCGGCCCGCTGCAGGGCGGGGGTGAGCACCGGGACCCAGCCCTGGGACGTGACCCGGCCGGCCAGCAGCCGGCTCGGCAAGGGCGTCTGGTCCCGAAGGTAGGGAGCGACCCGTTCCGCCAAGCCGGCCCGACGATTGCGCGGAAGTCCTCGCCACACCAGGAGCAACCCGCACCCCATCAGGGCTCCGGCGACCAGGCCCCACAGCAGCGAGGTCATCTCAGCACTCGCTGTTCCTCGGGGAGCCGCCCGATGCGGAGCATGAGCCAGTAGGCCACTGCGGAGATCGCCGCGCCCCCGGAGAGGACCAGGACCCCGTTCCATGAGGAGTAGGCGCGCACCGATTCGGGGCGGGTCGAGAGCATCAGCAGGACGAGCCACGGCGCCGCCACCGCCAGCCGGGCCGCGCTGACCGTCCACGACTGGCGCGTCTCCAACTCCGCCCTGGTGCGGGCGTCCTCGCGCAGGAAACGGGACAGCGTGCGCAGCAGCCGGCCGAGATCACTCCCGCCGACCTCGCGGGCGATTCGAAGGGACTCGACGAGCCGATCGCCCACCGGGTCACTCAGCCGCTCCTTGAGGTGATCGAGACAGTCGTTGAAGCGGCCGGTCAACCGATAGTCCTCCGCGAACTGCGCGAACGCCGGGCGGAGTTCCTCGGGTCCACGCAGGCTCAGTTGCCCCAGTGCCTCCGGCAGGGCCAGTCCGGCGCGCACCCCGGAGGTCACGTTGTCGATGGCATCTGGCCACAGTTCGCGCAACCTGGAGCGACGTTTGCGGGCCCGCATCCGCACCCAGGTGAGGGGGGCGGCTCCGGCGATCACCGCGAAACAGCAGGCGATGGGCCACGCCGCCACGACGGCATACGCAAGCAGGAGGACAACGACGAAGGCGATCGCGCAGGCCGTCAGTACTCCGCGCACGCTCAACCCCGAGATGCCGGACTGGACCACCTCGTCGCGCAGCCGCGAGAGCAGCCGGCTCGAGGGCCGCGGCCGCCGCTCCGGACGGACCCAGAACGAGGACCAGATGAGGAAGAGTCCCGCCCCCAGGGTCAGTCCCAGCCCGATGCCGGTCATGGGGCACCCTGGGCCAACAACCGGTGCACGTCGATCCCCGCGCGGGCGAATCGGTCCTCGTGGGGCGGGAATCCGTCACCGCGCACCAAGCGACCCTCGCGGGTGACGAACAGATCGGCAGTCTCGACGACATCCCCCTCCACGCGGCCGGGCACCGCGACGATCTCCCGCAGGACTCGACGGCCATCGCGCTCCAGGGCGATGTGCAGGACGAGGTCGATCGACGACGCGACGGTCGGGACCACGAACCGGCTGCCGACGTTCTCACCGGCGAGCAGGGGCAACGTGCACATCTTGGTGATCGCCTCGCGCGCGCTGTTGGCATGGACACTGGCCATCCCCGGGAGGCCGCTGTTGAGCGCGATGAGCAGGTCGAGGCTCTCGGCCTGGCGGACCTCGCCGACGATGATCCGCGAGGGCCGCATCCGCAGCGCCTCCTTGACCAGGCGCCGGAGCGGCACCTCGCCGGTGCCCTCGAGCGAGGGCTGGCGACACTGCATCGCCGCGACGTCGCGCAGCGGGATCTTCAACTCGAAGACCTCTTCGACGGTGACGACGCGTTCTCGCGGCGGGATGGCCGCCGCCAGGCAGTTGAGCAGCGTGGTCTTGCCGGCCTGGGTGCCCCCGGCGACCAGGATGTTGAGCCCGGCCGCGACGGCCGCCTCGAGGAAACGGGCGGCCGGGGCCGTCACCGTGCCCAACCGCACGAGGTCATCGAGCCGATCGGCGCGCACCACGAACTTGCGGATGTTGACCAACCAGTCCTCGCGGGTGATGTCGGGGATGACGACGTGCAGTCGCGACCCGTCCGGCAGGGTGGCGTCGACGAACGGTGAACTCAGGTCCACCCGGCGCCGGGATGACTTGAGCATCCGCTCGACGAGGTCGCGCACCTCCTCGCGGGTGAGGACGGTGTTGGTCAGCTCGGCGACGCCTCCGCGCGCCACGAAGACCCGGGACGGCTGATTGATCCAGATCTCCTCCACTGCCGGGTCGTCGAAGTACTTCTGCAGCACACCGAACCCGGCGACCAGATCCCACACCGAGCGGGTGGCGCCGTCGATGTCGTCGAGGAAGGGCATCCCGCCCTGTACCGAACGGGCGTCATAGTCCTCGACCGCCGCTCGCACGAGTTGGCGCACGGCGACGGCGTCCCGGGCAGGGTCGAGCCCGGATCGACGGATCAACTCCTCGACCTCCGACCGCACGATCCCCAGGGCCTCCACCGGCTCCCTCCTCGCCTCGTGGCCATCCAAGCATCGGGGGGAGATCCCTGCGAGTTGTGCACAGGCCGATCCGCAACGCTCACGCCCCGCTCGGCGCGAGCCGGCCCCGCGCCGGGCCTCGAAACTGCCCTGTGGACAACCGGCACGTCGGTCGACACCTGCCTACCGTCACCTGAATGGACCTGGTCATCACCGTGCGACCAACCCCGGCGTATGCCGTGGGCTCGCCGCACGCCGACAGCCGTCCCGGCATCGAGGCCGATGCCGTGGACATCCGCATCCGAGCGCGCGTGCCAATGACGTCCCTCGACCTGTGTCATCACCTCACCCGACTGCTCGGCCGGTCGGTCGACGCGCTGGAGGTCTCGGGCAGCCGCCTCCCCGACGCAGCCCCCGTCGGCCGGGCCCCGCTCCTGCACGGCGCGCAGGTCGTGGCTCTCGCGCAGGGCGGTTCCACCGCCGGTTCGCCTCCCGCGCGGCGAGGCGGCGGGCCGGCCGCCCGGTCGGCCGCGCGCTGGGGGGTGGTGGACCTTTGCGTCGTCGGTGGCCCCGACTGCGGGCGACGTGTTCCGGTCACGGCCCACGGGATCGAGGTCGGCCGCCGGGGGTCGACGTCGGCCGGCATCGAGCTGGATGACCGTGGCGTCAGCCGTCGCCACGCGCACCTGCGCGCCACCGGGGCCGGCCTGCTGTTCGAGGACCTCGGGTCCACCAACGGCACCACGGTCGACGGCGCACCTCTTCCGCCGACCGGGGCCACCATCGACGCCACGTCCCGGATCACCATCGGCCGCAGCAGGTTGCGCCTGCTGTCTCCTCCCCCCGAGCCCGCGACCTGGGACGACCTGGGCGACGGCCTCCTCGTGGGAAAGCCGACCGTCCGGCGCCCCACCCCGCAACCCCACGTGCACCTTCGGATGCCGGCCGCGCCGATGTCCGAGCCTCCTCCCTCACCCCCATGGGTGACGATGCTCGTGCCGATCCCGATCGCCTTGGCGCTCGGGTGGTTCTTCGGACCCCAGCTCCTCGCCTTCGCCGCGCTCGGACCCCTGATGATGGGGGCGTCCTGGTGGCAGGAACGCCGCCGCCACCGCAGACGGCACTCCCTGCGTGACGGCGAGCACGCAGCCGCCCGTGAGGAGTTGGCCCTTTCCCTCGGCCACGCGGTGGAGGCGGAACGTCGGGCCCTGGAGAACGACCTTCCCCACGCGGTCCGGGTGCTGGACGCCGCGACCAGTCGCGTCGCCCCACTGTGGAGTCGTCAACTCGGAGACGATTCCTTCGGGATGCTCCGACTGGGTGTGGGAGACGTGCCGTCGGCGACCATCACATTGTCGGCCCCGTCGAGCCTGTCGGCCTCGGCCGGGACGGGGGCGGGATCCGGGGTCGGCCCGGTGCTGCACGAGGCGCCAGTCGGTGTGCGCTGGACACCCGGGCTGGTCCTGGACGGCGACCGGACCACACGATCCCGAGTCCTGCGTCACCTCATCGGGCAGGCGGCCGTCCTTCATTCGCCCGTCGATCTGTCGATCGTGATCCTCGGAGACGAGGAGGACCAGTGCGATTGGGTGCGCTGGTTACCCCACGCCGGAACCTGGACGTCCACCGACCCCGGCGAGGAGGGAACACACGTGCTGGCTGAGGTGGACCGGCGGCGGCGTGAGGCGACCCGCCCGCCCGGAGCCGACGGCCCACGCTTCTCGAGCGAAACCCGAGCCCGGGTGCTCGTGGTCGTGCCGCCTGGTCCGTTCCAACCTCGGGATGGGGCCGGCTGGAGACGGGCGGTCCAGGAGGGCCCCGCCGTTGGCCTCTCCGTCCTCTGGGCCGCCGATGGCCCGCCACCTACCCCGGGCCCAGCGCATCGCCTCACGGTCAGCGAGGACGGGTCGGCCACGCTGACTCCAGGCGACGGCGGTACACCCCTCGCCTTCGATATCGACGGGGTGGACCAGTGGTGGTCCGATCGAATCTCCCGGTCGCTGGCCCCGATCCGCCCGCGGGCGTGGTCGCCCGGCCCTTCCGCCGAGAGGGCCCACCTCTGGTCCCTGAACCGTCTGTCGCTTCCGCAAGGTCAGGCCTCCGCGGACGAAGCCGACCCCGCACTGGCAGCGGAGATCGCTCGCCGCTGGGCTCTGACCGTCGGCCGCAGCGGCCTCCCACGGCCGGTCGCGCGAATCGGTCACAGCGACCACGGGCCGTTCTCGATCGATCTCGCCGCCGACGGCCCCCACCTGCTCCTGGGTGGCACCACCGGGTCAGGCAAGTCGGAGTTCCTCCGCGCCCTCGTGCTCGGGATGGCGGCCGAGGCGCCACCATCCGCGCTCACCTTCCTGCTCCTCGACTACAAAGGTGGGGCGGCCTTCGGTCGATGCGCGGACCTTCCCCATGTCGTCGGCCTGATCACCGACCTCGACGAAGCCCTGGCCCGCCGCGCCCTGGTGTCCCTGCGCGCCGAGATCCGTCGCCGCGAAACCCTGCTCGCCGGGCACGACGTGGATGATCTCGACGGCTACTGGCGCCTGGCCCCCAGCACTCGTTCCGAAGAACTTCCCCGACTCGTCCTCGTCATCGACGAGTTCCGGGTGCTCGCCCAGGAGGTCCCCGACTTCCTCGCCGGTGTCGTCCACTGCGCGGCGGTCGGCCGTTCACTGGGCATTCACCTCGTCCTCGCCACCCAGCGGCCGGCCGGCGTCATCGGCGCCGACATCCAGGCCAACGTCAACCTGCGGATCGCGCTCCGCCTGCGCGATGCGTCCGACTCGGAGCAGGTGATCGGGAGCGCGGTGGCGTCCGCGATCGACCCCTCACGCCCGGGCACCGGCTTCGTGCGCGGCGGCGACGGTGCACTGACGCCGTTCACGGCGATCCGGGTCAGCGGCCCGCTCACCACGGAACCTGAGCCGGTCATCGTCGAGCGGGTCCCGAGCCGGCGGTCGCGAGTCGGAGCGGAGGGGGGATGCGCTGCGATCCCCACGCCGTCAACCCGCCCCACCCCTCCCCTCGAGGACACTCTCCCGGCGGCCTCGTCGACCGCGACGGATCCGCTGACCGACGAGGCCGCCTTCGTGTCGGTCCTGCGCGCCGCCCATGACCTCACGGGGGATGCCGCGCCCCGTGCGCCGTGGCGAGAACCGCTGCCACCCGTGCTGCCGCCGACCTGGGACACCGGCGCACCCCCGGACCGGATCACCCTCGGCCTCGTCGACCGCCCGGCACTCCAGGAGCAATCCCTGCTCTCCTGGTCACCCAGCGACGGCCCCCTGCGGATCATCGGAGGGAGCGGGTCGGGCCGGTCGAGCGCGTTGCGCACCCTGGCCACCCGCCTGGCCGCACGCTTTGACCCCGCGGAGCTCCATCTGTATGCCGTCGACGGCGGCGGAGCGCTCGGCCCGCTGGCGGCCCTCGACCACGTCGGAGCGGTGGTCACCGCCGGGGAAGCGGCACGCCTCCGGAGGCTCCTCGCCCTGCTCCAGGAGCCCGAGCGGGCCGAAGGCACCCTCCCGGGCCGGGTCCGACCACAGCTGGTCCTGGTCGTTGACGACTGGGATCTGCTCTGCCGGGCGGGGGCACCGACCAGGGACGTCGTCGAGGAGCTCGTCGCCACCGCCCTGGACCGACGCTCCGTCGGCGTCACGGTGGTCGTCGCCGGTGGGGCGGCCCTGGCGCGCGACCGGCTCCTCCGGTCCAGTCGCACCATCGTCCTGGGAGGACTCGACGCGGCCGATCTCACCCTGCTGGGGGTCCGGCCCTCGCTGCTCGGAACGGAACCCCCGCCCGGGCGAGGGGTCCTCCCCGATGACGGAGCCCTAATCCAACTCGCGCCTCCCCCGCCACCGCGACCCGACACGTCTCAGGGCGAGGCCGCGACCCACGCCACAGACGGCGCCGCTCTCGGCGCCACGGCCCGGCGGATGCGATCCGGACTCCCGACGCCGGTGTCGGACCTGCCGCGATGGGTGGACCGCGCCGACCTGGGACTGGGAGACCGGCTGACGGACCATGGCCCCGAAGGCCCGAGCGAACCGGAGACGGCTCTGGCCCTCGGCGTCGGCCACGGCGGACCGATCGCCTGGCGGCCGGCCCGCTGGGGACGCCACCTGCTCATTGCCGGCACGAGCGGGTCGGGCCGGACGACGACGCTCGTCACCTTGGCCCAGGCGCTCGCCGAGCACCACCACCGCACCCTTGTGGTGACCCACGACCCGACGCCGTTCGACGGACTCGGCGAGGTGCTCTCACCTCGCGACGAACAGGGCCTCCGGGCCGCTCTGACCACCCACCCGGACCTCGCGGTCCTCGTCGACGACGCCGACTCCCTCGGCGGGTCCGCCATCGGCACCCTGCTCACCGAGTGGGTCGATCGGATCGAGACCCTGGGAGGGGTGATGGCCGTCGCGGTCCGCCTCCACACGCTGACGACCGCCTTCCGCGGGTTGGTGCCGGCCCTGGCCACCCGCCAGACGGCCCTCCTGCTCGACCCCAGGTCGCGGCACGACGGGGAGCCGCTCGGGGTGCGGATCGACCCGCCGGCCACCCGCACACCGGGGCGGGGCGTGATCGTGGTCCGCGGTCGGGCGGAGGAGATCCAGGTCGCGAGACCCTCCCGCTCAGGGCGAATGCTCCTGGGCCGGTCCGCGTGAGGCCAGGGCCGCCCCGATCCCGGCCAGCGCCACCAGGGCCAGGGGCACCGCACCCCAAAAACTCACCTGCCACATGGTGAACGCCACCGGGAGCAGCAGCAGGTTCCACAGGATCGTCGGCGTCCGGGCCCACGTCGTGCCGGCCCACCAGGCGCGGGCCGCCGCGAGCAGCGCCACCGCGAAGACCAGGATCAGCAGCGCCGACATGAGCACCAGCGCCGCGCCGGTCCCCTCCCCGAGCACCAACTCGTAGAGGTAGAACCCGGCGAACCCGAGCAGCGCCAACCCCTCGACGAGACAGATCGCCGCTGCGACGATCCGGGGTCCGCGGGGCGCGCCTTCAGGCGACGACGGTTCACTCACGCCGACGAGCCTACGGAGCCGAGCCGGCAGCGCCGCGGCAGGGGGCGGACGGCATACGCCGATTGCGTATGCCGTCCGCCCACCTCAGGAGGTCACGACGCCGGGATGTGGGCGATGAGCAGCTGGCCCATCTCGACGGTCCGGGGGTCACCCGTCGCCTTGTGCACCTGCGCGTCGAAGAGGAAGAGGTCCTTGCCCAGGAAGGGCACCGGGATGATGCCCGAGCTCTCCTCGTCCTTGGTGATGAAGCCGGCCAGGCCCGGGGTGAAGAGCGCCGGGTCGAAGGTCAGGACCTTCGTGGGCACCACGGTGTGCGGGTTGTCCGGCGTCGCGGTCCACACGCCGGCCAGGTAGTCCTGGTTGCCCGGGTCCTCCTGGAGGATCAGGCGCTCATCCGCGGTCGTCGTGAGGTTGTCGAGCATCCGCGGGCCGGGGGCGCCGATGGCGCCACTGCCCGTGGGTCCGGCGACGACAACGTTGATCTCGCCGCCGTCGACGACCTGGACCGCGTCGTCGAACGTGAGGTGCCAGTTGCGGCTCACCCCGGTGATCGAGGCCGTGGTGTTGAAGTAGAACTCCTCGGACTCGGTCTTGCTCCAGGAGCCGTCCTCGGGGCGGGCGAAACTCGTGACCCCCAGCTCGTTGCTCTTGGCGTCGAGCTCGGCGCCGGTCATCGTCGCGGCACCGGGGATCGGCACGAGCGAGAAGCGGGTGCCGGGGGCGATCGTCGTCGCGTCGACCTCCTTGGTCAGGCCATCGACCTTGACCCCGTAGAGGGTGCCGCCGGTGAGTCCGGCGCGCTCGATGTCGTTGCCCTTGGCCGACTTCTTGCCGACGTAGACGTAGACCTGGCCACCCTGGCCGTCGTCGAGGCCGACCGTCACGGTCTTGTTCTTCGAGTAGGGCGAGGCGACGATGTTCTCCCACGCGGCCTTGCCGAGGGCGGGCAGCTCGTAGCTCGTGCCGGCCTCGGGGCCGGTCGCGATGTGGGCGAAGGCGCGACCCTCGGTGCCGCCCTCCTCACCGTTCATGAAGATCTTGTTCTTCGTGCCGAATCCGTTGACGGCCCCGTAGAACGCCGCCTCGTCGGGAAGGTCGGCCGAGCAGAGCCGGTTGAGCTGGTTCGCGATGCCGGTGGCCTGCGCGTAGCCGCTCCCGGTGGCGACCATGACCTTCTGGATGAGGTCCTCACCGGAGAGGACCTTGAGGTCTGACTTGTTGATGACCCACTTCGAGACGAACGCGCCGATCCCACCGTGCGCCCGGGCGATGCCCTTGTCGAAGCCGAGCTCATGGTTCATCAGCACCGTGAACGTGCCGTCGCCGTTGTCCCAGGCGCCGAGGCCGTCGGGGATGCCGGCCATCAGGTAGCCGCTGACCGAGTCGCCGACGGTCAGCAGCGACGTGACGCCGACCCCCGTGGCGACCGGCAGGACGTAAGGGGCGGTGGTCGTGCTGGGTCCGCTGACCGTGGGTTCGGCGGCACTGGCGGTGGCGATGGTCGCCAGCACCACTGCGGCGGTGCCAGCGGACGCGAGCACGGCGCGACGCGCACCGCGGTTCGAACGGGTTGGACGGATCGTCATGGTCTCTCCTGGCGTGGGGGGGAATGAACATGCCCTCGCACGCTATGGCGGCTACCGCAACGGACCCTGTTCCACGAAGTGAACGGCGGGTGACCGTTGAGTATGGAGTGCGCCATTCCTCGCCGCGACTCCCCCGAGGGTGTGGCGAGAACCACCTTGTGCGAAAACGGTTTCCCGGGGACGCTGTTCTGTCGGATCCGGCACCGGCCGCATGCTTGCGCGAGGTTCGGGCTGATCCCGGAACCCAGACGGGGTCTGGCCCGTTTGGGTCCCAACAGGTAAGATTTTGGACGGATGTTTGTGTCCCCACCCCTTGTATTCACAAACATCGTTCGTGCAAAGGAGCACGTTCGGCTCGCGTTGACCGCGCCGAGCCCGTTGCCACCGCACGCTACCGACAGGAGCACCACCCATGGACTGGCGCGACCGCGCTGCCTGCCTCGACGAGGACCCGGAGCTGTTCTTCCCGATCGGGAACACTGGCCCCGCGATCCAACAGATCGAGGACGCCAAGGCCGTGTGCCGTCGCTGTGAGGTCATCGACACCTGCCTCAAGTGGGCGATCGAGTCCGGCCAGGACGCTGGCGTCTGGGGGGGCCTGTCCGAGGACGAACGCCGCGCCCTCAAGCGCCGCAACGCTCGGGCCCGCCGGGCCGGCTGACCCTCCCGCCGCGACTCTCCCGACCTGACCCACCCGCTCCTCTCAGCTTCAGGCCGCCCGCCGCCGCATACACCGGCAGTCGAGTGAGCGCGAATCGCCCGGGAAACGCCAGCTTCCCGGGCGATTCGCGCTCACTCGACCAGCGGGGGAGGAGGCGGGGCCACCGGGGGGTGCTCAACGAACGTGGCTCAGCGGAGCTTGGCGGCCAGCTCGCTGTGGTGCGGTTCGGCCAGAACCCCGGCCGCAACCACCCTCGCGGCCAGCTCCCGGTCGCCCATGAAGGCCCGGAACACCTCCGGCACCGTGATCCCGTGCGCCGGGCGCCGATCCACCCGCACCGTCATCCCGGGCTCGATCACCCCTGGAGCGACCACCGCGAGATACGCCCCCGTGCGACCGCGCGCGGCGAACCGCTTGACCCACTGGGGCTCGTCCAGGTGCCCCGCGAACGTCCGGCACGGAACGCGCGGGCCGGTCACCTCGAGCACGACGGCACCCTCGCCACCCTCCGGCCCGATCACCCATCGCTCCCCGATGACCGCGCCGTCGACGTCGAGGCCGCTCGTCGTGAGGTTCTCCCCGAACATGCCGTCGCGCAGCACCCGACCGAGTTCGCCGGCCCACCAGTCGAGCTCCTCGCGCGCCACGGCATACACGGCCTGAGCGTCGCCACCGTGGTGACGGACGTCGCAGACGGCATCCCCGACGACCCCACTCCCCAGTCCCCCGGCGCGCGGGCCGGGGGCCCGCACCTCGATCCGCGGCGCCGGGTGCTTGTCGATGCCGGTCGTCGGCACGCCCGAATGCTCGGTGGGTCGGGCCAGGCCGACGTTGACACTGCGGATGCTCGCCATGGCCGAAAGGGTATGCCGTGGGCTCGCCTCCCCCGGTAGCGTCTCGGGGGTGAGAGAACACGAGACGCCCGTGACCCCGTCCACCCCCGCCGGCCCCGGGCGCGCACCGACCGCCGTCGACGCCGTCGCGGACGCCCACTTCGAGGCAGCCGTCGCCCTCTCCCCGATGCTCGCCACCTATCTGGGGATCCCCGGCCACGACGCCGACCTCGACGACCTCTCCCCCGGCGGCTTCGCCGCCCTGGCCGACCTGAACCGGCGCACCCTGGCCGCCCTCGACGGACTCGACCCGGTCGACGACGTCGATCGGGTGACGATCTCCGCGATGCACGAGCGCCTGGGCCTCGAGCTCGAGATCGCCGCGACGGGCTGGGACCGCGCGACCCTCAACAACCTCGCCTCACCGGTGCAGGGCGTGCGAGACGTCTTCGACCTGATGCCCACCGACACCGCGGAGCACTGGCGGACCATCGCAGCCCGGATGGCCCAGATCCCCCGAGCCCTGGCGCAGTACGCGCAGACCCTCGTCGGGGCCGCCGCCGAGGGGCACGTGTCCTCGGCCCGGGCCGTGCGCGCCTGCATCGATCAGTGCGCCCAGTTCACCGCTCCCGACGGCTACTTCGCGACCTTCCTCGACGGCGCCCGCCTCGCCGACGACGCCCCGTTGGCCGACGAGGACCAGGCTCGGCTGCGGACGGCCGTGGAAGCCGCGGCCACGGCATACCGCAGTCTCGGCGACCACCTGCGCGACCGCATCCTGCCGCACGCCCCGCAGGCCGACGCGGTCGGCCGCGAGCGCTACGCCCTGGCCAGCCGCAGCTTCCTCGGGGCGACCGTCGACCTCGAGGAGACCTACGCGTGGGGGCAGGAGGAGCTCGCCCGGATCACCGCCGACATGCAGTCCACCGCCGAACGGATCATCGGGCGCCCGGACGTGCCGGCGGCGATCGAGGCACTCCGGGCCGACCCGACCTACCAACTCCACGGAACCGACGAGCTCAAGGCGTGGATGCAGACCAGGGCCGACGAGGCGATCGCCCTGCTCCACCCCACCCACTTCGACATCCCCGAGCCGGCGCACCGGATCGAGTGCCTGATCGCCCCGACCCAGACCGGCGGGATCTACTACACCGGGCCCAGCGACGACTTCACCCGACCGGGCCGGATGTGGTGGTCCGTGCCCAAGGGCGAGACCGAGTTCGGGACGTGGAGCGAACTGTCGACGGTCTATCACGAGGGGGTGCCCGGCCATCACCTCCAGGTCGCCCAGGCCGTCTACCGCCGCGACCTGCTCAACCAGTGGCGACGGATGATGTGTTGGACCTCCGGTCACGGTGAGGGATGGGCGCTGTATGCCGAGCGGTTGATGGCCGAGTTCGGCCACATGGACGACCCCGGCCACCGGATGGGGATGCTGTGCATGCAGTCGCTGCGGGCGGCTCGGGTCGTGCTCGACATCGGGGTGCACTGTGAGTTCGAGGCGCCGGCCGAGGTCGGCGGCGGGGCGTGGGACCACGACAAGGCGTGGGCCTTCCTGACCGCGCACGCCTTCGAGTCCGAGGGTCTGCTGCGGTTCGAGCTCGACCGCTACCTCACCTGGGCCGGGCAGGCGCCGAGTTACAAGATCGGCGAGCGGCTGTGGCTGCAGATGCGTGAGGAGGTGCGCCGCCGGGAGGGAGAAGCGTTCTCGCTCAAGGACTTCCACGCTCGCGCCCTGGACCTGGGCTCGGTCGGGCTCGACGTGCTGCGCGAGGCCCTGCTCTCCCCGGCCTGAGACCGACAACCTCTCCCAGTGCCAGTTTGGGTAGGAGCGTGCCACCTACGAAGTGGCACTCCCCCACTCGATGTGGCACTGGGAGAGGTTGTCGGGATGGCGAGGGTCAGAGGGTCCAGCAATTGCTCCACTGGGGCAGCCCGGCGAAGCGGGCCGCGAAGAATTCCTGCGACTCGGCGACGTGGTTGGCCATGCCGCCGAGGTGGCCGGGCGAGATGTTCGGCGAGAAATAGACGTTGGCGCCCTTGGCGCACCAGCTCTTGGCCATCGCCCTGCCGACCGCATACGGGATCGTGTCGTCGAGGGTCGAGTGGGAGACGAGCACGGGCACGGTTGGCTTGATCTTGCCGATCCGGTTGTCCTCGAGGATCCCGGCCCACGGGGCCTGGCCGAAGTAGCTGGTCAGCGGCAACCCGTTGGAGGTGTACGACGAGCTCTGCGTCCCGGCGAACTGGAACAGGTCGAGCACGCACGAGTTCTCGATGTCCCGGGCGTACTGCTGGCCCGTGGGATTGAGGTTCGCGCCGAGGTCGACGTCGTAACCGGCGGCGAGGCCGACCTCGCGTAGCCGAGGAACGCCGCGAACAGGCCACCGTCGAGGTTCGTCCCGACCGCCGCGAGGTCGGCGGGCACGGCACCGGACGACACGCCCTTGACCCGCAGCTCCGGCGCGTACGAGGGGAACAGCTCCGCGGCGGAGGCCGCCGCACCCCCGCCCTGGCTGTACCCCATGATGCCCACGGGGCTCGAACTGCCGAGCCCGGAGCCTGGGAGCCGCTGCGCGGCCCGGGCCATGTCGAGCACCGCCCGGCCCTGCGCGACCCGGTTCATGTAGGTGTGCGAGCCCGGCGTGCCCAGACCCTGGTAGTCGGTCATCGCCACGGTATACCCGCTGGTGACCAGACCACCGAAGCCGAGGATCTCGTACTCGACCCCTTCGGCCATCTGACGGGAGGGCGCGCAGCGGTCGGCCATGCCCTGAGTGCCGGGGGCGTACGAGATCAGCGGTCGGGAGGTCCAGCCCAGCCAGGGGGCCTTCGGCACGACGATGATGCCGGTGACGGCGATCGCTCGGTCGAGCCGATCCCGCGAGACGTACATCACCTTCGTGGCCCTCGCGATGGTGCTCGAGAGGCCGAGCGGGTCGAGCACGTAGGCCGCGTCCTCGGAGCGGATGATCGTGCCCGGAGCGCCACCGATCGTCGCCGGCGGCTCGTAGAAGGCCGGGCGCGGCGCCTCCGCGACGCCGGTCAGGGTGGCCGCCCCGGCCGTTCCCGGCACCTGACCGGTGGCCGCGGCGGCCAGCGGGACGATCGCCAGCGAGCTGGCGGCGAGGGCGGCGACGAGGCCGCGACGGCCCCAGATGCGTGATGTCTTCATTGACATTTCCTCCCGATTGTCAAGGCGAATGCGACTCAACCTACTGCCGCGTAACCTCCTCGGCAACCGCTGCGGGTAGCCTCTCAGCCGTGCCTGCCCCCCTAAGTTTCGTGCTCGCGTCGGCCTCCCCCGCCCGGCTCGCGACCCTGCGCGCGGCCGGCGTGGACCCGGTCGTCGCGGTGTCCGCCGTCGACGAGGAGGCCGCGCTCGCCGCCGCCGAGGACACCCTCGGCCCCCTCGCCCCGCAGGATGTGGCCCTGCTCCTCGCGCGGGCGAAAGCCGAGGACGTCGCCTTCTCCCGGCTCGGCCATACCGGGTATGCCGTGGGCTCCCCTGCGCCGGCCACCCAGCCAACCGCCACGGACCGGCCGGCGGACGCCCTGGTTCTGGGGTGCGACTCGGTCCTCGAACTCGACGGCGAGGTCCACGGCAAGCCCGCGGATGCCGCGGAGGCGACCACTCGCTGGCAGCGGATGCGGGGTCGATCCGGGATCCTGCACACCGGCCACTGGCTAATCGACCTGCGGGAACTCCAGGACGGCGGCACGCGCGGGGCCGTCGGAGCCACCGCGTCGACCACGGTGCACTTCGCCGCGCTGGACGACGACGAGATCGCGGCCTACGTCGCCACCGGCGAACCGCTCAAGGTGGCCGGGGCGTTCACGCTCGACGGACTCGGCGGTCCCTTCGTGACCGGGATCGAGGGTGACCCGAGCAACGTCGTGGGAGTGTCCCTGCCGGTCCTGCGGGAGCTGGTCCGCGAGCTGCGGCTGTCCTGGTTCGACCTCGTACCCCCGATACCCCCTCCCCCGGCCACCCGCCCCCCAAGCCCATAGGTGCGTGAAGAAGTGTTGCGATCGCAACACTTCTTCACGCACCCAAGCGGCGGTTCCTCAGCGGCCTGGGGGGAAGTCGGCGATGGCAAGTACTTGACAGTTTGGAAAGTACTTGCTCTACTGGTATTACTTCCGGATCGTCCGGAACGGCCTCGCCCGAGGAGGACCCCATGAACGAGACACTGCACGAATCCACCGGCGGCGACGACCAGGCGATGGCCCGGGCCGCCCCCGACCAGGCACGAACCACCACCCTCGACAACACCGAGGACCGCCGGGTCCACGGGTGGGCGACGATGGGATTCGGCGCTCTGATCGCGGCCTTCTCCGCCCTCAACCAGTGGGGGAACGAGTCGTCGGTCCGCAGCGGCCTCCCCATCCTCCTGGCCTACGTGCTCCTGCAGATGGGCTTGGCCGCGTGGCAGAGCGCGACGGCCCGGACCTGGCCGGCCGGGAGCATGCGGCTGAGCTGGATCGGTGTCGGCACGTCGGCGATCGTCGCCTTCGTCGGCAACATGGCCCTCAACTGGCTCGGACAGTCCGGACCGGTCGCCCCCACCCTGATCGTGCTCTTCGCCGTCATCGCGACCCTTCCCAGCATCCTCGCGGGGGCACGGATCATGCGGGGTCGGCGGTGACCCTGCCGAACACGGCCGATGCCCGCCAGCGCCTCGATGACGTGATCCACGCGCCCGTCCGGTTCTCGATCGTGGCCGCCCTGGCCAGCGTCGACGAGGCCGAGTTCGCCGCCGTCCGCGAGGCGGTCGATGTGAGCGACTCGGTCCTCTCCAAGGCGGCGAGCCTGCTCGAACAGGCCGGCTACGTGAAGGTCAAGAAGGGGTATGTCGGCAAGCGCCCACGGACCTGGCTGTCGCTCACGCGGACCGGCCGGACGGCATACGCCGCCCATTTGGCCGCCCTCCGCGATCTCGCCGGCGCCTGACCACTGCTCAGCGGGACGGCCACGACCTCAGGTCGCCGTAGATGCCCCGTGCCTGTTCGAGAGCCGCGACATAGCCGCCGCGCTCATACGCCCCGGCGTCGACCTCGGCCGGGACCGCGAGCAGCCCACGCATGGCGGCCACCGAGTCGAAACCCTTGCGCCGCAACCACTCCTCGAGTCCAGTGGTGAGCTGGGCGACGTATGAGGGCCCGTGACGCAACAGCGCCGAGGCGGTCATGACGACGTCCGCACCACAGAGCAGGTAGGCCACCACGTCCTCGGCCACCTCGACCCCGGTCGTCGCGGCGAGCGACGCGGACAGCCGGCGGGCGAGGATCGCGATCCAGGTCCGCGGCAGCCGGGACTCGCTGCGCACCGACAGGCTCGCCGCCGGCGCGACCGTGATCCGCTCGACGTCGACGGCCGGCTGCAGGAACCGGTTGAACAGCACCAAGCCGTCGGCGCCGGCCTCCTGCAGGGCCAGCGCCATCGCCCCGGTCGAGGAGAAGAACGGGCTCAACTTGACCGCGACCGGGATCGACACCACGTCCTTGACCATCGAGACGATCTCGACGTGACGCCGCTCGATCTCGGCACCCGAGGTGGTCAGGTCCCCGGGCACGGCATAGATGTTCAGCTCGACCGCCGCGGCACCGGCGGACTCCAGGGATCGTGCCATCGCGGTCCAGCCACCCGGCGTCGACCCGTTGAGGCTGGCGATGACCGGGACGTCGACGGCGTCGACGCACCGCTCGAGGTGTTCGAGATAGGGCACGGCTCCCCCGAACGCCGCCGTCGGCGCCGAGGGCAGGTAGTTCGACGCCTCACCGAAGGCGTCCTCGTGCCGGTCGGTGACGAGGTGGTCGACGACCTGCTGGCCCCGGATCTGCTCCTCGAACAGCGAGTAGAGGACGACGGCCCCGACACCGGCGGCGGCGAGCGCCCGGACGTCGTCGACGCGCTGCGACATCGGTGAGGCGGAGGCGACGATCGGACTGCGCAGGGTCAGGCCGAGGTAGGCGGTGCTCAGGTCCATGCATGGCTCCGGCGAGGGTCGGGGTGGAATCGGGAGGCGGGACGGGAGGCCATCTCCTCGTAGGTCGCCCATCGTTGGTTGACCGCCTCCTGGGCGAGCGCGAGCAGCCGTTCGGCCTCGGCCGGAGCGGCGTTGCGCAGCATCCGGTAGCGGAGTTCCTCGTAGACGTACTCCGACAGCGGGATCGTCGGACGAGGACTGTCGAGCATGAACGGGTTGAGGTCGCGCGCCCGCAACGTGGGGTCGAAGCGCATCAGCGGCCAGTGCCCGGAGATGACCGCCCGGCGCTGTTGCTCCAGCCCCTTGGCCATGTCGATGCCGTGCGCGATGCAGTGGCTGTAGGCGATGACCAGGCTCGGGCCGTCATGCGCCTCGGCCTCCCGGAAGGCGCGCAGTGTCTGCTGCGGGTCGGCCCCCAGGGCGACGCGCGCGACGTACACCGAGCCGTAGGCGACCGCCTGCAGCGAGAGGTCCTTCTTGGCGATCGCCTTGCCCGCGCTGGCGAACTTGGCCACCGCACCCAACGGGGTCGCCTTGGACGACTGGCCGCCGGTGTTGGAGTAGACCTCGGTGTCCATCACGAGGATGTTGACGTTGCGGCCGCTGGCCAGGACGTGGTCCAGCCCGCCCGAGCCGATGTCGTAGGCCCAGCCGTCGCCGCCGACGATCCAGACACTGCGCCGGACGAGGTGATCGGCGACGCTGCGCAGGTCGGCGATGTCACGGGCCAGCTCGGCGTCGTCGGGGTGCTCGGCCGCCAGCTCGGTCAGCCGCGCCTCGAGCGCCTCGACCCGCAGGCGTTGACCGGCCAGCTCGGACTCACGCACCTGGGACGCGCCGACGAGGTCATCGGCCAGATCGGTGCCGATCCGGTCCCGCAGGCGGATCACCTGCTCGCGGGCCAGTCGGGTGTGCACCTCGGAGGCCAGCTGCAGGCCCAGGCCGAACTCCGCGTTGTCCTCGAAGAGACTGTTGGACCAGGCCGGTCCACGACCGGCGGCGTTCTTCGCCCACGGGGTGGTGGGCAGGTTGCCGCCGTAGATCGAGGAGCATCCGGTCGCGTTGGCGACCGTGAGCCGGTCCCCGAAGAGTTGGCTGAGCAGTTTGAGGTAGGGCGTCTCCCCGCACCCCGTGCAGGCGCCGGAGAACTCGAAGAGCGGCTCGAGGAACTGGGTGCCGCGCACCGTGCCGAAGTCGACGCGGGACCGGTCGTTGACCGGGATCGACTCGAAGAAGCCGACGCGCTCCGCCGAGGTCTCGTGCAGCGGCGTGGCGTCGGCGAGGTTGATCGCCTTGCGGCTGCTGCCGGGGATCGGCGTCACCGGGCAGGCCTCGACGCAGAGCCCGCACCCGGTGCAGTCCTCGGCGTAGACCTGCAGCGTGTAGCGCGCGTTCGGCAGGCCAGCGGCGTTGAGTGGGGCGGACTCGAAGCCCTCCGGGGCCGCCGCGAGGTCGGCGACGTCGTAGAACTTCGACCGCAGGACCGCATGCGGGCAGACGAAGGCGCAGTTGCCGCACTGGATGCACCCGTCGGCGTCCCAGAGGGCGACGCGATCGCTGATCCGACGCTTTTCGTATGCCGTGGTGCCGCTGGGATAGGTGCCGTCGACCGGGAGGGCGGAGACCGGGAGATCATCGCCGTGGCCGCTCATCATGGCCGCGGTCACGGTCCGGACGAACTCCGGCGCGGTCGCGGCGACGATCGGCGCGGGCTCGCGGTCGGTGGTCACCGCCCCGGGGACGGGGATCTCGTGCAGGTGCGCGAGGGTCGCGTCGACGGCCCGCTCGTTGCGTTCCACGACCTCGGCCCCGCGCTTGCCGTAGGTCTTGCGGATCGCGGCCTTGACCGCCGCGACCGCCTCCTCGCGAGGGAGCACGCCGGAGATCGCGAAGAAGCAGGTCTGGAGCACCGTGTTGGTGCGTCCGGGCAGGCCGGCGTCACGGGCGACGGCACCGGCGTCGATGGCGAACACCCGCAGCGACTTGCCGATGCACTGTTCCTGGACCGCGCGCGGCAGGGAGTCCCACACCTGCGCCGCAGGCGCCGGGGTGTTGAGCAGCAGCACGCCGCCGGGCGCCGCCAGGGCCAGCGGGTCGAGGGTTTCGAGGAGTCCGGCATGGTGGACCCCGACGAAGCCGGCCGAGGACACCAGGTAGGGCGCACGGATCGGGTGCGGGCCGAAGCGCAGGTGCGAGACCGTCGAACCGCCGGACTTCTTCGAGTCGTAGACGAAGTAGGCCTGGGCGTAGACCGACGGGTCGGCGCCGAGGATCTTGATCGTGTTCTTGTTCGCGCCGACGGTGCCGTCCGAGCCGAGCCCGAAGAAGACCGCGCTCAGCGTCTGCTCGTCGAGGATGTCCAGGCCGCCGTCATAGTCGATCGACGACCCGGAGACGTCGTCCCGGATGCCGACGGTGAACCCGGTGGGGGGGCGCTCCGCCGCGAGCGCGGCATACACCCCGGCGACCATCCCCGGCGTGAACTCCTTGCTGGACAACCCGTAGCGGCCGCCGACGACGCGCGGCATCCCGACCCGCCCCCCGGTGGCCACCGCCTGCGCCAGCGCGGCCACGACGTCGAGATAGAGCGGCTCACCCTCGGAGCCGGGTTCTTTGGTGCGGTCGAGGACGCCGACGACGGTGGCCGTGCGCGGCAGCGCGGCCAACAGGGCGGCGGCCGGGAAGGGGCGGTAGAGGCGGACCCGAAGCACCCCGACCCGCTCCCCGCGCCCGACCAGATGGTCGACGGTCTCGGCGACGGTTTCGCCGCCCGAGCCCATGACGACGACGACGCGTTCGGCCTGCGGATGTCCGGAGTAGTCGACCAGCCCGTAGTGCCGCCCGGTGCGCGCGCCCAGGGCAGCCATCGCGTCGGCGACGAGGTCCGGCACCGCGACGTAGTGCGGCGTGACCGACTCGCGGCCCTGGAAGTAGACGTCGGGGTTCTGGGCGGTGCCCCGGACGAAGGGCCGCTCCGGGGAGAGCGACCGCCCCCGGTGCTCCCTCACGAGGCTCTCGGGGACGAGCTCGCGCAGCGTGTCGTCGTCGATGGTCTCGATCGTCGACAACTCGTGGGAGGTCCGGAACCCGTCGAAGAAGTGGACGAACGGCACCCGGCTACGCAGCGTCGCGGCGTGGGCGACCAACGCGAGGTCGTGGGCCTCCTGGACCGACCCGGAGGAGAGCATGGCGAAGCCGGTCTGCCGCACCGCCATCACGTCCTGGTGGTCCCCGAAGATCGACAACCCCTGGGCCGCAAGGGATCTCGCGGCCACGTGGAAGACGGTGGCGGTCAGTTCGCCGGCGATCTTGTACATGTTGGGGATCATCAGCAGCAGGCCCTGCGAGGCCGTGAACGTGGTCGAGAGGGCACCTCCCTGGAGGGCACCGTGCAGGGTGCCCGCGGCGCCGCCCTCGGACTGCATTTCGATGACCGTCGGGGTCGCCCCCCAGACATTGGTCCGGCCGTGACTGGCCCACTCGTCGGCCAGTTCGGCCATCGTCGAGCTCGGGGTGATCGGATAGATCGCGCAGAGTTCGCTGAGGCGATAGGCGACGTCGACCGCCGCCTCGTTGCCGTCGACGGTCACCCGGCGGGGGCCCGATGTCGTGTCGTGCGCGCTCACACCAACCCTCCGTGGGTGCTCTCGGGTGCGACGAAGGCGTTGCGCGGCAACGGATCCGACTCCGCGATCATCTCGATGGCGTGGACCGGGCACTGGCGCTCACAGGTCGAGCACCCGGTGCACTTGTCGTAGTCGAACCGGTAACGATGCCCGACGCCGAGCTTGACCACCGCGTCCTCCGGGCACGAGCCCAGGCACCCGTCACACTCGAAACAGTTGCCGCAGGACAGGCAGCGACCCGCCTCGAACCTCGCCTCGCTCTCCCCCAGGCCGGCCACCACCTCGGAGAAGGCCCGGACCCGGGTCGTCGCGTCGAGTTCGCGCTGCTGGCGCCGCCCGTGGTCACCGAAGTACCACAGATTGAGTTTGTCGAGGTCGGCCACCGGATGCTTGTCGACCGGGGCGTATGCCGTGCCGCCGAGCCAGGCGTGGATCGCGCGGGCCGCCTTCTTCCCGTGCCCGACGCCGACGGTGACGGTCCGCTCGCTGGGAACGGCGTCGCCGCCGGCGAAGACGCCGGGAGCACCCGTCATGAACGTCACCGGGTCGACCTGCACGACGTCCCCGTCGAAGGTGATGCCCGGGACGTGGGCGAGGAACCGGGTGTCGCTCTCCTGGCCCAGCGCGAGGATCACCGTGTCGGCTTCGAGGGTCTCGAACTCGCCGGTGCCGTGCGGCTTGCCGTGTTCGTCGAGCGCCTGGATCTCCACGGTGAGGTCGTGCTCGCCCATCGAGGCGATGGTGCGCAACCAGTTGATCCGGATGCCCTCGTCCTCGGCGTCGACCGCCTCGTCCTCGTGGGCGGGCATCTGGTCGCGGGTGCGCCGGTAGACGATGATCGTGTCGTCGGCCCCGAGCCGCCGGGCCACCCGTGCGGCGTCCATCGCGGTGTTGCCCCCGCCGTAGACCGCGACTCTCCCGTGCAGTTCGGCCTGCTCGCCGGACTCCACGTCGCGCAGGAAGCTCACGGCGTCGAGCACTCGGCTGGCGTCCTGGTTGGGGATGTCGACGCGCTTGGACAGGTGCGCCCCGACCGCGACGAAGGCCGCGTCGAAGCCGCCCTCCGACAACTCGGCCTGCAGGTCGGCGACCACGTGCTCCTGCTCGAAGTGCACCCCCATCCGGTGCAGCCGACGGATCTCGGCGTCGAGCACCCGTCGGGGCAGACGATAGGAGGGGATGCCGTAGCGCATCATGCCCCCGGCCAGCGGGCTGTTGTCCCGCACGACGACCTCATGGCCCAGGCGGGTCAGGTGGTAGGCCGCGGACAGGCCGCTCGGCCCGCTGCCCACCACGAGGATCCGTCGCCCGCTGCGGACGCTGGGCCGTTCGAAGGCCCAGTCTCGGTCGATGGCCGTGTCACCGAGGAAGCGTTCGACGGCGTGGATCGACACGGCACCGTCGAGTTCGCCTCTGTTGCAGACGTTTTCGCACGGGTGGTAGCAGACCCGGCCATGGATGGCCGGGAACGGATTGTCCTGGGTCAGCGTGCGCCAGGCCGCCTCGTGCTGCCCCTTCTTCGCCAGGGCGAGCCAGGCCTGGATGTTCTCTCCGGCCGGGCAGCCGGCGTTGCACGGCGGGAGGAGGTCGACATACACCGGTCTCCTCGTTCGAACCGGCCCTGACCGCTGGCGTCCGGTGCCCAGCGCCGACAGTGGGGCGAGGTCCCACGGCCCCGAGGGCCCCTCCGGGGCCGTGGGCTCCGGAGGGTCGCCGGGGTCGGAGTGGTCGGGCACAGCGCCTCCTCGAGCAGCGGGGCGGCTCGTCGTGAAGGCGCCCCTTCACCCCCTGACTCTAGACCCGACGCACCACCCGGGTCAGACCGGTGGCACGTCCCGCCGCTTGGCCGGCCAGGCCCGGTCGCGATGCGCCGCATACCTCAGCCGCAGCAGCACCTCGGCCCGCAATTCCTCGGCCTCGATGACCTGGTCGATGACGAGATCGGCGGCGAGGCGTTCGAGGTCGACGTCCTCGAGGTACTCGGCGCGTCGGGCCGCGACGAAGGCCTCGCGCGCCGCGATGCCCTCCGTGGCCTCGACCTCGGCGATCCGGTTGGCGTAGACCGCATTGACCGCCGCCTCGGGGCCCATGACCGCGATCCGGGCCGTGGGCAGGGCGATCGTGGCGTCCGGCCCGAAACCCGGTCCGCCCATCGCGTAGAGCCCGGCGCCGTAGGCCTTGCGGACCACGACGCAGAGCTGCGGCACGGTGGCCGACGAGACCGCCGCGACCATCTTGGCGCCGTGCCGGATGATGCCCCCGCGCTCGACCTCCGAGCCGATCATGAACCCCGGCACATCGGCCAGGTAGAGCAACGGGACGGAGAAGGCGTCGCAGAGCCAGATGAAGCGCGCCGCCTTGTCGGCGCTGTCACTGAAGAGCACGCCGCCCTTGACCGCCGAGTTGTTCGCGACGATTCCCACCGACTCCCCCGCCAGGCGGCCGAATCCGATGACCAACTCCGCGGCATACAACGGCTTGAGTTCGAAGAAGGAGTCCTCGTCGACCAGACCCTCGATGACGTCGTGGACGTCGAAGGGCTGGCTCTCGCGTTCGGGCACGACGTCGCGGGTCAGGGCGTTCGCCGGCTCCTCGGGGTGGTAGGTCGGCAGGGGTGAGCGCCAGTTGACCGGGAGGTAGGAGAAATAGAGGCGCGCCAACTCGATGGCCTCGGTGTCGTCATGGGCAAGGAGGTCGCCGACCCCGGAGACCGTGCAGTGCATGCGCGCCCCACCCATCTCCTCGAGCGAAACCTTCTCCCCCACGACCATCTCGGCCATCCGCGGACTGCCCAGATACATCGAGGCATTGCCCTCGACCATGATGATGACGTCGCAGAAGCTCGGGATGTAGGCACCACCGGCCGCCGAGGGGCCGAACAGGCAACAGATCTGGGGCACCTTGCCCGACAACGCCACCTGGTTGTGGAAGATCCGTCCGGCTCCGCGACGACCGGGGAACATCTCGACCTGGTCGGTGATCCGCGCGCCCGCCGAGTCGACGAGCCAGAAGACCGGAAGTTCCTCGCGCAGCGCCATCTCGGTGGCGCGCACGATCTTCTCGACGGTGCGGCTCCCCCACGATCCGGCCTTGACCGTGGGGTCGTTGGCGATGACGACGACCGGTCGGCCCTCGACCGTGCCGCGACCGGTGACCACGCCGTCGGCGGGCAGCCCGGGGGCCGTCGCGTTGGCGTAACGGCCGTCCTCGACGAAGCTCCCGTCGTCGAGCAGCAGCGCGAGCCGGTCGCGGACGTAGAGCTTGCCCTGTTGGGCGAGTTTGGCGGCCGCCTTCTCGGGGGCGAGGGCCGAGGCCCGGTATGCCGTGCGCAGCCGGGCCCGAACGTCGGCGACGCGCGGGTCGGCGAACTCGCTGTCGGTCACGTCACCCACTGTGCCACCCATGGTCAGGCCTGGGGCAGACCGAGGTGGCGGCCGATGACCATCCGTTGGACCTCCGAGGTGCCCTCACCGATCTCGAGGATCTTCGCGTCGCGGTAGAAGCGGGCGATCGGGTACTCCTCCATGAAGCCGTTGCCGCCGAAGACCTGGGTCGCGATCCGGGTCGCGGTGACGGCCGACTCGGTCGTGTAGAGCTTGGCGATCGCCGCGGCCTTCTTGACCTCGGCCACCGATCGCCGGCCGGCCTCCTGTTCGTCCTTGAGCCAGGCGGCCCGGTAGGTGACCAGTCGCGAGTTCTCGACCATGACGGCGAGGTCGGCGATCGGGAAGGAGACGCCCTGGTTGACACCGATCGGCTTGCCGAAGGCGGTGCGGGTCTTGGCGTAGGCCGTGGCCTCGTCGAGCATCCGGCGGGTCATCCCGAGCGCGAGGGCCGAGATGGCGATCCGCCCGTCATCGAGGGTCTTGAGGAACTGCTTGAACCCCGCGCCGCGCTCGCCGAGGAGGTTGGTCTCCGGGACGCGGCACTGGGCGAAGGTCAGCCCGTGGGTGTCGGAGATGTGCCAGCCAAGCTTGTCGTAGGGCGCCTCGACGGTGAATCCCGGTGTCCCCGTGGGGATCATGATCGCCGAGATCTCCGGTGCCCCGGTGGCGGTCTCGCCCGTGCGCGCCGTCACGGTGACCACGGAAGTGATGTCGGTGCCGGAGTTGGTGATGAACGCCTTGGCCCCGTCGAGCGTCCACTGGCCGTCCGCGAGGGTGGCGCGCGTGCGGCTGGCACCGGCATCCGAGCCGGCGTCGGGCTCGGTCAGGCCGAAGCCCGCCAAGGCCCGCCCGGCGACGAGGTCGGGGAGGAACCGGGCCTTCTGCCCGGGCGAGCCGTAGGTCAGGATCGGGTTGATCCCCAGGCCGACCCCGGCCGAGAGGGTGATGCCGATCGACTGGTCGACGTAGCCGAGTTCCTCGATGGCGATGCACAAGCTGGTGAAGGCGCCGCCGTCCGAGGCCTCGAGGGAACCACCGAACTCGTCGGGGACGACCAACCCGAACAGCCCGAGGTCACCCATCCGACCGACGAGGTCGGTCGGGAAGTGATGGGCCCTGTCCCAGGCGGCGACGTGCGGTTCGACCTCGGCGGCCGCGAACTCGCGGACGACGGCGCGGAAGTCCTCGTGGTCAGTGCTGAGTTCGAACACGGCATACGTCCTTGCGGTCGAGCGGGGCAGGGGTGGTCACGGTCACGTTCTTGACGTTGACGTTAACGTAAAGCAATACTCCCCGGTATGCCAGCCGCGACCGAGGGCTCCGCCCGCGACGATGAGGCGTGGACCATCGCGCGGGTCGCCGAGGCGTTCGGCGTGACCCACCGGACCGTGCGCCACTACGAGGACCTGGGATTGATCGCTCCCGAGCGCCGAGGCACCCGCAGGCTCTACCACCGCCGCGACCGCACCCGCCTCGACCTGATCCTGCGCGGGAGGCGCTTGGGGTTCCCCCTCGAGGAGATCCGCACGATCATCGACCTCTACGACGCCCCACGCGGGAGACGCAGCCAACTCGAGTACGTCGTCGCCCAGGTCGGTGCCCGCCGAGCCGACCTGACCCAGCGCCACGAAGACCTGATGGCGGCCCTGGCTGAGCTGGATCGCCTCGAGGACCGTTGCCGGGAGGAACTGGCGCGCCTCGACCGGTGAGCCGGGCACGGGCAGACCGCCTGGGCGCGCGGACACGGCAGACCGCCTGGGCGCGCGGGCAGAATGGGGCCCATGCACATTCGACGGACGGACCTGGTCCTCGTGACCCTGTGTCTGGCCGCCTTCGTGGGCGCCTGGTGGTGGGCGCCGCGATCGACACGCTGGCCGCGACCGAGCCCTCCGTCATCATCCTGACCGACGGGATCCACGACACGGCCGCAGACCCGGAGGTCGTGGCGCGGGGAGCCGGCGAACTGATCGAGGCGCTGCAACGCGCTGCCCCTGCGGCCAAGATCGTGATGGTGCGTTCCTTCGCGGCAGACCAGGACCAGGCCAGAGCGCTCGACGGACTCCAGGCCACCCTCGAAGCGACCGCGAGCACGCAGGGCGTCACCTGGATCTCGATCGGCGACCCCTTTCTCGACACCGCCGGCGGTTCCCTCGCGGGCAAGCCCACCATGGAAGGCCACGCCGCGGCGGCGCGAGCCCTGCGGGAGGCGCTCGCGAAGGCCGGGATTCACGCCGAGGGCTGACTCCGCCGGCCCGGGTCGCCGAGGAAGTCGTCGATCTCGGCCCGCGTCGGCGCGCTCGTCGGCCCGCGTCGAGTCACCTTGAGCGCCCCGGCCACGTTGGCCCGGGCCGCCGCGGTCGCCCAGTCCGCCCCCAGGGATCGCTCCGCGACGAGGACGCCCGTGTGGGTGTCCCCGGCGCCGTTGGTGTCCACCGGCTCCTGCGGGTGCCCGGGCAGGGAGGTCGTCGCGCCGCCCTCGTGGACGACACATCCGCGCGGCCCGTCCCGGACGACCACGACGGCCCGCTCCGGCAGCAGGGCGGCCACCAGCGGCGCCGACCGTTCCATGTCGGCCGCACCGGTGAGCGCTTCGGCCTCCTCCGCGTTGGAGGTCCACACGCCGGTGCGGTCGAGCATCCGATCACGCACGGCGACCGGCAGGTCGGCGAAGGCCGCTCCCGGATCGAGCACGACGACCGCCCCCTCGGGCAGAGTGGAGAGCCAGGTCAGCAGCGGGTCACGGGTCGGCGGCAGCAGCGAGTATCCGCTCACGCAGACCAGGTCCCCCGGCGCCGGCGCCGAGGTGGCCAACGACTCGACCGAGATCGTCCGCTCGGCGCCCCGGGTCGTCACGAACGTGCGCTCGGCCGACGGCTCGACGAGGACGACGCAGATCCCGGTGTCGGCGCCCTCGATCGGTGGGCTCGACACGGCGATCCCCTCGGCCGCCAAGGTCGCCCGGATCAGCTCGCCGTGCGGCCCGGTCCCGACCGAGCCGGCGAGCACGCACTGCGCCCCGCTGCGGGCGGCGGCCAGCAGGATCGTCACCGCCCCACCGGCATACGACGCCTCGCTGGTGGCCATGACGTTGCCGCCGCGCCGCGGCAGCGCGGGCACCTCGATGGTGACGTCGACGAGGGCCTGCGCCGTGTGGATCACCCGCGAGGTCATGCGCAGACCCTAGTGCCGCGGCCGCCGGCGGAGCCCTCAGGTGATGGTGGAGCGGACGGCATACAGCTCGGGGAAGAAGGTGAGGTCCAACGCCCGCTTGAGGAAGGCCACGCCGCTCGACCCCCCGGTGCCCCGTTGGTGACCGATCGTGCGCAGCACGACCTGGAGGTGGCGGAACCGCCACTGCTGGACGAGGTCCTCGATGTCGACCAGCTCCTCGCACGCCTCGTAGGCCCCCCAATGCGCGCCCGGGTCGGCGTAGATGCCGGCGATGACCGGCACGAGCTCGGGCACCTCGCGGTAGGGCTCGCGAACGTCGCGGTCGAGGATCGCGGCAGGCACGGCATACCCGGCCCGGGCGAGGTGGCGCAGGAACTCGTCGTAGACGGTCGGCTCCTCCCAGAGCGCGGTGAGCCCGTCACGGACCTGCGGATCATGGTCGAAGACGCGGATCATCTCGGGGTTCTTGTTGCCGAGGATGAACTCCACGCTGCGGTACTGCCAGCTCTGGAACCCCGAACTCGTCGCGAGGAACGGCCGCAGCTGGGCGTATTCGCTCGGGGTCAGGGTGGCCAGCACGTCCCACTGCTCGACGAGCTGCTTGAGCACGTGCTTGACGCGCGCCAACCGCTTGAGCGCGGGGGCGAGTTCGCCGGCGCGCAGCAGGTCACGCGCCGAGTGCAGCTCGTGGAGGAGCAGTTTGAGCCACAGCTCGGCGACCTGGTGCTGGACGATGAAGAGCATCTCGTCGTGCACGACCGGCTCACTGCGCGGGTGCTGCGCCGACAGCAGGGTGGGCAGGTCGAGGTAGCTGCCGTAGGAGAGGTTCTCGCTGAAGTCGCGGGTGATCCCCGTCTCGAGTTCGCGCAGGTTGTCGCTCATCTCACCCCTTCGTGATGTCCGTCCCGAGTATGCCGTGTCGCACAATCGGCGGGTGGCCTCCCGCTCGATCTCCCCCGCCGCCCGGTTCGACTCCGTCGATGCCGTGGGCCGTGCCCTCGCCGACACCGGTTACCTCGCCTCCGACGCGATCGCCACGACGGTCTTCCTCGCCGACGCGCTGGGCAAACCCCTGCTCGTCGAGGGTCCCGCGGGCGTGGGCAAGACCGAACTGGCCAAGGCCGTCGCCACCGCCACCGGCGCCGACCTGATCCGGCTGCAGTGCTACGAGGGGGTCGACGAGGCTCGGGCGCTCTACGAGTGGAACCACGCCAAGCAGTTGCTGCGGATCACCGCCGGCCACGACGACACCGACGGGTCCGGGCGCCACTGGGATGCCCTGCGCGACGACATCTTCACCGAGGAGTTCCTGCTGGCCCGCCCCCTGCTCCAGGCGGTCCGGTCCCTGACCCCGGTCGTGCTGCTCGTCGACGAACTCGACAAGGCCGACGTCGAGATCGAGGGCCTGTTGCTCGAGATCCTCAGCGACTTCCAGGTCACCGTGCCGGAGCTGGGCACGATCCGCGCCGTCCACCGACCGTTCGTGGTCCTCACCTCGAACGCCACCAGGGAACTGTCCGAGGCGCTGCGGCGACGCTGCCTGTTCCTGCACATCGACTACCCGTCGGCCGAGCTCGAGAAGCGGATCGTCGCCCGCCACGTGCCAGACCTGGACGGCGCCCTCACCGAGTCGGTCGTGCGCCTGGTCGCCCGGTTGCGGGAGTTGCGGCTGCGCAAGGCGCCCTCGGTGGCCGAGACCGTGGACTGGGCGCGCACCCTGCTCGCCCTGGGGGCCTCGACCCTGACCGACGACCTGGTCCGCGCCAACCTCGGCGTCCTGCTCAAGCACCAGGACGACATCGACCGCGCCGCCCGGGCCCTCGACCTCTGAGCCGCCGCCGATGACGCACCTCGAACCGCGACTCGTCGGGTTGGCCAACGCCCTGCGTCGGCACGGCGTGCTCGCCGGGACGAGCGACGTCATCGACGCCGGTGCCGTGGTCGCGGTCCTCGGGCTCGCCGATCGGGAACGGCTGCGGGAGGGTCTGGCGGCCGCGCTGCTCCGCCGCGGCGGTCAGCGAGAGGTCTACGACGACCTCTTCGACCTGTGGTTCCCGGCGGCCCTGGGCACCCGGACGGGGGTCGAGGAGCGCGAGGATCTCCCGAGCGACCCCGCCCTTCGTCGCGCCCGGGCCGCCGCCCTGCGCGAGGAACTCGCCGCGGCGCTGGTCTCCGCCGACGAGCGCGCCCTCGAGGCCCTGGCCGCGCGGGTGGTGGCCGAACTCGGCCGGTTGCCCAACGATGCGAGCACCGGCAGCTACTCCTCCGCCCAGGCCCTCGACATCCTCTCCCCCCAACTGGCCATCGCCGCGGCGCTGACCCGCCTGCGGGACGCGGCGGACGACATACCCGGGGGCGCCGGCGAGGGCAGCGGCGGGTCCGGCGGCAGCGGGTCCGGAGTCGGCGGGCCGCCCGCCGGGCGAGGGTTCGCCGACCGCTTCACCCGCGACGAACTGCGGGCCGCGGTGGCGCAGTTCCGGCGGCGGGTGGAGCGGGAGACCCGCCGCCGGAACGCCGAGGCCCGGGGGGCCGAACGCATTTCCCGGTATGCCGTCCGCCCGCCGGCCGAGCAGACCCCCTTCCTGCTCGCCGGCGCCCTCGAGGTCGAGGAGTTGCGCGCGACCATCGCCCCGTTGGCCAAGAAGCTCGCCAGCCGGATGGCCGCCCGGAGGCGACGGCGCCACCGGGGCGAGATCGACATCCGCAAGACCCTTCGCCGGTCGATGTCGACCGGGGGGGTGCCGATGCGGCCCGCCTTCCGCCAGCGTTCCCCGCACCGACCGGACCTCGTGCTGCTCTGTGACATGTCGAGTTCGGTGGCCGGCTTCTCGCGGTTCACGATCCTGCTCATGCAGGCGCTGTCCGGGCAGTTCCGGCGGGTGCGGATCTTCGGGTTCGTCAACGTCTGCGACGAGCTGACCGACGCGGTGCTGAGCGCTCCGCCGGGGGCCGACCTGACGAAGGCGTTCGACGACACGGCGACGATGACCCGCTGGCACCGCAGCTCCGACTACGGCACCGCCTTGGCCGACTTCACCGATCGCTACCTCGACTCGGTGAGCCACCGCACCTCGGTGCTCATCCTCGGCGACGCCCGGACCAACAACACCAATCCCCGCCTCGACGCCCTCGAGGAGATCGTCACCCGGGCCCGCTCGGTGGACTGGCTCAACCCCGAGTCTCCCCGCCAGTGGAACACCGGGGACTCGGTCGCGCGACTCTACGGGGACGTCGTCGACATGCACGAGTGCGCGAACGCCGTCCAACTACGCCAGTTCGTGGCCCGCCTCCCGGTCTGAGCCGGGCGGCGGGTCGGCGAACTCGGTGGTCAGGGCGCGCCGCGCCCGGTCGACGAGGAAGGCGGTGCCGATCAGCACGGCCCCGACGGTGAGGAAGAGGGCGGCGCCGGAGAGGATCTCGGCGAAGACGGCGAAGCCCTGGAAGGTCATGAAGGCGACCAGGCCGCCCGCGGCGATCGTCGTGAGGACGGGGGCGTCGCGACGAGTCCCGAGCGCGAGCACCCCGCCGCTGACGATGAGGAACAGGAGCACGGAGACCGCGGCCCTGGCCCAGGTGCCCGGATCGGCCCGGCCGTCCGAGAAGGTGCTGGCGCCGGCCCACGCCGACAACGGCAGGCCCAGCGCGAGCGCGCCCACCGCGACCGCGATCTCTACACGCCGGTCCGGGCGCCGGACGACGGCCAGGCCCGCCAGGGCGAGGGCAAGACCGAGGCCGACGAGCAGCAGGGTGGGCCAGCCCCGTTCCACCCCGCGTTCGAACGGGATCCCGGCCGCGAACATGCCGATCACCGTGGCCGCTGCGGACACCCACGACCAGGCCGCTTCGTGCCGCCGCGCCCAGGACGGCAGCTGGAGGGCGGCGACGGCGGCCGCCACCGCTCCGGCGACGAGGGCCGCACCCGTGAAGGCGAACGCCGAGTCGGCGTCGGTCGCCGTCTTGACGGCATACCAGGCCACGAGCAGGACGGCCCCGAGCAGGACGGCGGCCACGGCGTCCCGGGCGTACCCGTAGACCAGTGCGCCGGTCGCCCAGGCCCCGAGCCACCAGACCGAGTTGTCGTCGATCGCCCCGGCCAGGTCACCGACCAGGTAGACGACACCGCCGAGCCCGCCGGCCACGAGGAGGCGCAGGGCACCCACGAGCGGGGAGCGCCGGTCACCGCGCGCGCCGGCACGCCGGGCCATCCACTCGGTCAAGCCCGCCACCGCCAGCCAGAGGCCACCGACGAGCACGACCCGAGCCGCGGGACCGAAGCGACCGAGATTGGAGATCACCAGCCACAGGAAGCCGGCCACCATGAACACGGCACCCAGGGCGGAGACCACGCTGAGCAGGCCGAACCGCCGAACCGGGACGTAGCGTCGCAGGATGGCCCCGGCGGTCTCGTCCGAGATCAGGCCCTCCTGGCGCCAGTCCACCACCTCCCGACGAAGCCACTCCAGGTGCCGCGGGCTCGTTCCGACCTGGACCACGGTCCTCACCCTTCTCCTCCGGCAACCCTGCCTCTGCCATTGTCCTCCCGTCCTCCCGCGATCTCGCGATCCCGCGCCATTCGCCGCGCAGGTCCGATCGCCCGGCGACGTGGCGAGGTCCACGCGGGGCACGCCACGGTGAGCCGGCGGCATACCGATAGGCTCGGCGGCATGGCCATCAGCAAAGTCCTCATCGCCAATCGGGGCGAGATCGCCGTCCGGATCGCCCGTGCCTGCACGGACCATGGCATCGGGTCCGTGGCGGTCTACGCCGAGCCCGACCGGGACGCCCTCCACGTCAAGGTGGCCGACGAGGCCTACGCCCTCGGTGGCTCGACCCCGGGCGACTCCTACCTGTTGCAGGACAAGTTGATCGAGATCGCCAAGGAGGCCGGGGCCGACGCCATCCACCCCGGCTACGGCTTCCTCGCCGAGAACGGCCCGTTCGCCCAGAAGGTCATCGACGCCGGTCTGATCTGGATCGGTCCGGGGCCCCAGGCGATCGACTCCCTGGGTGACAAGGTCAAGGCCCGGCACATCGCGCTCAAGGCCAACGCCCCTCTCGTGCCCGGCACCAAGGACCCCGTCTCCGGGCCCGACGAGGTCGTCGAGTTCGCCCGCGAGCACGGCCTCCCGGTGGCGATCAAGGCCGCGTATGGCGGTGGCGGACGTGGCCTCAAGGTCGCCCGCACGCTCGAGGAGATCCCCGAGCTCTACGAATCGGCCGTCCGCGAGGCGGTGACCGCCTTCGGGCGTGGCGAGTGCTTCGTCGAACGTTTCCTGGACCACCCCCGCCACGTCGAGACCCAGTGCCTGGCCGACCAGCACGGCAACGTCGTCGTCGTCTCGACGCGCGACTGTTCGCTCCAGCGCCGCAACCAGAAGCTCGTCGAGGAGGCCCCGGCCCCCTTCATCACGCCCGAGCAGCACACCGAGTTGCTGCGGGCGAGCAAGGAGATCCTCAAGCAGGCCGGCTACGTCGGGGCGGGCACCTGTGAGTTCCTCGTCGGCCCGGCCGGCGACATCTCCTTCCTCGAGGTCAACACCCGCCTGCAGGTCGAGCACCCGGTGACCGAGGAGGTCACCGGCATCGACCTGGTCCGCGAACAGTTCCGGATCGCCGACGGGGAGGCCCTCTCCTTCACCGACCCGGAGCCGCACGCACACTCGATCGAGTTCCGGATCAACGGTGAGGACGCCGGTCGCGGTTTCCTCCCGGCACCGGGCACCGTGACCCGACTCGTCGTCCCGCAGGGCCCGGGCGTGCGCTGGGATGCCGGCATGGTCGAGGGCGACACCATTGCCGGGGCCTTCGACTCGATGATCGCCAAGCTCATCGTCACCGGCCACACCCGCCAGCAGGCCCTCGAACGGGCCCGTCGGGTCCTCGACGAACTCGTCATCGAGGGCATGGCGACGGTCACCCCGTTCCACGTCAAGGTCGTCCACGACCCTGCCTTCGCCCCGAACGACCCCGACGAGAAGTTCTCGATCCACACCCGGTGGATCGAGACCGAGTTCGTCAACGACATCCCCGCGTATGCCGGGGGCTCGGCCGACGCCGATGAGCCGCAGGAGCGCCAGCGAGTGGTCGTCGAGGTCGGCGGCAAGCGCCTCGAGGTGTCCCTTCCCGGCGGACTCTCCCTGGGTGGCGGCGGCGGGAACGGCGCCGGAGCGGCCAAGAAGAAGGCGCCCCGTCGCGCCGGCGGCGCGAAGGCCAGCGGCGGCGCCTCGGGTGACTCGCTCACCGCGCCCATGCAGGGCACGATCGTCAAGATCGCCGTCGAGGAGGGCCAGGAGGTCGCCGAAGGAGACCTCGTCGTCGTGCTCGAGGCGATGAAGATGGAGCAGCCGATCAACGCGCACAAGGCCGGGGTCATCACCGGCCTGGCCGCCGAGAAGGGGGCGACCGTGTCCAACGGCGCCGTCCTCTGCGAGATCAAGGCACCCGCCGCGGACGCCTGACCCCGCAGCGACCCGGGTCAGTCCGAGGAGAGCAGCGCCGAGAGCGCCGCGAGCGCCTCGGGCCGGATCCAGTAGAAGACGAAGGTGCCACGTCGCTCGCAGTCGACGATGCCCGCTTCGCGCAGGGTCTTCAGGTGGTGGCTGATCGTGCCCGAGGACAGGTCGAAGGCGGGCGTGATCTCGCAGACGCACAGTTCGGGACGCGCGGCGATCATCGACACCATCTGCAGGCGCACCGGGTCGCCGAGTGCCTTGAACATCGGCGCCAGCCGGGCCGCATCCTGAGGTGTGACCGGGGTTGTCGCCATCCCGCAGCAGGACACGGCCGCGTCCTTCGGGCGTGCGGTCAGCGCGGTCATGAGCCCATCTTGACAGATGTCGAAACAACGGTCCACGATGGAGTTGATTCGACATCCATCGAGACAAGGAATCGAGGCCGCACGTGACCACCACCGGCACCACCCCGCTGACCGACGAGCAACTCCGGCAAGCCGTCCAGGATCGGTATGCCGCGGCCGCTCGCCTCGCCCTCGACGAGACACCCACGAGTTCCTGCTGCGGAGACGGCTGCTGTGGCGAGTCGGCCAAGACCCAGGCGATCGACCCGATCACCTCGGGGCTCTACGACGAGGCGGACACCCCGTTCGACTCCGCCCTGGCCGCCTCGCTGGGCTGCGGCAACCCGACGGCGCTGGCCGAGCTCAACCCCGGTGAGGACGTCCTCGACCTCGGCTCCGGCGGCGGCCTCGACGTGCTCCTCTCGGCCCGTCGGGTCGGACCGGAGGGCACCGCCTACGGGCTGGACATGACTCCCGAGATGCTGGCCCTCGCGCAACGCCACCAGGCCGACGCCGGGGTGCGGAACGCCCGGTTCATGCTCGGCACGATCGAGTCGGTGCCGATGCCGGACGCGTCCGTCGACGTCGTCATCTCCAACTGCGTCATCAACCTGAGCCACGACAAGGCCGCCGTGCTCCGCGAGGCCTTCCGGGTGCTGCGCCCGGCCGGTCGGTTCGCCGTCTCCGACATCGTGCTGCTCCGCCCGATCCCGGCGGGCCTGCGCGGAGTCATCTCGCTGTGGACCGGCTGCATCTCCGGGGCCCTGCTCGACGCGGACTACGTCGACCTGCTCGGCGCCGCGGGCTTCACCGACGCCAGCGTCGAGGTCACCCGCTCCTACGATCGGGAGGCCCTCGAGCAGATGTCCGACCAGCTCGACGCAGGTCACCTCCCGGCGGGCATGACCCTCACCGACGCGATCGACGCGCTCGACGGCGCCTTCGCCAGCGCCTTCATCCGGGCCACGAAGCCGGCCGCCTGACGTGGTCGCCCCGTCCGCGCTCGCCGCGACCTCCGCCCCGGTCGGAGCCCGGCTCTCGGCGCTCGACCGCTGGCTGCCGGTGTGGATCCTGCTCGCCATGGGCGCCGGGCTGCTGCTCGGCCGGATCGTCCCCGGGCTGGACGCGACCCTGTCCGCCGTCGAGGTGGACGGGATCTCCCTGCCGATCGCGCTCGGCCTGCTCGTCATGATGTACCCGGTCCTGGCCAAGGTCCGCTACGACCGGCTCGACACGGTCACCGGTGATCGCCGCCTGCTGGTCTCCAGCCTGGTCCTCAACTGGGTCCTCGGGCCGGCGCTCATGTTCACCCTGGCCTGGCTGCTGCTGCCGGACCTGCCGGCATACCGCACCGGACTGATCATCGTGGGCCTCGCCCGCTGCATCGCGATGGTCATCATCTGGAACGACCTGGCCTGTGGCGACCGCGAGGCCGCCGCCGTCCTCGTGGCCCTCAACTCGATCTTCCAGGTGATCGCCTTCGCCGCCCTCGGCTGGTTCTACCTGAGCGTGCTGCCGGGCTGGCTCGGCCTGGCCCAGTCCGACCTCGACGTCTCCCCCTGGCAGATCGCCAAGAGCGTCCTGATCTTCCTGGGCATCCCGCTCCTGGGCGGCTACCTCTCGCGCACGTTCGGTGAGAAGCGGTGGGGGCGCACGGCATACGAGACCTCGTTCCTGCCCCGGGTGGGCCCGTGGGCGCTCTACGGCCTGCTCTTCACCATCGTCATCCTGTTCGCCCTCCAGGGCCGCCAGATCACCAGCCGCCCGCTCGACGTCGCGCGGATCGCCCTGCCGCTGCTCGCCTACTTCGCGATCATGTGGGGCGGGGGCTACCTGCTCGGCAAGGCTCTGGCCCTGACCTACGAGCGCACGACGACGCTGGCCTTCACCGCCGCCGGCAACAACTTCGAACTCGCCATTGCCGTCGCGATCGCGACCTTCGGGGCCGCTTCCGGCCAGGCGCTCGCCGGTGTCGTCGGGCCCCTCATCGAAGTCCCCGTCCTCGTTGGCCTGGTCTATGTCAGCCTCGCCCTGAGGTCCCGCTTCCCCCACCCGCCCACCCCGTCAGCGAAGGAGCCCCGATGAGTGCCCAGGTCACCCCCCCGCCCAGCACGCGTTCCCACCCGCGTCCCTCCGTCCTCTTCGTCTGCGTCCACAACGCCGGACGCAGCCAAATGGGGGCCGCCTACACGCACCACCTCTCCGGCGGCACCGTGGAGGTGCGCTCAGCCGGGTCCGCGCCGGCCGCGTCGATCAACCCGGCGGTCCGCGAGGCCCTCCTCGAGGACGGGATCGACATCTCGGCCGAAACGCCCAAGATCCTCACCACCGAGGCCGTCGAGGCCTCGGACGTCGTCATCACGATGGGGTGCGGCGACACCTGTCCATACTTCCCGGGCAAGCGCTACCTCGACTGGGTGCTCGCCGACCCGGCCGGTCAGGGCGTCGAGGCGGTGCGACCGATCCGTGACGAGATCAAGGAGCGGGTGCGGGTGCTCCTCACCGAGCTCGGGGTCACGCCGAGAAGCTGAGGTCAGTCGGTCGCGTGCAATCGGCGGGCCGCCTCGGCGACCGACCCGGACAACGACGGATAGACGGTGAACGTCGACGCGACCTGGTCGACGTTGAGTCGGTGCTGCACGGCCAGGGTCACCGGGAAGATCAACTCCGAGGCCCGCGGAGCCACCACCACTCCACCAATGACCGCGCCTGAACCCTTCTGCGCGAACAACTTCACGAATCCGTCGGTGATCCCGAGCATCTTGGCGCGGGGGTTGGTGGCCAACGGCAGCATGACCTCCTCGACGTCGGCGTCCGCCTCGACCTCTTTGGCGCCGACCCCGACGGTGGCGATCTCGGGGTTGGTGAAGATGTTCGCCGAGACCACGTCGAGGCGTAGCGGCGCCACGGCATCGCCGAGCGCGTGGGCCATCGCGACTCGACCCTGCATCGCGGCGACCGAGGCCAGCGGCAGCACCCCGGTGCAGTCACCGGCGGCGTAGATGCCGCGCACCGAGGTGCGCGAGACCCGGTCGACCCGGATGTGGCCACCCGGGCCGAGGTCCACGCCGACCGTCTCCAGGCCCAGGCCGGCCGTCTGCGGGATCGAGCCGACGGCGAGCAGGGCATGCGTGCCGCGCACCTCTCGACCGTCCTCCAGGCGCACGACGACCCCGTCGTCGGTGGCCTCGACGCCGGCCATCCGGGAGCGACTGAGCACCTCCATGCCGCGCTTGCGGAAGACGTCCTCGATGACCGTCGCCGCATCCGGGTCCTCCCCCGGCAGGACGCGGTCGCGGGAGGAGACGAGGACGACGTCGGACCCCAACCCCAGGTACGCCTGGGCCAGCTCGGCGCCGGTCACCCCCGACCCGACGACGACGAGTCGCTCCGGCACCTCCTTGAGCCGATAGATCTGCTCCCAGGTGAGGATCCGCACGCCGTCGGGCCTCGCGCTCTCCATGACCCGGGGGGTGGCTCCGGTGGCGATGAGGATGACGTCGGCGTCGAGGTCACGCGTCGTGCCCTGCGGGTCCTCGACGGCGATCTTGGTGGCCGACCGCAGCATGCCCCGGCCCGGGAGCACCCGCACCCCCACCTCGGCCATTCGTCGCGCGATGTCACGGCTCTGGGCGCGGGCCACCCCCATGATCCGGGCGTTGATCGCGGCCAGGTCGGCGACCACGCCGTGGGCCAGGTCGTCCGAGCCGTCGCGCAGGTGCACTCCGAGGTCGGAGGCGACGGTGATGTCGCGCAGGTAGTCGGCGGTCGAGATCAGCGCCTTGCTCGGGACACAGTCGGTGAGCACCGCGGATCCGCCGAGTCCGTCCCGGTCGACGAGGGTGACCTCAGCGCCGAGGTGGGCGGCGACGAGCGCCGCCTCATACCCTCCCGGGCCGCCCCCGAGGATGACGACATTCGTGCTCCGCGCATTCACGCGCACATCCTCCCATCCGGTGGAACTCACGCGTGCCGAGGTAACAATTCGACCCACGTTCACGCGGTGCGCCTCGGCCCCTTACCGGGGAGTCACTGGACGGCATACATTGCGCTTGGGACGCCCCTCCGGGTGTCCGTCGCCCGTCGAACCGCTAGGACGCACACGATGACCCGAAGCCTTTCCCGCCGCGCGACGCTCGCGCTCGTCGGCCTCTCCGCTGCGACGCTCGCGGCCTGCTCCCCGCCCGCCTCGACCAGTTCCTCGTCGGCCTCCGCTTCCGGCTCCGGCGGCGCGGTCAGCGCGGCCACGGCCACCTCGGCCAAGGACATGGGCGGCATGGACGCCCTCGTCGCCGCGGCCGAGAAGGAGGGCGCCCTCAACGTCATCGCGCTCCCGCCGGACTGGGCCAACTACGGCGAGATCATCAAGGGCTTCCAGGCCAAGTACCCCAAGATCAAGGTCACCAGTGACCAGCCGGACGCCAGCAGCGCCGACGAGATCTCTACGGCCGACCGCCTCAAGGGCCAGGCCACCGCACCCGACGTCTTCGACCTCGGCCCCGCCGTCGCGTCGGCCAACACGGCGAAGTTCGCCCCCTACAAGGTCGCCGACTTCGACAAGATCCCGGCCTCCTTCAAGGACGCCAACGGGCTCTGGGTCAATGACTATGGCGGCCTGATGACGATCGGCTACGACTCCTCGAAGGTCCCGGCCCCGACCTCACTGGCCGACCTGCTCAAGCCGGAGTATGCCGGCAAGGTCGCGCTCAACGGTGACCCGACGAAGGCCGGCGCCGCCTTCGCGGGCGTGCAGATGGTCTCGATCGCCGAGGGCGGCACCCCGGCCGACCCGGCCAAGGGCATCGCCTGGTTCAAGTCGCTCAAGGACAAGGGCAACTTCCTGCCCGTCGACCCGACCCCGGCGACCATCGAGTCCGGCCAGACGCCGGTCGTTTTCGACTGGTCCTACAACCAGGTCGGGGTGACCGCCAAGGTCGCCACGTGGAAGATGTGGGCCCCCGAGAACGCCGCCCTCATGACCTACTACGTCCAGTCGATCAACAAGGACGCCCCCCACCCGGCCGCGGCGCGGCTGTGGCAGGAGTACCTGTACAGCGCGGCCGGACAGAACGCCTGGCTCAAGGGTGGCGCCAAGCCGGTCCTCTTCGACGAGATGGTGAAGGCCGGCACGATCGACAAGGCAGCGGCTGACGCGCTGCCCAAGACCGGCACCCCGGTCATCCCGTCGGGCGACGACACGGCCAAGGCCAAGGAGGCGCTCGCCGCCGCTTGGTCCGCAGCGATCGGCTGATCACGATCGAGACCATCAGCACACCCGGTGTCTGAGCTCACGAGCGCGGCGCCGACTGCCCCCGGGCAGTCGGCGCCGTCGCGCGCGCCCGGGCCGGGCTCCGACGGGCGGCCGCGCCGCCTCGCCGGGTTGCGCTCCTCGGGTGCGCTGCTGGGCGTGGTGCCCTTCTTCGTCTACACGGGCATCTTCCTGCTCGTGCCCACACTCGTCGTCATCGTCGGGGCCTTCCTCGGTCCCGACAACCAGCCGACCACCTCGAGCATCGCGGCCCTCACCCAGCCCGCCTTCCTCTCCGCCCTCAAGGCATCGGTGATCCTCTCTGCCGCCACGGCGGTCGCCGGCGCGGCCCTCGGTGGCCTGCTCGCGTATGCCGTGAGCACCGCCGGACCCGACACGCTCCTCAAGAGATTCGTCACCTCGGTCTGTGGCGTGCTGGCTCAGTTCGGCGGCGTCGCTCTGGCCTTCGCCTTCATGGCCAGCTTCGGCTTCGGCGGAGTACTCGCTCGTTGGGCGAAGGCCGCCGGGATCGACCTCGGATCCGGCATCTGGCTCTACGAGTGGGACAAGGGCCTGATGCTGGTCTATCTCTACTTCCAGATCCCGCTCATGCTCATCGTCTTCCTGCCGGCGGTCGAGGGCCTGCGGCCGCAGTGGCGGGAGGCCTGCGAGACCCTCGGCGGCACCACCTGGACCTACTGGCGCAAGGTCGCCGGCCCGATCCTCTGGCCGCCGTTCGTCGGCTCGATGCTGCTGCTGTTCACGAACGCCTTCAGCGCCTACGCGACCGCCGCGGCCCTGGTCTCGCAGGGCTCACCGCTGGTGCCGCTGAAGATCGCCGGCACCTTCTCCTCCGAGGTCATCCTCGGACAGGAGAACATCGGCAAGGCGATGGCGCTGGCAATGGTCGTCGTCGTGGCGATCGTCATGGCGCTCTACACCTGGCTGGACAAGCGGGCGAGCCGCTGGATGCAGCGATGAGTGGGCAGCGCGCGGCGGTGCGCCGCCGGCAGTCGGTGCTTCGCTGGGTCGTCGTTGGGGTCGTGATGACGTTCTTCGCGTTGCCCATGATCGCGGCCTTCGAGTTCACCACCCGGGCGCGAGGCACCACCGGTGGGCGCAGCGCAGCGACCTGGGCCGCGCTGGTCAACTTCGGACAGCTGAGCACCGACTACCCCGCGCTGGCGACCGGGATCGTCGCCTCGATCCTGCTCGCAATCGTCACCGTCGCGATCATGCTCGTCCTCCTCGTCCCGACGATGACCTGGGTGCGCCTGCGCCTGCCCGGCCTGTCCAGGACCGTCGAGTTCATCTGCCTGCTACCGCTGACCGTTCCTGCCATCGTCCTGGTCGTCGGGCTCACCCCGGTCTACGCGTGGGTCGTCTTCCTGCTCTCTGGCTCGACGGTCTGGCTGTCCTTCGCCTACGTCATCCTCGTCCTGCCCTATGCGTACCGAGCACTCGACGCGGGACTGCGGGCCATCGACGTCAAGACGCTCTCCGAGGCCGCCCGCTCACTGGGCGCGAACTGGTTCACCGTCATGTGGCGGGTCGTCCTGCCCAACCTGCGCACCGCCGTGCTGTCGGCCAGCTTCCTCTCGGTGGCCCTGGTGCTCGGCGAGTTCACGATCGCCAACCTGTTCGCGTACAAGAACCTCCAGGTCGCCATGTACGAGCTCGGCAAATCCGACGCCAGGATCAGCGTGGCCGTCGGACTGGCCTCGCTCGCCTTCGCGTTCGTCGTCCTCTTCGCCATGTCGTTCGTCGGCACGCGTCGGGAAAGGAAGTCATGACCGCCCCTGCACCCACGACCGGAGGCGCCCGCTCGACCGCCGGGGTCGCCGTCGAGTTGACCGACCTCACCCGCGTGTATGCCGGGGGCGTGCGAGCCCTCGACGGACTCACCCTGCACATGGCGCCCGGCGAGTTCATCGCCCTGCTCGGGCCGTCGGGGTGTGGCAAGACGACGGCCCTGCGCTGCTTGGCCGGCCTCGAGGACCCCGACTCCGGGCGGGTCGTCGTCGGGGGCCGCGACCTGACCGACGTGCCGACCAACCGGCGCGACATGGGAATGGTGTTCCAGGCCTACAGCCTCTTCCCGCACATGACGGCCCGCCAGAACGTCGAATTCGGGCTCGAGCTGCGCCGTCAGGACAAGGCCACCCGGGCCAAGCGGGCGGCCGACATGCTCGATCTCGTCGGCCTGTCCAAGCAGGCCGACCGCTACGCCCACCAGATGTCCGGAGGCCAGCAGCAACGCGTCGCCCTGGCCCGGGCGCTGGCCATCGAACCCCAAGTCCTCCTCCTCGACGAGCCGCTCTCCGCGCTCGACGCCAAGGTCCGCACTCAGCTGCGCGACGAGATCCGCCGGATCCAGCTCGAGGTGGGCACGACCACGCTCTTCGTCACCCACGACCAGGAGGAGGCCCTCGCGGTCGCGGATCGGGTCGGAGTGATGAACTCGGGGCGGCTCGAGCAGCTCGACGCCCCCGACGTGCTCTACTCGGCGCCGGTCTCGGAGTTCGTCGCGGACTTCGTCGGGGTCACCAACCGGGTCAAGGCGGTCATCGAATCCGAGGTCGCCCATGTCTGGGACGGTCTGGTTCCGCTTCTTGACGGGTCGGCCCGCAGCGGTGCCGCGACCCTGCTCATCCGACCCGAGAGCGTCCTGATTGCGCCGGCGGACGGGGAACCCGGCAATGCGGCCGTCGTGTCCTCGAGCTTCCTCGGCGGCCACGGGAAGGTCGTGGCGGCGACGGACGTCGGTGAGAAGGTCATCGTGCAGGTCTCCAACGCCGAGGTCACGGCCTACGCGCCGGGCGACCGGGTCCGGCTGCGCCCACGCGGGGATCGCGCCCTCGCCGTCGCCGACTGATCGGTGTCCCGGCTCCGGGTCACCGCGATCGTTCGGCCCCAAGGCAGCTCAGCGGATGTTGCCGGTGTGCCCCAGTGAGAAACGCCCCGGCTGCGGCCAGACGACCAGCCCGTGCGCCCCGGCGTCGGTCTTGATCCGGTGCTTGAGGGCCCCGGTGGCCGTGTCGAAGACGTAGACCTCCGCGTGGTAGCGCCCCGAGAGCCACAGTTCGGAGCCGTCGGCGTTGACCCCGCCCATGTCCGGTGACCCGCCGTCCGGGATGGTCCACTTGCCCAGGATCTCGAGGGTCTCGGCGTCGAGCACGCTGACCGTGCCCTCGTCGCGGTTGGCCACGAAGAGCCGCTTGGCGTCGCGCGAGGGGTAGACCGAGTGCGCTCCCTTGCCGGTCTGGATGAACTTCACGAACTCGGTGGTGGCGGCGTCGATGACCCAGACCCCGTTGCGGAGCATGTCGGCGGCGAGGAAGTACCGGCCGTTCGGGATGAGGCGCACGTCCTGCGGCATCGCCGAGGCGCCCTGGTCGAGCCCGGCCTGTGGCTTGCCCGAGTGGTAGGCCTCCTGTGGCGGAGTCGCCCCGTCGGTGGCGTGACCGTTGAGGTCGATGACCTTGAGGATCTTCGTCGCGTACTTGTCGATGACGAGCAGGTGCCCGGAGAACTCGCACGAGGCGACGAAGAAGGTCAGGTCCTTGTCGTAGTCGGCATGGTTGACCCCGTTGCACGGCACCGGCAGCGAGTGGTCGATCGTGAACTTGACGGGGTCGACGACGTCGATCCGGTGGAACCGCTCGGCCATGACCAGGCCGAACCTGCCATCCGGGGTCCAGTAGAGGTTGTACGGGTCCTCCACGGGGATCTTGGCTCCCGGCTTGCCGGTCGTCGGGTCGATCGGGATGAGGTCGTTGCCCTGGGTGTCGTTGACGTAGAGGGTCTTCAGGTCCCACCCGGGGACGACGTGGTGCGGCTCCCGACCGGTGCCGAAGCGATCGATGATTTGGTATGTCGTGGGGTCGATGACCTGCACCGTGTTGCCGAGCGTGTTGGGCACGTAGACGAGCGGCTTGGCGCTCTTGACCGCCTCCGACAGGTCCTGGGCGCCAGTGTTCTCGTAGACGTTGAAGGCCGGCGCCCCGGAGGAGCTCGGGTTCGCGGACCCCGACGACGAGGCGGAGCTGGAGGCGGCGGCGCTCGAGGCCGCCACGATCGGGCCCGGCCGACCGCTGCCCCGGAACGCGCCGTAGGCGACCCAGACGGTGGCGATCACCGCGAGCGCGATGCACGCGGCCACGATCCGGTTGCGCACGATGTGCGGAGGGGTGCGTCGGCGGTGGCGGGCCACGGGTGCTCCTGTGGTCGGTCGTCGGGCGGTCGTTCGGTCGTGGATGGTTCGGTCGGTTGCGGGGCGGGCGGGCCTGATCAGTCTCGCAGGAGAGTGGACAGGGTCACCGCACGCAGGCCGCGCGCGGTGAGATCCGTGAGGATGCCGGGGAGGGCGTTCGCTGTCCCGAGGTGCCCCAGGTGGAGCGACACGATCGAGCCGGCCGCGACGGCCGCCGCGACCCGGGCGCGCACGAGGTCGGCTCCCGGGTCGCGGAAGTCCTCGGGGTCGACACCGTAGGAGACGCATCGCGGGTAGCCGACCTGTGCGGCGGCCGCCCGGATCGTCGGAGTGCTGGTCTTCGTCGACGACGGCCTGAACCACCACCCGGCCGAGCCGAGCACCTGCTCCAGCGCCTCCTGGCCCTTGCGGATCTCGACCACCGCCGCCTCCTGGCTCACGGCGGGGAGGTCGAGGTGGCTCCACGTGTGGTTGCCGATCTCATGACCGTCGGCAGCGAAGGCGCGGACCTGCTGCGGGTCGCCCATCACCCAGGTGCCGACGGCGAAGACCGTGGCCCGGGCGCCGGCCTGGTCGAGCGCCTCACGGATCAGCCGGTTGATGGCGTCGTCGCCCTGCCCATGGAAGGTCAGGGCGACCTCGCCGCGGGTGCTCGGTCCGCTCGTGATGTCCTCCCCGGGCGTGCGCGCAATCGAGGGTTGCCCCGCCGGCCCGTCCCCCGTCGTCGGCTGGGCGGAGGAGGGCGAGAGGCTCGCACTGGGGGTCACGGTCGGCGACGGGGATGAGGCGCCGCTCGCCGCGGACGAGCCGGTGGTCCCGCCGCTGTTCGTGGTCGAGCAGCCCGACAGTCCGGCAGCCAGGGCGCCCGCCCCGGCGACCGCACCGGCACCCAGCAGGGCTCGGCGAGCGGGCAACGACGAGTCGGACATCGGCCCCAGTCTCACACGCGAAAGGGCCACGCTCGCCTAGGCTGGCCGGGTGAGTGCGACGACGACGTTGGACCTGTCCGATCCCCAGTGCGACCCGTTCGCCGTGGCCGAGCAGGCCGCCGCGGTCATCCGCGAGCGCACGGGCGGGGCCGACCATACGGTGGCCCTGGTCCTGGGGTCGGGGTGGGGCCAGACCGGCGACCTCATCGGTGAGACGCTGACGACGATCGACAACACCGACGTGCCCGGCTTCGCCAAGGCGGCCGTCGCGGGCCACTCGGGGTGGATGCGTTCGGTGGCGATCGGGGACACCGGAGCGCGTGCCCTGATCTTCGGCACCCGCACCCACTACTACGAGGGCAGGGGTGTGCGAGCCGTCGTCCACGGGGTCCGCACCGCGGCCGCCCTCGGCTGCGCCTCGGTGGTCATCACGAACGGCTGCGGCGGCCTGCGCGAGGAGTGGGCTCCGGGCACGCCCGTGCTGATCAGCGACCACATCAACCTCACGGCGACCTCGCCGATCGAGGGCGCGAACTTCGTCGACCTCACCGACGTCTACTCCCCCCGGCTGCGCGCCGTCGCCCGGGAGGTCGACCCGGGCCTGGACGAAGGGGTCTACGTCCAGTTCCGCGGCCCGCACTACGAGACCCCGGCCGAGGTGCGGATGGCCCGGATCCTCGGCGGCGACCTGGTCGGGATGTCGACCGCGCTGGAGGCCATCGCCGCCCGCCAGTGCGGGCTCGAGGTGCTCGGGGTGTCCCTGGTGACGAACCCGGCCGCCGGGATCTCCAAGACCCCCCTCAACCACGAGGAGGTCCTCGAAGCCGGTCGCGAGGCGGCGGCCCGCTGCGGTCGGCTGCTCGCCACCGTCGTGGGACGGATCTGATGGGGGTCGGTGGCGGCCCGATCGGATCGGCCGCCTCGGGCGAGCCGCTGCGCCCGTCCGTGCTCGCCGCGGCGCGGGCCTGGGCCGTCGATGACCCCGACCCCGCCACAAGGGCCGAACTCGAGGCGGTGATCGCTCGCGCCGATGCCGGCGAGCTGGCCGCGGTGGCCGACCTCAAGGACCGGATGTCGGGACTCCTCGAGTTCGGGACGGCCGGCCTGCGCGGAGCACTCGGCGCGGGCCCGAACCGGATGAACCGCTCCGTCGTCATCCGAGCGGCCGCCGGGTTGACGGCATACCTGAAGACGATCGCGGACCAGCCGTTCGTCGTCGTCGGGTATGACGCCCGGACCAATTCCGACGTCTTCGCGCGCGACACCTGCGCGGTCGTCGTCGGGGCCGGGGGCCGCGCGGCACTCCTGCCGCGGACCCTGCCGACCCCGGTGCTCGCGTATGCCGTGCGCGCCCTCGGCGCCGACGCCGGCGTCATGGTGACGGCCAGTCACAACCCGCCGCAGGACAACGGCTACAAGGTCTACGTCGGGGACGGTTCGCAGATCGTGCCGCCGGTCGACGGGTTGATCGCCGCGGAGATTGCCGCGGTGACGGTCGTCGCCGACGTGCCCCGCGCCGGGAGCGGCTGGGTGCCCGTCGAGGAGTCCGTCATCGAGGCGTATGTCCGTGACGCCGCGGCCGTCGTCTCCCCCACGGCCCCGCGCGACCTCGTCGTCGTCCACACCGCCATGCACGGCGTCGGGACCGAGACGGTGCGCGCGGCGTTCGCGGCGGCAGGCTTCGAGGAGCCGATTTCGGTGGCGGCGCAGGCGGATCCGGACCCGATGTTCCCCACCGTCTCGTTCCCCAATCCCGAGGAGCCGGGCGCCATGGACCTCGCCCTCGAGCTCGCCGAACAGACCGGGCCCGACATCGTCATCGCCAACGACCCGGATGCGGACCGGTGCGCGGCGGCCGTGGCCGGACCCGGCGGATGGCGGATGCTGCGGGGCGACGAGGTCGGGGCGCTGCTCGGCTCGCACCTCATCGACAAGGGGGTGGGCCCGGGCCGGGTCTTCGCGAACTCGATCGTCTCCTCTCGGTGGCTCGCCGCGATGAGCCACGCCGCCGGGATCGCCCACGAGGAGACGCTCACCGGCTTCAAGTGGATCGGCCGGGTGCCCGGCCTCGCCTACGGTTACGAGGAGGCCCTCGGCTACTGCGTCGATCCCGACCACGTCAAGGACAAGGACGGCGTCTCGGCGGCCCTGATGCTCGCCGAACTCACCGCCGGGCTCAAGGCCCAGGGGCGCACCGTGCTCGACCGCCTCGACGACCTGGCCCGGGAGCACGGGGTGCACGCCACGGATGCCTTCTCGATCCGGGTGTCGGACCTCTCCCTGATCGGCGTGATCATGGAACGCCTGCGCTCGGCGCCACCGACGGAGGTGGCCGGCGTGGCCGTGACGCGCCTCGACGACCTCGCCGCCGGCGACGGCGGGCTGCCGCCGACCGAGGGGCTCCGGTGGTTCCTCGCGGACGACTCGCGGGTCATCGTGCGCCCGTCCGGGACCGAGCCCAAACTCAAGGTCTACCTCGAGGTCATCGAGCCGGTGGCCGGCGACCTGGTCCGGGCCCGCTCGGCCGCCGCCACCCGGCTGGCCGCCCTGCGGACGGCATACGAAGTCCTGACCGCGCTCTGACCCGGGACGCCGCCGCGGACGAGGTCAGCAGCCCGACACGCGTCGGCCCTCCGGCGGCGCGGTGGCGGTGAGGTCCCAGACGATCCCGTCCGCGGCGCTCTGGCCGCGGGTGCCGGGCGACAACACCGCACGAGCCGTCCCGTCGGGGGCGACCGACCTGGTCAGTGCGAGGGTCGGCCCCAGCGCGGACATGCTCTCCTCGGCGAGCTTCCACCCACCGGCGACGAGGCGTTGCCCCGCCTGGGACCGGGTCCAACCCCGAGCGGCTCATGCCACGAGTATGACGCCCAGGTCGGCCCTCGCAGCCTCAAGCCACGAGAGCCGACCGTGTGATCAACCGCAGTCGATCAGGCGAGTGCTGCCATCACTGCGCCCGCCGCACCGTGGACGCCGGGGCTGGGAGGGCCCGCTCGGCATACCACCGCTTCCAGATGAGGCGATGCAGCGGGATCAGCCGCGGAATGTCCCGCAGGCCCGGGACGAACGGCACGGCCGCCAACAGGACGGTGAGCAGCATCATGAGGGCCCAGACCTGCGCGTCGGCGTTGTCGGAGGTCGAGAACGGCGGCACCTGGTACCAGAGCGTGTAGAGCCACATCCACGGTTGACCGGGGTAGTTGCCCGTCTCGTTCATCATCCCCCACTGGTCGCCACCGAGATGGGCGCTGCGGGCGAGGTCCTCCAGGTAGGCACCGTCGGAGAGCAGGAGGACCGGCTTGGTCTGGTCGATCGCGTAGAACGTCGACGCACTGGTCAGCTGGCCCTCGACCTGTCCCGCCGCGGCGAGGGTCACGAACGCCTGCGCGAGCGCCGGGACCGGACCGTAGTCACCATTGGCCACCTTGGCCGGATCACCGTCGGGAGCCTTACCGAGCGCTTCGACGTAGGACGTCGCCCACGTCGTCCTCTGGTCGTCCGAGCCCGCCTTCCACGCGGCGAGCGCCGATTGGACGGCCGGGTCCTGCGAGGTGGCCAAGGGGTCGAGGACCAGGGCCGCCGAATCCACCGGTGTGCGCACGCCGCCGAGTCTCTGCAACGGGATGCCCAGGACGCTCTGGCCGTCGGCGGCCGTGTTGTAGGGGGCGCCGTAGCCGGCGGAGGTGGTCGATCCCGCCAACTCGCCGACGGCCGTGGCCACGACGTCCGCCGGGGAGTCCTTGGCCCACTGGGCCATCGTGATGGCCGGTTCATCCGGGGACGAGAAGACCGCGGCGAGCCCGAGGGAGAAGGCCCCGACGACGAGCAGGGCGATGACGAACTCCTTGACCAGGTCGTAGGGCCGCGTCGCGAACCCGTGCGAGTCGGGGGTCCCGTCGCGGTGGTCGCGGTGGGAGGTCGGGGATGTCTGGCGGGTGTTCACGAGGTCACCTGGTCAATGTCATGAGCGTCGATGGGGGGCACGACACCGTGACGTCGCACGAGGACGACATGGATGCCGGTGAGGACGGCGACCACGAGGGGCACCAGACCCACGTGCCAGAGCAACATCTGGCCCAGGTCGAGCACGTTGAAGAAGCCGCCGACACCGATCGCGTTGATCCCGTCCTTGGCCTCGGCGCTGATCCACTGGGAGTCGACGTTGGTCTGGGACAGGTAGCCGGTGAACGCGGCGCCGATCGAAGAGACGAAGAGCACCACGCCGGTCACCCAGGTCATCGCTCGTCCGCCCCGCCACGCGGCCATCCAGAACTTGCCCCAGAGGTGGATCACCATGCAGGCGAAGAAGAGTTCGACGCTCCACAGGTGCACCGAGTTGACGAAGTGCCCCAGCGAGGACACGTGCCACCACTGGACGCCACCCATCATCAGCGCGGCGCCCGAGACGAGCACGACGACGAAGGCGGCGAGGGTCCCCACGCCGAAGACGTAGATCCACGAGTCGACGTATGAGGGTTGCCGCGAGGGCAGGGCCTGACCCTCGGGGACGGTGCGGACGATCCGCTCGCGCAGTCGATCGGTCCAGTTCGTCGGGGCCGAGGCCGCCGACCGAACGCTGGGTGAGTCACTCATCGTGCATCGCCCCTGTGCCGGAGGTGCCGTCGACCGACCGGTGGGGAGCCACCGGTTCGCGGTGGCGCGGGAAGGGCAGGATCAGCGCCAACCCGAAGACGATGATCATCGTGATCATCAGGATGAGGTTGCCCAGACTGATACTGAACACCCCCGTGCCGAGGTAGGTCCCCGAAGGGATGTCGGCACCAAGCAGAACGTGCATCGAACACCTCACGTGCTCAGCGGACAGGCGAGCCTGTGCCGCATCGGTCCAGCCGCGAGCGGGTCGCAGACCTCTCGCCGGGGCGGCGTCGACGGTGTTCGGAACAGAGACGATGTCGGCCGGTCCGAAGCACATCCAGCGGATGCGTGGGAACATTTAGATTTCAACTGTTCGAGCCAAGCGTACTCCGGTCGGCGGCTCCTGTCTGCCCGGGATCCACGCGACACGCCCCGTGTTGGCCTCCATCTGTTCTCCGAGTCGCTCCCCCAGCCGGGCCCCCGCCAGCCACCGCCGCGGCTAGACTCCTGCGAATGAGCGCCTCCACCGTCGCCGTCGACGCCACGGCCCGCGCGCGGGACCTGCTCGGCGTCTCGCGACTGACCAACCAGGCCCTGACCCAGTGGCTGCACGCCCTCCCCGGCATCGACCAGGTCGGGTGCGAGGCGCGGGCCGCGGGGCTGGGCACCCGCTCGATCAAGAACGACAGCAAGACCTGGGCCATCGACCTCGCGATCTCGATGATCGACCTCACCACGCTCGAGGGTTCCGACACGCAGGGGCGCGTCCGGGGGCTGTGCGCGAAGGCGCTGACTCCCGACCCGAGCGACGCGAGCACGCCGCGGCCCGCGGCCGTCTGCGTCTACGGCGACATGGTCGCCACCGCCAAGGCGTCGCTCGGTGACTCCGGGGTCAAGGTGGCGGCCGTGGCCACGGCCTTCCCGAGCGGCCGGGCCTCGATGCCGGTCAAGCTGCTCGACACCAGGGACGCGGTCGCCGCGGGGGCCGACGAGATCGACATGGTCATCGACCGAGGGGCCTTCCTCGCCGGCGACTACCTCACCGTCTTCCACCAGATCGCCCGGGTCCGCGAGGCCTGCGAGCGCACGGACGGCCCGCGCGCCCGGCTCAAGGTGATCATGGAGACCGGCGAACTCGTGACCTACGACAACGTCCGTCGCGCGTCCTGGCTCTCGATGCTCGCCGGCGGCGACTTCATCAAGACGAGCACCGGCAAGATCCAGCCCGCCGCGACCCTGCCTGTCACCCTCGTCATGCTCGAGGCCGTGCGGGACTGGCGCGAGCTCACCGGGGAGATGGTCGGGGTCAAGCCGGCCGGCGGCATCAAGACCAGCAAGGACGCGATCAAGTTCCTCGTCGCGGTCCACGAGGTCGCCGGCGAGGAGTGGCTGACCAACCAGTGGTTCCGCTTCGGCGCGTCCTCGCTGCTCAACGACCTGCTCCTGCAACGCCAGAAGATGCGCTCCGGCGTCTACTCGAGCATGACCTACATCGCCGACGACTCCCCGAGCAACTACTGATGAGGATCAGCACTTGCCCGGGGGCCCACCCTTCCACCGCCTACTGAGGACGCGCCAGATGCCGACCTTCGACTACGCCCCGGCGCCCGAGTCCCGCTCCGTGGTCCACCTCGACAGCTCCTACGGGCTGTTCATCGGGGGCCGCTTCGTGGAGGCGACCGGCACGAGACCGTTCAAGACCATCTCGCCGGCCACCGAGGAGGTCCTCGCCGAGGTCTCCGAGGCGAGCGCCGCGGACGTCGACGCGGCGGCGCGGGCCGCGCGCACCGCATACGACCGAGTGTGGTCCGCCATGAGCGGCGCCGACCGCGGCAAGTACCTCTTCCGGATCGCCCGCCTGCTGCAGGAACGGGCCCGCGAGTTCGCCGTCCTGGAGACCCTCGACAACGGCAAACCGATCAAGGAGACCCGCGACGTCGACGTGCCGCTGGCCGCGGCGCACTTCTTCTACCACGCGGGCTGGGCGGACAAACTCGCGTATGCCGGGCTGTCGGGTCCCGCGGGCGGGGTCCCCCGGCCGGTGGGCGTGGTCGGGCAGATCATCCCGTGGAACTTCCCGCTCCTGATGCTCGCCTGGAAGATCGCCCCGGCCCTGGCCTGCGGCAATACGGTCGTGCTCAAGCCGGCCGAGACCACCCCGCTGACCGCGCTGCTCTTCGCCGAGGTCTGCCAGCAGGCCGACCTGCCTCCCGGCGTCGTCAACATCGTCACCGGCGCCGGTGCCACGGGGCAGGCGATCGTCGACCACCCCGGCATCGACAAGATCGCCTTCACCGGGTCGACCGGGGTCGGCAAGATGATCGCGCGGTCGATCGCCGGCACCCGCAAGCGGGCCACCCTCGAACTCGGCGGCAAGGGCGCCAACATCGTCTTCGACGATGCCCCGATCGACCAGACCGTCGAAGGCATCGTCCGCGGGATCTTCTTCAACCAGGGCCACGTCTGTTGCGCCGGAAGCCGATTGATCGTCCAGGAGAACGTCGCCGACGAGGTCGTGCGCCGGCTGCAGCGGCGACTGTCGACCCTGCGCGTGGGTGACCCGCTCGACAAGAACACCGACGTCGGAGCGATCAACTCCCGGGCCCAACTGGACCGGATCACCGCACTCGTCGACGCCGGCGAGAGCGAGGGGGCGCGGCGGTGGGACAACGGATGTGCGTTGCCGGACAAGGGGTTCTGGTTCCGACCGACCCTGTTCAGCGGGGTCACCCAGACGCATCGGATCGCCCAGGAGGAGATCTTCGGGCCGGTGCTGTCGGTGCTCACCTTCCGCACCCCTCAGGAGGCGGTGGCCAAGGCCAACAACACGCCCTACGGCCTGTCCGCGGGCATCTGGACCGAGAAGGGCTCGCGCATCCTCTGGATGGCCGACCAACTCAAGGCCGGCGTCGTCTGGGCCAACACGTTCAACCAGTTCGACCCGACCAGCCCGTTCGGCGGCTACAAGGAGTCGGGGTACGGCCGTGAGGGCGGCCGCCATGGTCTCGAGGCCTACGTGAAGGGAACGATCTGATGGCCAGCCGCGCCACCGCGCAGACGCCCAGGGTCGACGTGCGCAAGACCTACAAGCTCTACATCGGCGGCAAGTTCCCGCGCTCGGAGTCCGGTCGCTCGTACGAGGTGTATGCCGCGCCCGCCCGGGCCGGAGCGACCCCGCGTTTCCTGGCCAACGCCTCGCAGGGCTCGCGCAAGGACGCCCGCGACGCCGTCGTCGCGGCCCGCTCGGCCCAGCCGGGCTGGGCGGGGGCCACGGCATACAACCGCGGTCAGGTGCTCTATCGCGTCGCCGAGGTGATGGAGGGGCGTCGGGCCCAGTTCGTCGACGAGGTCCGGGCCGGCGAAGGGGTCACCGCGGCTCGCGCGGACTCTTTGGTCTCGCAGGCCATCGACCGCTGGGTCTGGTATGCCGGGTGGTCCGACAAGCTGCCCCAGGTGCTCGGCGCGATGAACCCGGTGGCGGGGCCGTTCTTCAACGTCTCCACCCCCGAACCCACCGGCGTCGTGGCCATCCTCGCCCCGCAGCGCTCCTCCCTGCTCGGACTGGTCTCGGTCATCGCCCCGGTCATCGTCTCCGGCAACACCGCCGTCGTCATCTCCTCCAGGGAGCGACCGCTGCCGGCGATCACGCTCGCGGAGTGCCTGGCGACCTCGGACGTGCCCGGCGGTGTCGTCAACCTGATCACCGGCGACGCCGCCGAGATCGGGCCCTGGCTGGCCTCGCACCGCGACGTGGGTGGCCTGGACCTGACCGGCGCCGCGCACCTCGACGGTGCGGGCTGGGCGGCATTGGAGGCGGCGGCCGCCGACACCCTGACGCGCGTCATCCGCCCCACTGCGGAGGGACCCGAGGGCGGTGAGCCGGACTTCTCGGCCGAGCCCTCGCTGGCGCGGATGACGACGTTCCTGGAGACCAAGACCGTCTGGCACCCCAAGGGCCGCTGATCGCGCCCCCGTAGCATTGCCTCCCGTGGCCGACGACGCGAACCCTCGAGCGCGCGTCGTCGTCCTCGCCGGTCCGAGTGGTTCGGGCAAGACCCGACTGGCCGCGCTGCTGAACGAACATCACGGCTGGCCGATCCTGCGCCTCGACGACTTCTACCGCGACGGGGATGACCCGGCGCTGCCGATCGAGCCCGACCTCGGCATTCCCGACTGGGACCACCCCGACTCGTGGAACGCCGGTGCCGCGGTCGCGGCCCTGCGGGAGCTCGTCGATGAGGGCACGACCCGCACCCCGACGTACGACATCGCGACCTCGCGGGCGACCGGGTCGGTCGTCGTGACGGCCCCACCGCAGGCCCTGATTCTCGCCGAGGGCATCTTCGCCGCCGAACTGATCGGCCCGCTGCGCGCGGCCGGACTGTTGCACAGCGCCTGGTGCGTCGTGCATCGCCACCGCGTCCTGACCTTCCTCTGGCGGTTGGGGCGCGACCTGGGCGAGCGACGCAAGCCACCGCTCATCCTGCTGCGCCGGGGCTGGGCGCTGCTGCGCGACGAGCCGAGACTGGTGGCCCGTCAGGAGGCCCTCGGGGCGACGCGGGCCACCGCGGCCCGGATCGAGACGGTCCTGCAGGCGAGCGTGGGTGCCCGTCGCTAGGGTGGACGCATCGACGGGGAGGATGAGATGAGCGACCAATGGACGGCGCCCGGCGCCCAATCGCCGGGGCCACCACCGGAGTTCCCCCCGGATGCCGCCGCGCCCCCGGCCTGGAGCGCACCCCCCGGCGGGTTCGCGCCGCCCGGCGGACCGGACTACCCCCAGCCCGGCGGGTTCGTCCCGCCCGTTCCCCAGCCGTACCCCCCGCCCGGCGGGTTCGCGCCGCCCGGCGGACCGGACTACCCCCAGCCCGGCGGGTTCGCCCCGCAGGCGGGCGTGCCGGCCTGGCGGCCGGCCTACGACTTCCGGCCCGGGATCATCCCGCTGCGTCCGCTGCAGCTCGGCGACCTCTACGGTGCCGTGGCCAAGGCGGTCCGCGGCAACGTCGCCGCGACGGTGGGCCTGGCCGCGCTCACCTCGGCCATCGTCCTGGTGCCGCTGACCGCGGCCGGATCGGTGCTCGCGGCGACCGACACCACGAGCCTGTCCACCGTGGGCGGACCGGTGGGCTTCGGCACCTTCGCCTCCTGGCTGCCCAACCTCGGCACCGCCATCAGCGGGATCCTGCTCGCCGGCTTCATGGCCTACGTCATCGGCCAGGCCGTCCTCGGCCGTAAGGTGAGCCTCGGCGAGACCTGGGCGGGGACCAAGGGTCGCGTCTGGCGGCTGATCGGCGCCACGATCCTCATCTTCCTGATCGTCCTGGGGATCGTGCTCGTCGCCGTGGTGCCCTTCATCGCCCTGTTCGCGGGCATCCTCGCCACCTCCAGTGGCGGCAGCGACCCCGGAGCGGGCAGCGTGGCCGGGGGCGTGCTCGGGTTCCTCGTCCTGTTCGTGGTCCTGATCGCGGCGATCCTCTACGTGACGACCCGGTTGAGCTTCGTGACGCCGGCGATCGTGCTCGAAGGTCAGGGGGTCACCGGGGGCATCGGCCGGTCCTGGCGCCTCGTCGGGGGGGCCCGACGGCAACCGTTCTGGCGGTTGCTGGGCATCCGGCTGCTCACCGCGATGATCGTCTCGGTCGCCTCGTCGATCATCACGATTCCCCTCGTGGCGGTGATGATGGCGGTCCTGTTCTCGACGATCAGTCAGGGCGGCTCTGCTTCCCCGCTCTTCCTCGCCCAGACGATCGTCACCGGGTTGACCGGCCTCCTCGCCGGGGCGCTGACCACACCGTTCACCGCCGGCATCGATGCCCTCCTCTACGTCGACACCCGGATGCGTCGGGAGGGCCTCGACGTCACGCTGATGCGGGCCGTCGAGGGCACGGTGCCCCCGCCCTGGCCCCAGGCCGTGGCGCCGTGAACCCGCAGTGACGCTGCCGTGACCCCAACCGTTCCCCCGCCGCTCGACCCGACCTCCGAGCAGGCCCGTTCGTGGCTCGAGCGCGAGCTGTCCCAGGGCAAGTACCACGCGAGTCCGAGCCTCTTCCAGCGTTTCCTCGACTGGTTGGACTCGCTCTTCCGTCGGGCCGGATCGGGACCGGGGCTGCCCTCGTGGTTGGTGCCGGTGGTCGTCCTCGTCGTCGTGGCCGTCATCGCCCTGATCCTCTGGCGGGTGCTCCGGCGCGAGCCGGCGGCCGCCGACGACGGCTGGGGGGCCGTGCTCGAGGACGAGACCCTGAGCGCCGCCGAGGTGCGGGAGCGGGCGCGCGGTCACGCCGCCGCCGGCCGCCCCGAGGCGGCGGTCCTCGACGCCTACCGGGCCATCGTGCTCTCGGCGACCGAGCGGACCCTGCTCGACGACCTCCCGGGGCGGACCGCCCGTGAGGCGGCGGTGGCCCTCGGGCCGGTGTTCCCCGGGGAGCGTGACGCCCTCCTCGAGGCCGGGCGACTCTTCGACGACGTGCGCTACGGCGGGGGCAGAGCCACGGCCGACGACGCACGACGGGTCTTGGCGCTCGATGAGCGGCTCCAGGCGACCCGGCCGATCCTCGCCGACGCGGTGCCGGCGTGACGGCGACCGTCGTGGGCCACGGCCTGCCGGTCTCGCCCATCGGGCCCGCCTGGCGCCGCCGGGGCCGTCAGGCGCGCGGCATCGCCCTCTGGTTGCTCGTGCTCGTCATCGCCGCCAGCGCGCTCGCGTGGCTGGGCCGGGGTGAGGCCGACACCTATCTCGACCCGCGAGGGACCGGGCAACAGGGCATCGGAGCGCTCGTCGCGGTCCTCGAGGATCGTGGCGTCACCGTGGACATCGTCACGACCCTCGAAGAGGTCGAGGCGGCCCGAGCCCGGCTGTCGGGCGACGACGCCGTCACGCTCGCCCTCGGGGCGAGCAGCTTCCTCGGCACCGAGGGCGCCTCCCGGCTGATCGGCGACCTCCGATCCACCGACGACCTCGTGGTGCTCGATCCGTCCCCGGCGATCCTCGACGCGCTCGACACCGGCTACGGCGTCCTTCCGTTCGGCACCAAGGCTGAGCTGCACCCCGACTGCGCCGTCCCCGCCACCCACGATGCCGTCATCGGGCGGGCCGACGCGCGCTTCGTCGAGGGCGGCGGCGCCGTCAGTTCCACTGTGGTCAGCTGTTACCCGCCCCCCGACATCTCCAGGTCGGGCGCCGGAGAGAGCAGCTTCCTGATCTCGGGTCCGGCCACCTCGACCCGCCCGCACTCGATCGCCATCGGGTTCGGCAGCGCCCTGACCAACCGGTACGTCACCGACAAGGACCACGCCGCCCTCGGCGTGCGACTGCTCGGCGCCCACGCGCACCTGATCGTCTACACCCCCTCGATCACCGACGTGCTCGGCACCAAGGGCTCGTCCCGGGGTCAGGTCGAGCCCCCGGCGTGGCTCTCCCCCGGGCTGATCCTCGTCGGGCTCGCGGTGGTCGCGTTTGCCGTGGCGGTCGGTCGCCGCCACGGTCGCCTCGTGCCCGAGCCCCTGCCGGTCGTCGTCAAGGCGAGCGAGTCCACCCACAGCCGAGCCGAGTTGTACCGCGCGGCCCGGGATCGCGCTCGCGCGGCCGCGACCCTGCGCGCGGGAACGCTCACCCGGCTGCGCAAGGCCCTGGCGCTCGGCCCCCGGGCCACGACGAGCGACGTCGTGCAGGCGCTGTCGGCGCACGGCATCCCGGCCCTCGAGGGCGACACGCTCCTCGCCGGCCCCGAACCCCTCGACGACGCCGCCCTGGTCCGGCTCGCCGACGACCTGACCATCCTCGAGCAGAAGGTGACCCGACCATGACGCAGAACCCGCCCGCCGCCGCTCCCGAGGCCCTCGAGGCGCTTCGTCGGGTCCGCTCCGAGGTCGCCAAGGCGGTCGTCGGGCAGGACGCCGCCGTCGCCGGCCTGCTCGTCGGCCTGTTGGCGCACGGACACGTCCTCCTCGAAGGAGTGCCCGGGGTGGCCAAGACCCTCCTCGTGCGCTCGCTCGCCGCGGCCCTGTCGGTGGACACCAAGCGGGTCCAGTTCACGCCCGACCTGATGCCCGGGGACCTCACCGGATCGTTGGTCTTCGACAACCGCAGCTCCGACTTCTCGTTCCGACCCGGACCGGTCTTCACCAACCTGCTGCTCGCCGACGAGATCAACCGCACGCCCCCCAAGACCCAGTCCGCACTTCTCGAGGCGATGGAGGAGCGTCAGGTGACCGTCGACGGCGTGGCGCACCCGCTGCCGCGGCCCTTCCTCGTCGCGGCCACCCAGAACCCCGTCGAGTACGAAGGCACCTATCCCCTGCCCGAGGCCCAGCTCGACCGGTTCCTGCTCAAGGTGCTCCTGCCGGTGCCGCCGCGCGACCAGGAGATCGAGGTGCTCCGCCGGCACGCCGGCGGATTCGACACGCGCGACCTGGGCACCGCCGGGATCCAGCCGGTGGCCACCGCCGCGGACATCGAGGCCGGTGCCGCGGCCGTGCGGACCGTCGGGGTCTCCCCCGAAATCATCGGGTATGTCGTCGACCTCGCCCGGGCCACGCGCAGCTCGCCATCCCTGGCCCTGGGAGTCAGCCCCCGCGGCGCGACGGCGCTGCTCGCCACCGCGCGTGCCTGGGCGTGGCTCAACGGACGCGGCTACGTCACCCCCGACGACGTCAAGGCGTTGGCCAAGGCGACGCTCGCACACCGGTTGACCCTGCGCGCCGAGGCCGAACTTGAGGGCATCGGGGTGGACACCGTCCTCGAGAGCGCCCTGAACTCGGTCCCCGTGCCGCGATGACACGCACCCGCACCCCGGGGACCCCCGTGCACCAAACAGCGGGCGCGACACCCGGGTCGAGCAGCCTTCACCCGAGGCGGACGCCGTGGCCCTGACGCCCCGTTCCGCGCTGTTCGTGTTGCTCGGGCTGGTCCCGGTCGTCGTGTGGCCCCGCGCCCTGACCGTCCAGCTCTGGGTGCTGCTGACGCTCGCGGTCATCGGTCTCGATCTGCTCCTGGCCGCCTCACCGACCCGACTCACCCTCGCCCGCTCCACTCCCGCGAAGGTGCGCGTGGGCGAGTCGACGACGACGGAGTTGCTCGTGACCAATGCCGGGCCCCGACGGGCGCGCGGCAGCCTGCGGGACGCCTGGCAACCCTCGACGGGCGCCACCCCGGACACCGTGGCACTGGACGTGGACTCCGGCGAGCGCGTCCGGGTCCGGACCCTGCTCACCCCGATCCGCCGCGGGGACCGACTCGCCGACCGCGTCACCGTCCGGCTGCGCGGGCCGCTGGGTATGGCGGCCCGCCAGACCTCGGTCGCGGTGCCGGGCCGGGTGCGCGCGCTCCATCCCTTCCCCAGCCGCCGGCACATCCCCAGCCGGCTGGCGCAGCTCCGACAGATCGACGGGCGGGCCGCCATCCGCACCCGCGGTCAGGGCACCGAGTTCGACAGCCTGCGGGACTGGGTCGATGGCGATGACGTCCGCTCGATCGACTGGCGGGCCACCGCCCGTCGTCGACACCTGGTCGTGCGCACCTGGCAGCCCGAACAGCACAAGCGGATCGTCATCGTGCTCGACACCTCACGCACGAGTGCCGGCCGCATCGAGGACGTGCCACGACTCGACGCCGCCATGGACGCCGCCCTGCTGCTGACCGCCCTCGCGGGCCATGCCCGCGACCGGGTTCAGGTCATCGCCGGCGACCAGCGGATCCGGGCCCGGATCTCCGGGAGCGTGGCCGACTCCGTCCTGCCGGACGTGATCAGCGCCCTGGCCCCGCTCGAGGCCGAGATCGTCGAAGCGGACTGGGACCTGCTCGCGGCCGAGGTGTCCCGCCTGGGCAGACAACGAGCACTCGTCGTCCTGCTCACCACGATCGAACCCTCCGCGATCGAGGAGGGCCTGCTGCCCGCGCTTCCCGCCCTGCTGTCCAGGCACCGCGTCGTCATCGCCTCGGTCGCCGACCCCGAGGTGGCCGCGATGCGCGCGGCCCGCGGGAGCGTCGAGGAGGTCTACGGCGCGGCCGCTGCCGAACGAACGACCCAACTGCGCGAACGCACCGCCGCCGCGCTCGGCGCCCTCGACATCACCGTCCTGGATGCCCCACCGGCGGACCTCCCGGTGGCGTTGGTCGACCACTACCTGGTCCTGAAACGAGCCGGCCTGCTCTGACGAGCCTGCGTCGGGCCGGCGACGGGCCAGCGACGCGCGAGAGCGCGGGCACTCAGGCGAGCGGGACGGCATACCCCTGGTCCCGCACCGCGACGTCCCCGGTGACCCCGCGCCGCGCGGCGTGCCGACCGACGACGAAGACGTACGCGAGGAAGACCGCCTCGACGACCGCCCCGATCCCGACCCGGGCCCAGGTGGGCAGCGACGAGGGCGTGACGAAGCCCTCGATGACGCCGCTGACCAGGAGGACGACGATCAGTCCGAGCACGACCGCGGTCGACGTCCGCCCGGCCGCGGCCAGGGCCGCCATCCGGGTCTGGCGGCCGGGCGCCACCCAGGCCCAGGTCAACCGCAGGCCGACGCCGCCGGCGATGAAGATGGCGGTGAGTTCGAGCAGTCCGTGCGGCAGGATCAGGCCGAAGAACAGTGCCCCCCGCCCGTGCGTGATCATCAGGGCCCCGGCGAATCCGAGGTTGATCGAGTTCGTCGCCAGCACGTATGCCGTGGGCAGACCGAGGATGCCCATCGCGATCGCCTGCGCCGAAACCCACGCGTTGTTGACCCAGACATGGCTGGCGAAGTCGGTGTGCGCGTACTTGCTGTAGTAGCCCTCGAACTCGGTGCCGACGTAGGCGCCGATCTCCTCCGGGCTCATCACCTGAGTGAAGACCGCCGGGTGTGCCGCGGCCCACCAGCCGGTCGCGACGGCGGCCACGAGACAGATCGCCGCGGTGGCCAGCCACCAGCGCCGGAGCCGATAGAGCGCCGCCGGGAAGGTCTCGGTGAAGAAGCTGAGCAGGTCCCGCCAGGACGCGGTGCGGCGACCCGTGGCCCGCAACCTGGCCCGGGACAGCAACGAGGACAGGTAGGCCACGACCTGCGGGTCCGGGGTCGAGGTCCGCACGACGGACAGGTGAGTGGACACCCGCTGATACAGGTCGAGCAACTCGTCGGCCTCGGCACCGCTGTGCTGCCGCTGGCGCACGAGCTTCTCCAGCCGCGACCACTGCGCGTGGTGGGCGGAGACGTAGGCGTCGAGATCCACGCGCCCAATCTAGCCGCGCGGGTGGCCCGCGGCCCGGCGCGGCGATCTAGTCTGGCCGGGTGAGCACACCCCCGTCGCCGCAGCGCCCGGTCACGGCCGCCGACCCGGGCCACCGGACGACCTATCGGGCGTATGCCGGAGAGGAGCTCGTGACCGGCGAGGGCGTCGCGGTCGAGTTGCCGGTGGCCGGCCTGCCGTTGCGGATGGCCTCGGGGGCGATCGACCTGCTGGCCACGCTGGTCCTCCTGCTCGGTGTGACCTACCTCTTCACCACCCTGACCGGCCAGGCCTCCGACGCCGTGATCGCCACCTTCGGGATCCTCACCGTCGTCGTCGTGCTCGTCATCGTCCCCACCCTCGTCGAAACGATCAGCCGGGGCCGCAGCCTGGGCAAGTGGGCCCTGGGCCTGCGCATCGTGCGCGATGACGGCGGACCGATCACGATGCGGCACGCCCTGACCCGCGCCCTGATCGGCACCGTCGAGGGGTTCCCGTTCATGTACGTCCCCGCGGTCACCGCCGCTCTCATCCACCCCCGCGGCAAGCGGCTGGGCGACATGGCTGCCGGGACGTACGCGGTCTCCCAGCGAGCGAAGCTCGTGCTCGTCGCGCCGCCGGAGATGCCGCCCGACCTGGAACGCTGGGCCCTCGGCGCCGACATCGCGGCCCTGCCCCCCGGCCTGGCGATCTCGATTCGGCAGTTCCTCACCCGCCGCCACCAACTCGGCGCCCAGGCCCGCGCCACCCTCGGCCAGCAACTGCTCGTCGAGGCGGCCCGGTTCGTCGCGCCCGCCCCGCCGGCGGGCCACCACCCCGAGGCGGTCCTGTCGGCGATCATCGCGGACCGGCGGCGCCGCGACGGCGAACGCCTGGCCCGGGAACAGGCGTTGCGCGACCGCCTCGTGCGCTGAGCCGGGCCGGGCGGCGCCCGCCGGGCGGGTCAGCGGCCCAGGTCAGGCCCCGAGCGCGGCATACCCGGGTTTGACGACGTGGTCGATGATCGCCAGGCGCTGGTCGAAGGGGATGAACGCCGACTTCATCGCGTTGATCGTGACCCAGCGCAGGTCCTCGAGGGTCCAGCCGGCCTGCGTGACCAACAGCCACATCTCGCGGCTCATCGACGTGCCGGACATCAGCCGGTTGTCGGTGTTGACCGTCACCCGGAAGCGCAGGTCCTTGAGCAGGCTGATCGGGTGCTCGGCGATCGAGGGGGCCGCCCCGGTCTGCAGGTTCGAGGAGGGTGCCATCTCGAGGGGGATCCGGCAGTCGCGGACGTATGACGCGAGCCGGCCGAGGGTGGCCCTCTCCCCGGCGGGGCTGGCCGGGTCGCCGACCGAGATGTCGTCGATGATCCGCACGCCGTGGCCGAGCCGGTCAGCGCCACACCACTGGATGGCCTCCCAGATGCTGGGCAGCCCGAACGCCTCCCCGGCGTGGATCGTGAAGTGGGCGTTCTCGCGCCGGAGGTACTCGAAGGCGTCGAGGTGGCGGGTCGGCGGATGGCCGGCTTCGGCACCGGCGATGTCGAAGCCACCGACGCCGCGGTCGCGGTAGCGGACGGCGAGTTCGGCGATCTCGGTGGACTTCGCAGCATGCCGCATCGCGGTGAGCAGGGCGACGAGCCGGATCGGAGTCCCGGCCTCGGCCGCGCCGGCCTCCCCCTCCCGGAACCCGGCGAGCACCGCCTCGACGACCTGCTCGAGAGTCAACCCCTTCTCGATGTGCAGCTCGGGAGCGAAGCGAACCTCGGCGTAGACCACCCCGTCCGCGGCCAGGTCGAGCGCGCACTCACGGGCCACCCGGGAGATCGCCTCCTCGGTCTGCATGACCGCGACCGTATGGCTGAAGGTGTCGAGATAGCGCACCAGGGACCCGGAGTCGGCGGCGTCCCGGAACCAGCGGCCGAGTTCGGCAGCGTCGTTCGTCGGCAGGCCGTCATACCCGGTCCGGGCCGCGAGTTCGACGATCGTGCTCGGGCGCAGGCCCCCGTCGAGGTGGTCGTGGAGCAGGACCTTGGGCGCGCGGCGCACCATGTCCTCGGTCAGCGGCCGTACGCCCGCACCGAGGTCATGAGGTCCGGCGTTCGTTCCGTCAGTGCTGGTGTCGGCGTGAACCTGGTCCATGGTGTCGTCTCAATCCTTCACTCCCCGAGTTGAGTGCGCTGATGAGGGCCAGGGCCCTCATCAGCGCACTCAACTCGGGGTGGGTATGGGGGGGTGGGGGGTGGGTTAGCGGGCGATGCGGTCGATGACCAGGGGGAGGTCGGGGACGTCGGCGGGATCGCCGATCGACCACCCACCCGCCAACGCCTCGAGGGCTCGGCCGAAGCGCTCCTGGGTGTCGGTGTGCAGCGTCATCAGCGGGGCTCCGGCATCGACGTGGTCGCCGAGCTGAGCGTGCAGCTCGACGCCCGCCCCGGCCTGGACCGGATCCTCCTTGCGCGCGCGCCCGGCGCCCAGCC
>WBZS01000313.1_pt1 | contig 73229 bp, 69 predicted proteins | sample 5204201 | NCBI WGS metagenome assembly WBZS01 (sample SAMN12344357, study PRJNA552823) | activated sludge metagenome | biome: Activated sludge suspended growth; feature: Nitrification reactor; material: Wastewater; isolation source: activated sludge from nitrification reactor of wastewater...
GTCACCCATGTCCTGACACATCAACCGTCACCGATGTCCTGATACAGAACTGTCACCAATGTCCCGAGACATCACAGTTCTAGCCTCCCGTCGACGGGAGGCTAGAACTGATTAGGGAGGGCCTAGTAGCGGGAGGGGGGAGGTCACCAGCTGACGTGCAGGGGACGTCCCTCGTTGAAACCGGAGGCGGACTGGATACCGACGACGGCATTGGCGCTGAACTCGTGCAGGGTGCGAGCGCCGGCGTAGGTGCAGCTGGAGCGGACGCCGGCGACGATGAAGTCGATCAGGTCCTCCACGCCCGGACGGGCCGGGTCCAGGTACATCCGGGACTGCGAGATGCCCTCTTCGAACAGCGCCGCCCTAGCCCGCTCGAAGCGGGACTGCTCGCGGGTGCGCATCCGAACGGCCCGGGCGGACGCCATGCCGAACGACTCCTTGTAGGGGCGACCGTCATGGTCGGTGACCAAGTCGCCGGCGGACTCGTGGGTGCCTGCGAACCACGAGCCGATCATCACCGCACCCGCACCGGCAGCCAGGGCGAGGGCCACATCACGCGGGTGACGGACGCCACCGTCGGCCCAGATCGCCTTGCCCGCAGCCTCGGCCTCGGCCGCGCATTCCAGCACCGCGGAGAATTGGGGACGCCCGACGCCGGTCTGCATCCGGGTGGTGCACATCGCACCCGGGCCGACCCCGACCTTCACCACGTCGGCGCCGGCTTCGATCAGATCGGCGGTGCCCTCGGCTGTGACCACATTGCCGGCCACCACCGGCACGGAGCTGCGGCGTGCGGCCAGCATGGCGCGGACCACCCGCAGTCCCTCGATCATCCGCTCCTGGTGGCCGTGCGCGGTGTCCATCACCAGGACGTCGGCGCCGGCGTCCAGCAACTCCGCGGCGCGCCGCTCCACGTCCTTGGAGATGCCGACCGCCGCACCGATCCGGAGCCGTCCGGCGGTGTCCAGGGCCGGGGGATAAAGGGTGGCGCGCAGGGCGCCCTTGGCGGTCATCAGACCGGCTAGCCGGCCGTCGCGCACCGCCAGTGCGACCCGGTGCCGGCGAGCGTTGAGCAGTTCGAAGACCTCCGCGGGCGACGTCTCCGGGTCGACCAGCGTGAGGTCGGTGGACATCGCTTCGTGCACCTGCACGAACCGGTCCAGCCCGGACGCCTCGGACGGCCCCAGCAGGCCGACCGGGACGCCGTCCTCGACCACGACCACCAGGCCGTGGGCGCGCTTGGGCAGCAGGTGGAGCGCCTCTCCGATCGTCATGCTGGGGTCGACGTGCACCGGTGTATCGAAGACGGTGTGGGCTGCCTTCACCCGTCCGATTGTCTCGGCCACGATCGAGGTGGGCAGATCCTGAGGGATGATCGCGATGCCGCCGCGACGAGCTACGGTCTCGGCCATCCGACGTCCGGAGATTGCGGTCATATTGGCCACCACCAGCGGCAGCGGCAACCGCAACGCATCGGTGCTGGTCAGGTCTACATCGAGCCGTGAGGCCACCGAGGACCGCCGCGGTGCCATGAACACGTCGTCGTAGGTGAGGTCGTGGGACGGCATCGGATTCAGAAAGCGCACCGGCAGATCCTACCGCGGGCGGTGGTGCTGTTCGGCGGAGGTTCTCCCGGGGAGTGCGCCCGGGGGAGGACTCAGCCGGGGAGGACTCAGCCGGGGGAGAACCCAACCGGGGAGGACCCAGCCGGGAGGACCCAGCCGGGGAGGACTCAGCCGGGGAGGACCCAGCCGGGGAGAACCCAGTCCGGCTTCGCCGTGGTACCGACGGGCCTCGGGGAGAGACCTTGCCGTCGGCCGTGTTGGCATTGAGCCCAATTGTGAGATCCACCAGGGGAGCAGAAGCGGTGCCCGGTGAAGGTTCGGACCCGAGAAGGCAAAGAAGCGGTGCCGCCGAGAACGAATCTCGGCGGCACCGCTGCGGTGATCGCTCGGCGATCAGTGCGTGATCTCGCTGGGCTTGTCGCCTGCGGCAACCTCGTGATCGGCGTCGTGGCCCTCCGCGTGATGATCGGCCTCGGCGATTTCATCGGCCGACGGCTTGCTGATCACCCCGGCGAAGTACCAGCGCGACATCAGTGCCCGCCACTTGCTGACGCCGGCACCCTTCTCGGCGACGCCGTTTGCATCCGTGGCGGGTGCGATCTCGAGCGCGGCGCCCTGCGCATGCTGGGTCAGGGTGTACTTCTCGTCGACGCTGATCGGACGGTGCGGCTCGGAGTAGCCGCCGTCCGGTGCCCGCTCGATGATGCCGGTCTCACTGCCGTGCAGGACGCGCTCGGCGTCGGCGCGCTGCAGCGAGATGCAGATCCGCTTGGTGACGATGAAGGCGATGACCGGGGCCAGGAAGACCGCCACCCGCATGAACTCGGTGACCGCGTTCAGCGACAGGTGGAACTGGGTGGCCAGGATGTCGTTGCCGCCGGCCAGCCAGAACATCGCGTAGCAGGTCATCGCCGCGACACCGATGCCGGTGCGGGTCGGGTTGTTGCGCGGGCGGTCGAGCACGTGGTGCTCGGCCTTGTCACCGGTGACCCAGGCCTCGATGAACGGGTAGAGCCCGAGCAACACGAACAGACCGGTCATCAACCCGACGCCCGGAAGGAAGATGTTCCAGGACCAGGTGGTGCTGCCCAGATGCCACTCCCAGTTCGGCATGATCCGGACCGCGCCTTCGACCCAGCCCATGTACCAGTCGGGCTGTGAACCCGCGCTGACCTGGGCCGGGTTGTACGGGCCGACTGTCCACACCGGGTTGATCTGCATCGTGGCGCCCATCAGGATAGACACTCCGAAGACCACGAAGAAGAAGCCGCCGGCCTTGGCCATGTACACCGGGAACAGCGGGTAGCCGACGACGTTGCCGTCCTTGCGGCCGGGGCCGGGGTACTGGCTGTGCTTGTGGTAGACGACCAGCGCCAGGTGGGCCGCGATCAACCCGAGCAGCAGGCCGGGCACCAGCAGGATGTGCACCATGTACAGCCGCGGGATGACCAGTTCGCCGGGGAACTCGCCGGCGAAGATGAAGAACTCGGCCCAGGTGCCGATCAGCGGGATGGAGCGGATCAGGCCGTCCACGAACCGCAGGCCGGTGCCCGAGAGCAGATCGTCGGGCAGCGAGTAGCCCGCGAAGCCCTCGATCAACGACATCGAGAACAGCCCGACACCGATCAGCCAGTTCAGTTCGCGGGGCTTGCGGAAGGCGCCGGTGAAGAAGATGCGCAGCATGTGCACCGTCATCGAAGCCACGAACAGCATCGCCGCCCAGTGGTGGATCTGCCGGACCAGCAGGCCGCCGCGAACATCGAAAGACAGCGCCAGCGTCGAGGCGAACGCCTCGGACATCGGCAGGCCGCGCATCAGCTGGTATGTGCCCTGGTACTCGACCTCGGCCATCGACGGCTTGAACCAGATGGTCAGGAAGACGCCGGTAAGCAGCAGGATGACGAACGAGTACAGCGCGATCTCGCCGAGTAGGAACGACCAGTGATCGGGGAAGATCTTGCGCAGGTTCTTCTTCAGCAACGACGCCAGGCCGAGGCGTTCGTCCGCCCAGACGGCACCACTGGATATCCCCGGCGGCAGGCTCGCCTTCGGGGGGCGCTGCGGGTTCAGGTCGGGTGATTCGCCCGAAACGTCAGCGGGCTTGGCCATCACCGATCACCTTCCTTGAAGTCGCCGTTGGAGTCGCGCTCGAAGAAGCTCGGGCCGACCGGGACGGTGAAGTCGCTGCGGGCGACCAGGTAGCCGTCCGCGTCCACCGTGATCGGCAACTGGGGCAACGCCCGTGCCGCCGGGCCGAAAACCACCAGGCCCGAGTTGCCGAGGTCGAAGGTGGACTGATGGCAGGGGCACAGCAGATGGTGAGTCTGCTGCTCCCACAGGCTGATCGGGCAGCCGACGTGGGTGCAGATCTTGGAGTAGCAGAGGATTCCGCCGACCTGCCAGTCCTTGCGGGACTCGGGGATCTTGATCCGGGAGGGATCCATCCGCACGATGATGATCGCTGCCTTCGCCCGCTCAATCTGGAAGTCGGCGCCATGGTGATCCCACAGGTTCTCCGGCTGGGCGTTGACCAACTGGCCGATCTCCAGGTCGGACGCCTTCAGCGGCCGGCGGTTGACGTCGTTCACCAGCTTCACGCCCTCTGCCCAGATGGTGCGCTCGATCGTGCGCTTGCGGGTTTCGGCGGTCGGCCACGGGCCCATGTCGGCGAACAGCACCACGGCGGGCACCGCGATGACGCCGAGCGCGCCGCCCAGCGCGCTGCCGATCAGCTTGCGGCGTCCGAGCCCCGACTGTTCGGCACCCTTGGCGAACTCGGCCGCGAACACCTCGCGGTCAGCCTCGGGCGAGGCAGCTGAGTGACGATCCTCGGCCACCTCTTCGTCGCCCATGATGGTTTTCGCCCAATGGACGCAGGCGAGGCCGATCAGCAGTGTGGCGAGGCCACCGGTGAGGCCGAGCAGGAACGTGGTGGCGTCCCACTCCATGCCGAAGATGGTGACGAAGGAGTTCCGCGGAATCGTGAAGTACAACACCACGAACGCGATGGCCAGCACCGGAACGGCGCCGAGCATCAGCACCACCTGCCGATACGCCCGGTCTCCAGCCGCCTTGTCGGCGTCCGTCCAGCGCTCGACGTGCTCCTCGATCCCGGGATCGGGCACGGGGAAGCGCTCGAGGTCGGCGCTTTCCTTGTTGCTATCGATGCTCATCGAGCCCGAGCTCCCTTCGCGGCGATCCACACGGCGAGCAGGCAGAGCCCGCCGATACCGATGATCCAGGCGAACAGGCCCTCAGCGACGGGACCCAGCGCCCCGAAGGTCAGGCCGCTGCTCGGCTGGGCGTGTAGCGTCTCCAGGTAGCCGACGATGGCGCGGACGTCGTCGTCGGGGATGGCGCCGCTGCTGAACACGGGCATCTGCTGCGGGCCGGTGCGCAGGGCTTCCCAGATGTGCTTTCCGTCGACGCCCACCAGGCTGGGGGCGTACTTGCCGTTGGGCAGCGCACCGCCGGCACCCTCGAAGTTGTGGCAGGCGGAACAGTTGGTACGGAACAACTCGCCGCCCATGGCGAGCTGCTCGGGGGTGAGGCCCTCGCCGCTGTACTGGTCGGTGTTCGGGATGGCCGGGCCGGGCCCGATGCTCGCCACGAACGCGGCCAGGCTCGCGATCTCGGCGTCGGAGTACGTGTTCGGCTTGCGGGGGGCCTGGGCGCCGGGATTCGCCATCGGCATCCGCCCGGTGCTGACCTGGAAATCGACGGCCGCGGCACCGACACCGACCAGGGACGGACCCTGCTCGGTGCCCTCACCATTCATGCCGTGGCAGGACGAGCAGGTCACCCGAAAGAGGGCCTTGCCCTCGGCCACTTGCTGGCTGTTGCCGGTGTCTGCCGACACCCGCGCGGCCGGCGCCACGGCGGCGTACAGCGCGCCCATGAGCAGCAGGGCCATCACCAGCAACGCGGGCCTAGTGGCCCGGTGCCGCCGGTTGGTGGACAGGAAACGCACGAGGATTCCTCCTAGGTCGAGCTGCTCAGCGCAGGATGTAGATGACGCCGAACAGGATGATCCAGATCGCGTCGACGAAGTGCCAGTAGTACGACGTGACCACGGCATGCACAGCCTGCTCGTGGGTAAAGGTGCGAGTCATGTAGGTGCGGCCCAACATGAACAGGAACGCGATCAGGCCGCCCGTGACGTGCAGGCCGTGGAAGCCGGTCGCCAGGAAGAACGCCGACGAGTACGCGTTGGTGGAGAGGGTGAAGCCCTCGGCGAACAGGGTGGCGTACTCCGTCGCCTGGCCGCCGATGAAGATCGCGCCCATCACGAAGGTGAGGATGTACCACTCCCGCAGGCCCCACTGCCCGACCTGGAGCACCGAGCCGGTGCGTCCGACCTGACCGCGCTCCGCCTTCCAGACGCCCATCTGGCAAGTCACCGAGGACAAGATCAGGATCAGCGTGTTGGTGACGGCGAACGGCATGTTGAAGTGCGCCGTCCCCCATTCCCACAGGGACTCGGTGCCGGCCTGGGCGGCCGCAGCGTTGGTGATCGACCGCAGGTTGAAATATGCGGCGAACAGCGCGGCGAAGAACATCAGGTCGGAGGCGAGCCAGATCCAGGTGCCGACGGCAACCATGTCGGGACGGCCCTTGGTGGGATGCAGGCGAGACTGCGCGATCGGGTGCACCGCCCCGTGCGGCATGGCTGCCGCGGCGCTCGAGTGAGAGTGAGTCACCCGGTCATTATGGCTGCTCAGAGCCGATTGGTCACCCTCTGCGCCCACCGATTCTCACGCCGTTGTGTTACATCTCGCGCGACCCACGGTCAGCCGCGGTCATCCACGCGCGGGGGATAATGCCGATATGGCCCCGTTGCCGACGCTTCTGCCCGCACATGCCGATCCAGGAAACCAGCCGCCGCCGCTGACTCCGGACCGGCTGCTGACGGCGTGGACGTTCGAGCCGTGGGTCGTCGTCGTGCTGGTTCTGATGGTCGGCCTGTACCTGTGGGGGGTGCGGCGGCTGGCTGCTCGGGGCGACCGGTGGCCGCTGGGCCGCACGCTCGCCTGGTGTGTCGGCGGCGCGGGAACCATGACGATCGCGCTGCTCAGCGCCTTGGGCACGTACGACACGGTGCTGTTCAGCGTCCACATGGTGCAACACATCCTGCTGTCGATGGTGGCCCCGGTACTGATGGCTGTCGGAGCGCCGATCACCCTGCTGTTGCGGAATCTGGGCGGGCTCGGCCGCAGCCGGGTGGTGACCGTGCTGCACTCCGGGCCGGCGAAGGTACTGACCTGGCCGCCCCTGGCCACCGCTCTGATGATCGCCAACCCGTACCTGCTGTACATGACCGGGCTCTACCCGCTGACCCTCTCCAACGACTGGTTGCACGCCTGGATCCACATGCACTTCGTGACCACCGGGTGTCTGTACTTCTGGCCGCTGCTCGGCCTAGATCCGATGCCGAACCGGTTGCCGCACTACTTGCGGATGCTGCTGATCTTCATCACATTGCCGTTCCACGCCTTCCTGGGCGTGATCATCATGGGCTCGCCGCAGCTGATCGCCGAGGACTGGTACCTGGCGTTCAACCGGGCCTGGCCGCCGAGCCCGTTGGAGGATCAGAACCTGGCCGGCGGCATCATGTGGGGCGCCGGCGACCTGATCTCGCTGATCATTCTGGCGGTGTTCTTCGTGCAGTGGTTCCAGCATTCGCAGCGCGAAGCGGCGCGTATCGATCGGCAGCTGGATCGGGAGGAAAGGCTGGCCGCCCAGGCTGCGGCTGCGCGGTACGATGCTGGCAAAACCCCCGGTCAGCCGCCTGCAGACGAGGAACGCGCATGAGCCACGACACCGCCAGGATCCTGGTCTACTCCGACGACCGGACGACCCGCGAGCAGGTGCGGCTTGCGCTCGGCCGACGAGTGGCGTCCGATCTGCCCGAGATCGAGATCTACGAGACGGCCACCCAGCCGGCCGTGTTGTCCGCGATGGACAGCGGCGGTTTCGACCTGCTGATCCTGGACGGCGAGGCGAACCCGTCCGGCGGGATCGGACTGTGCAAGCAACTCAAGGACGAGATCGCCGACTGCCCGCCGATCCTGGTGCTGATCATCCGTGTCGCAGACTCGTGGCTGGCCACCTGGTCGCGTGCGGACGCCGTATCGATGTACCCGGTGGATCCGGTCCGGCTTCCCGACGCGGTCGCCGAACTGCTCCGGGCGCGATTCAGCCGGGCGGCCTGAGGTGGGCCACACCTGGCCCGATCTGCTCACCGGGCTGATCGCGGGCGAGCACCTGAGTGCTGAGGCCTCGGGCTGGGCGATGAGCGAGATCCTGGCCGGAAACGCCACCGACGTGCAGATCGCCGGCTTCCTGGTGGCACTGCGCGCCAAGGGTGAGACGGTGGAGGAGATCGCGGGTCTCGCCGAGTCGATGCGGGACCGGGCGACCCCGATCCGGCTCGACCCCGAGGCCGTGGACATCGTCGGTTCGGGCGGTGACCGGGCGAACACTGTGAACGTCTCCACGATGGCGGCTGTCGTCGCGGCCGCGGCCGGAGTGCCGGTGGTCAAGCACGGCAACCGGGCCGCGTCGTCGGCCTGCGGCGCCGCGGATGTCCTGGAGGCGCTCGGCGTAGCGTTGGACGTGCGTCCCGAGGACCAATCGGCGGTGTTGTCCGAGGCCGGCATCGTGTTCCTGTTCGCCCCGCTTTATCACCCGTCACTGCGGCATGCGGCGGCCGCGCGCGGACAGCTGGGTATTCAGACGCCGTTCAACTTCCTCGGTCCGCTGGCGAACCCGGCCCGGCCGTCCGCCCAGGCCGTCGGCATCGCGAACCCCCGGGTCGCTGCGCTGGTGGCCGGCGTTCTGGCTCGACGCGGCACCCGTGGCCTGGTCTTCCACGGCGATGACGGCCTGGACGAGCTGACCACGACCACCACCTCCGACATCTGGCTGATCCGCGATGGGGAGATCGCGGTGACGACGCTCGACCCGGCCGATCTCGGTTTCGCGCCGGCGAGCCCTGCCGACCTGGTCGGCGGCGACGTGGCCCGCAATGCTGACATCGCCCGCCGTACGCTGGCCGGCGAACCCGGCCCGGTGCGCGACATTGTCGTGCTCAACGCGGCGTCCGCGCTGCTCGCCTTCCACGGCCCCGATCTGGGGCGCGATGTCACCGAGCAGTTGGCCGTGCACCTCGTCACCGTCGCGGCGGCGCTCGACTCGGGGGCTGCCACTCGTGTGCTGAGCACCTGGGCGGCAGCCACCCACAGTGCCGTTCGCGGAGCCTGACGCTCAGCCGCCCCCCACGGGGATCAGCACGGAACCGGCCAAGGCCAGGAACGGGCCCGCCACCAGCGCTGGACCGTAGGGAAACGCGCGACCGCGTCCGGACGCCTGCCACGCGAGGCCCCAGCCGACGCCGAGTACGCCACCCAGCAGCAGCGCACCCGCGAGCAGCGGCCAGCCAACGGCGGCGGACGCGGCACCGATCACCGGTGCCAGTCGGACATCGCCGTAGCCGAACCCGCCTCCGAAACGCCAGAACGCCCAGAACAACGCCCAGGTGGCGAGGGCCCCCAGGCCGGCGCGGACCAGGGCGTCGACACCCAGCCAACCGCTCGCGGCAAGCAGGCCTACGGCGGTGAGCAGCCAAGCGGCCTGCGCGAGCCGTTTCGGCAGATAATTGGTGCGCGCGTCGACGACCGCGGCCAACACGCCCGGACCCATCAGGCCCAGCCAGGCGGGTGCTTCGGCCGGTGCCACCACCACAACCAGGGTGCCGCTGAGCGCGACCGCCAGAAAGACCGCGAACGCAACGGCAGGGGTGGCCAACCGTCGGTACGGATCCGTCCCCGGCTCACCGGTCGGTTCCGGCAGGTCGCGCAGGATGGCCGGGGTGGCCAGCGCCAGGCAGGCGGCAAGCAGCGTAGGCAACGCCAGCAGCCAGGTCATGGGCGCAGCCTAGGCGGCGAGCCGGGGACGGCCGTCACCTGTCTGCCCGAGCCGCTCGGCGGCCAGCGTGAGGGCCTCGGCGAGCCGGGAACAGGTGGTTGCCTCGTTCTCCACCAACAGCGCCAACTCGTCCAGGTCGATCTGACACCAGCGCGCCAGCCACACCGGGTCGCTGCCTGCCGTCAGTAGGTCGCGGAGCCGTCGACCGGTGAGCCACCCCGGCACCCGCAGCGACCGCATCGCATGCAGCTCGCGGGCATCGACCCGCAGCAGGCGGGCGGCCAGTCGTGGTGCGATCTTGGTTTGGGTGCGGCCGGCCCGTCCGACCAAGAGGGCGTGGACGGCGGTCAGGGAGACGTCCGCGGCGACCGCGACGGCCGGCCAGGGCACGGCAGCCGCCTCGATCGTGTGCCGGACGTGCGCCCGGAACGGAGCGGCGTCCACCCAGGTGGCTCGGGCAGCCGACTCGACAGATGCAATTGCGTTCACACCCTAGAAGGCAGTTTTCGAAGGGTGTTTTGTGAGCTGGGATCCGAAAATGTCCGAAACTCGCTAGGAAAGTGCCGATCAACGCAACGAAATCAGCGCTTCCCTGGGAGCCGCTGATCATTCAGGTCATCCCGGGCTCTCCGGCGGGAGAGATCTCGGATCAAATCCGGGATGACGAGGGATGGGATCATCGCCGACCGCGCTTGCCGAGGCCTCGCCGGAACCGTCCCCGAGCAACTGGACCACGGACCGGCGACTCCCCGTGCATGTCGGAAACCAGGATCGGGGTGACCGCGAGTCCGCGGTCACCCCGATCCGGTCTGTCGTTCAGCGTTGCGCGCGCACGAACCCAGCTCGCTCGGCTGCTTCGGCGGAACTGAACCACACATCGGTGATGGTCCGCTCATAGCCTCCGGAGCCCTGCAGGTGGTACTTCATCGAGCGCTCGTTGCCTTTGATCTCGTAACCCTTGGGCGGTTCCGCCCCCACGTACGAACCCTCGCCGTAGGGGCTCTCAGCTAAAGGGGAGGCATCACCCTTTGCGCGCTTGGCCTTCTTCGTTGTGTCCCCGGCGACGTCGGAAACCTTGTCGGCGACCTCTTCGGCCTTGTCGGAGACCTCGTCGACGACATCGGCGGCTGCCTTCTTGGCGTCCTCAATCGCCTCCCCGGCCTTGTCCAAGGCCTCGCTGCCGGCGTCCTTGGCGTCGTCGGCCAGATCGGCCGCGGCGTCCTTGACATCTTCGGCCTTGTCGGCGGCGGCGTCCTTGACCTCGCTCGCCTTGTCAGCCACCGTTGCGGCGGCTTCCTTGGCCTTCTCTGCGGCTTCCTTGGCGCCGTCCTTCGCCTTGTCCACCACGTCGGCGACCGGATCGGCCACGTACGGACGGGACGGCTCGTGGGTCTCCCAGCTGGCCTCCGGGCCGGCGAGCAGCTTGCGGACCGCATAGACCACACCCGCGAGCACGGCCCCGGCGAGAGCGATCAGGCCGAGCGTCTTGCCGACGCTGCGCCGTTTCGGCGTCGGCTCGATCTCGGCCACCTGCTCGGCGACCTCGACCACCTCGTCCTTGACCATGTCGGCCGCCTTGTACAGTGCCGCGGCGAGCCAGGGCAGGAAGTCGTTCTGCACCTTGTCGCGCGCGATGTCCACGGTCGGGGGCACGCGCTCAAGCGTGTCGTCCACCATCGGACGAACCTTCTTCACCGCGCTGTCGACCGCCGGTGTGACCTTGTCGAGCGCGTCGTCGAGAGCTGGGTGTACCCGGTCGAGGGTGTCCGCCGCGAGCTTCGCGCCCCGCTTGCGGGCATCGGTGAGCTTCGGCTGGACTCGGCCGTAGGCGTCGGAGATCGCGTGGCTGACGCCCTTGAACGACGGCTCGATGTGCTCGTAGGCGTCCTTCAGGCTGGGCTCGACCCGCTCGTAGGCCTCGGAGGCGAACTCGACGCCGCGCTTGCGGGCGGTTTCGAGGGCGGGTTGCACCCGGTCGTAGGCATCCGCCGCGAACTCGACGCCGCGCTTGCGGGCCTCGTCCACATAGTCGCTTGCCTGCTCGACCAAGGGGGTGAGCTTCTGCACCGCCTCGTCGACGGCTGCCCGGCTGGCGTCTGCGGCTGATTCGGCGGTCGATTCGACGGCCTTCAGCGGCTTCTTACGCTTCACTGTTCCTCCAGTGGTATCGGATGGTCGCGGCTCTACCGCGTTCCCAACCTACCGGCCCGGTACGGCGGCGAACAGGTTTGACGGCGCATTCCACCCCTAGCGGGTGAGCGGTCGGGACGCTGGACCGTCAGCCCGCAGGCTGCCAAAGATCTCGCCGGGCGTGCTCGACGATGCCGGCGGCGATGGCGTCGAGCAGTGGCGAGCGGAGATTCCACTGTTGCCAGTGCAACTCGACCTGAACCGTCGGGCCGCCGAGGTCGACGAGGTCGCCCGCGGCGAGGGCGTCCGCGGCATGAAAGCGGTCCAGCAAGCCCCAGCCCAGCCCGAGCCGGACGGCGTGGGCGTAATCGGCCGAGGCGGGCACGAAATGCCGGGGCGGCTGGGTTGGGTCGACGTCCTGGTCGTTCAGCCAGTTGCTCTGCAGTTCGTCGCGGCGGTCGAAGTAGACCACCGGCGCGGCGGTCAGCGCCGTGCTTGTCGGGCCGTCGGGTAGCCAGCGGGCGACGAAGCCGGGGGTGGCCATCGCCCGGTAGCGCATCGCACCCAGCGGGACGGCCCGGCAGCCGGGAACCGGTTGAGAACGCGACGTGACCGCGCCCATCACCGTGCCGGATTCGAGCAGGCCGGCGGTGAAGTCCTGGTCGTCACGATGCAACTCGAACACCACGGGATGGTTCTGGGACAACGCGGCGAGCGGGGCGAGGAACCAGGTGCCGAGCGAATCGGCGTTGACCGCGAGTGGGATGTTGATCGGTGCGGCGGCCGGTTCGTCCGCACCGAGTTCGACGAGCGTGTCGTGCTCGAGCAGGGCCATCTGCCGGGCCAGCCGCAGCACGGCGTGCCCGGCACGCGTCGGCTGGGCGGGCTTGCTGCGGATCAGCAACACCCTGCCCACCTGCCGCTCCAAGGCCTTGAGCCGTTGGCTGACGGCACTCGGGGTCAGGTGGAGTCGCACGGCGGCGGCGTCCAAGGTGCCCTCGTCGACGATCGCGGCCAGGGTCTCGGTGAGATCAGGAGATAGGCGCATCGTAAGAGATGCTAATGGATCTGAAGAATCATGAGCTGGACTGACTCGGCGCCGTGACCGTACCGTCGACGGGTGTCCTCCTACCTCGCCGGCGTCGGCCTCGGATTTTCGCTGATCATCGCCATCGGCGCCCAGAACGTGTTCGTGCTGCGTCAAGGGATCCGGCGGGAGTACGTCGTTCTCACCGCGACCATCTGCGCGATCTCGGACGCCGTGCTGATCGCTGTCGGGGTGTCCGGGATCGGGCTGGTGCTGCACGCCGTGCCCTGGCTGCTGGACGCCGTCCGCTGGGTGGGCGCGGCGTTCTTGGTCGGCTACGGGGTGGTCGCCGGACGCCGGGCCTGGCGCGGCGACGTGGAGGTGCTGCGGGTCGCGGACGAGTCCACCCCGGCGGGCGGCGGTCAGGTACTGGTGGCGACGACCACCCGGGCCGTCCGGGTGGCCATGACGGCGCTGGCACTCACCTGGCTGAATCCGTCGGTGTATCTCGACACCGTCTTCCTGCTCGGCACGGTCGCCAACGCGCACGGGGACGGCCGCTGGGTATTTGCCGCTGGAGCGATGACCGCGAGCGTGATCTGGTTCTACGGGGTCGCGCTGGGTGCGCACTTGCTCGCGGAATGGCTGGCGACCGCGCGGGCGTGGCGGATCTTCGACGCCTGCATCGCCGTGCTGATGGTGGTGTTGGCCTTCGGGCTGGTGTTCGCCCGATAGGTGAAGCGCTGATTCTCGTTTGCTCGAGCTTGTCGAGACCGTGGACGACCTGGCGTTGGCAAGGGGTTTCGATAGGCTCAACCAACGGTGTATGCGTTCATCAGCGTTTCCCCAGGTTCGCTCACCGTGCTCGTCGTTGCGGCATGGCCTCCCACCGGTGTGTCAGGATGGACGGCACCCACAGCGACAGGCTGGGCGGCGTCGTGGCCGCTCGAAGGAAAGGACAATCACCGTGGCCCAGACCGCCACCCTGCATACCAATCACGGCGACGTCGTCATCGAGTTGTTCGAGGATCAGGCGCCGAAGACGGTCGCCAACTTCGTCGGCCTGGCGACCGGTGCCCAGGAGTACATCGATGCCCAGTCCGGTGCTCCCACCACCGGGAACTTCTACGACGGATTGGTCTTCCACCGGATCATCGACGGTTTCATGATTCAGGGCGGCTGTCCGCAGGGCAGCGGACGGGGCGGCCCCGGCTACACTTTCGCCGACGAGTTCCACCCCGACCTGCGCTTCGACCGGCCCTACCTGCTCGCGATGGCCAACGCCGGCCCCGGCACCAACGGTTCGCAGTTCTTCATCACCGTGGTGCCCACGCCGCACCTGAACCGGCGGCACACCATTTTCGGTGAGGTCACCGACGAGGCCAGCCAGAAGGTGGTCGACGAGATCGCCCAGGTGCGTACCGGCTACGGCGACCGTCCGGTCGAGCCCGTCGTGATCGAGTCCATCACCGTCGCCTGAGCAGAACCTCCAAGGGGAAGCACTGATCGGCGGAACCACCGCTGGCCGCGCGTGTTGACACTTCCTGCCAACGCGCGCGCGCACTCAGGTCTCGACACGCTCGACCGACGAAGGGTCGGCACTCGTGCTGTCCGCCGGAGGTTCTATTCGGCTCCGAGCGAGAACGCGGCCTCGAGGTCGTGTGAGGAGTAGGCCCGGAACGCGATGTGGGTCTCGGTGTCGACCACGCCCGGCACCCGGTTCAGTCGTTCGGTCACCACCGTGGAGACCTCATCGATCGAGCGGACCCTGATCATCGCGATCAGGTCGATGCCGCCAGTGACCGAGTACACCTCGGACACGCCCTCCAAGCCGGCGATCTGGGTGGCCACGTCGGGAATGCGGGCGACTTCGGCTTGGACGAAGACAATCGCGGTGATCATGCCTCAAGCCTAGTGCCGGGGCACTCGAGCCGTGTCGTGCCCGAGGGCGTGCCTGGCCAGGTCACCTTCGCTGAGGCCGACGTGCAGCGGCCAACTCCATTCGCCGTCGATCTCGATCAGCCGGACGCCGGGGCGCTCCAGCCAGGCCGCGACCCGCTCGGTCTCTTCGACTGTGGCCGCCGGCTGTGGACCCGGTGGACGGCTGACCTGTTCGGCCGCCGTCACCGCAGCCCGCGCCACCGCCTGAGGCACGTCACCGGGGCGCGCCCGGGCGGCCCCGGCCAACCGTCCATGCCGGACCACGTGGATCTCCCAGCCGTCGCGGTCGCGGTACCCGGCAACGATCTGGGGACAGCTCGCCAGGCTCGCTACCCGATGGTGGCGCATCGTGCTGCGGGCGAAGACGGCCAGCCGATCGGTGAGGGCGGCCGCGTCCTCGAATCGTTGCTCGGCGACCAGGCCGGTGAGTCGTGGCCGGGCGGCTCGCAACACCGGACGGATATCACTGGTCAGGGCCGCCCAGACCTGCCGGACGACGTCGGCGTACGCCTCGTGCGTGACCGCGAGTTCGCAGGGCGCGCAACAGCGACCCAGCTCGCTCAGGATGCATGAGCCGGACGGTCGCTTGGCCGACAACCGGGCGGTGCACTGCCGGATCGGAAAAGCGTCGTAGAGCGCGGCCTGCACGGTCTCGGCGGTGCGGCGTCGTGCGAACGGCCCGAAATAGTCGGCGCCGTCGGGAAGGCACTGCCGCACGATCGACAGCCGGGGGTAGGGCTCACGGGTCAGCTTCAGCCACAGCTGCCGCTCAGGGTATTTCGAGCGCCGGTTGTACCGGGGCGAATGCGCGGCGATCAGGCGCAACTCAAGTACCTCGGCCTCGAGCTCGGTGCTGCAGGTCAGATGCTCGACACCGGTCGCCACCCGCACCATCTCGTCGATCCTCGGCCGAGTCTCGGCGGCGGTGAAGTAGCTGCGCACCCGGGCCCGCAGGTTGCGGCTCTTCCCCACATAGAGCACCTGGCGGCGAGGTGCGCCCGCAGCATCGCGTCCGTCGGCGACGAACCAGTACACGCCGGGGGAGGCAGGCAGGCCGGCCGCCCAGGTGCGTTTGGCGCGCCGCTGCGGGGAGACCCGGCGAGTGAACTCGAGGAGGTCCTCGACGGTGTGGACGCCGAGATTCCCGACCCGCTCGAGCAGCCCGTGGAGCACGGTGACGGTCGCTCGTGCGTCGGTCAGCGCGCGGTGATTGGGAGGGGTCTCGGCGTGGAAGTGCTCGGCCAGGGTTGCCAGCTTGTGGTTGCGCACCTCGTCGCGCAGCAGTGCCTGCCTGGCCAGGGCGACCGTGTCGACCACGACCGGGTTGGGCCAGGCGTAGTCGAGCCCGGCGCAGGCCCGCTTCAGGAATCCGACATCGAAGGCCGCGTTGTGGGCAACCAGAACGCAGCCCGCGGCGAACTCCAGGAAGCTCGGCAGCACGGACGCGAGCGTGGGTGCGCCGGCGACCATCGTGTCGGTGATGCCGGTGAGCACGGCGATCAGCGGCGGGATGTGGGTTGAGGGGTTGACCAGCGTCTGGAACTCGCCGAGCACCTCGCCGCCGGCCACCTTGACCGCACCCACCTCGGTCACCTTGTCGTCGGCGCCGCCACCAGTGGTCTCCAGGTCGACCACGCAGAAGGTGATCTGGCTCAACGGTGTGCCCAGGTCGTCGAAGGTGGGTTGGCTGGTCAGCATGGTCATGGCCGGGAGGCTAGGAGCCGGCACTGACGAAACTGTCGGAGCCGGGTCGCAGACTGCGGTCATGGAGATGCTGAGGATCGATTGCGGAACCTGCGCGGCACGCGGTCCCGCTTGTGGCGATTGCATGGTGACGGCGTTGTTGGGTGCCGATCGCGGCGTGGTCGAATTCTGCTCCGACGAGGTCAGCGCGTTGCGGGCGATGACCTCGCAGGGGCTGCTCCCTCCCCTTCGCTTGGTGGAAGCGGTATCATTACGGCCGACGCTAGAACCGGAGGGGGACTGGTTTGCGTCGGGGGAAGGCGTCGTTTAGCATTTTTTCAGATTTTGGTCCGCTGACTTCCCCGCAGTGACCCCATTGTGATCGTCAGGAGGCGATGGTGCGACTGCGTGCCTTTCTTCGAGGTGGACTGGTGGCTGTGGCCGGGGCCGCGGTCGTGTTCGCGGGGCCGACAGCGCTGCCGGCGTCCGCGGATCCATTGAGCGACGCCAAGGAGAAGCTGGCCGCGATCGAGCAGGACCAGAGCAAGATCGGCGAGCAGTGGGCCGAGGTCAAGCTGCGACTGGCCGAGGGCAAGAACAAGGTCGCCACCCTCAACTCAGATATCGCCGCCCAGCAGCGCAAGGTCAACCGCCTGCGCACGCAGGCACAGCGGGTGGCGGTCAGCCGCTTCCAGAGCCAGGGCGTGGACATCACCGTGCAACTGGTCACCTCGCCCGATCCGGACGCGTTCCTCGCCGACATGTCCACCATGGGCAAGCTTGACCAGAATATGAACGCGCTGCTGCAGGACTACCAGGCGCAGCAGGCCAACCTCGCCGACCTGCAGCGTGCCGCGCGCGATCAGGTGACCACGATCGCCGCCGAAGAGCAGCGTCTGGCCTTGTTGAAGCGCCAGATCGACGCGAAGATCCTTGAGGCGCAGACGCTGGTCGATCAGCTCACCGAGCAGGAGCGACAGCGGCTGAACGCCGAGGACGCGGCCACTCGCAAGGCCTCGCACGATGCCATCAAGGACGATCTTGTCGACGACGGCGGATCAGCCGATTCCCGTGCGCTGCGGGCGGTGAAATACGCCGTCTCCAAGGTGCCGACCGGTCAGTACGTGTGGGGTGCTGAGGGTCCGAACGACTTCGACTGCTCCGGCCTGATGCTGGCGGCCTACCGAACGGTCGGGATCTCGCTGCCGCACTCGTCACGGGTTCAGTCGACGCTGGGCCGGCCGGTCGCGCGCGATCAACTCAAGCCGGGCGACCTGCTGTTCTTCTACAACCCGATCCACCACGTTGGTATGTACATGGGCAACGGCTTGTTCGTGCACGCGCGCAATCCGCGCAACGATCTGGAGATCACCAAGCTGTCCTCCTACCCGGCCTATCAGGGTGCCCGCCGCGTCGTCGGTTGATCGGATTCGCCGCACTCTGTTGCTGGCCGGCCCGGCGTCGCTGCTCGGTGCGTGCGCACCGGCGCCGAGCGCGCGCCTCGACGACCAGGCCCGCACCCTGACCGACAGCCTGGCCGCTGAGGACGAGCGGCGCTTTCTCACGGCGTTCGCGTCGTCGCCGGGCTCGCAGGCGCTCGGACGCCGTATGTTCGCCACCCTCTCGAAGGCGTCGGCCACGCTCACCGCCGCGTCCGACAAGCTGCGGGTGTGCTGGGGCTTGCCCGGCGAGCCGCGGGTGTGCAGTGGAGCCACCGCCAGCCTGGTGGACGGCCGGATCGCCCATCTCGTCGCGGCCAGTTCCGGCACCGAATGGATCGGCGAACCGCTCGGCGTCCGGGCCTCGGCCACCCTGGTGGTCGCGGCCGGGACGGCAGCGAATCTGAGCCGCTGGTCACGAGCGGCCGAGGCCGGAATCGCGGCGCTTGCCCGGGTTGCCCCAACGGGACGACGCTGGGCCGAGCCGGTGGTGGTCATCGTGCCGGACGATCTGACCGGCTTCGCCGCCTACGCCGGGCCGACTGCAGCGCAGACCGCCGCCGTTACCGTGGTCCCCGGCCTGGCCGACAGTGCGGGCGTTCGGGTGGTGGTGAATCCGACGGTGGTCCAGAAGTCCGCCGACGATCTGGCGCTGATCACCCACGAGGCGGTGCATGCCTGGATGCTCTCGCCCCGGCTCACCGGGACGCCCGGTTGGCTGGTGGAGGGCATCGCCGAGGCCCTGACTGCTGAGGCTCACCCGCAGGTGGCGGCGACGAACCGTGCCCTGGCCCGAGCCGCGGCCGTCGAGGGCGCACCGAAGGCATTGCCCGACGTCCAGCAGGCCACGCCGGCGATGTATGCGCTGGCCCAGGTGGCGGTGCAGTCCATGGTCGCCCAGATCGGTTGGCCGGCCGTCCTGGACGAGGCTGACGCCCGCACCCACGGGCGTGCCCGGGTGTCCGATGCGACAGTGCTGGGCTGGTACCGCGACGCGCTCGCCCGGCTCCGCTGACCGGTGCGGACAGCGCTGGTTGAGTTCGTCGAAACCCCTAGTCAGTGCCTTCCAGAGCCCAGGGTCTCGACAAGCTCGACCAACGAGACAGCTGGCTGTACCCCAGGGTTTCGGCAAGCTCGACAAGCGAAAGCTTCACACCACGGCGCCGTCGCCGTCGACCGGTGGACGTTGCCGCAGCCGATGCAACAGCAGGAACACCCCGAGGAAGAAACCCAGCCCGGACAGCACCGACACCAGCGTCGGGAACTGGACGCCGAAGGCGGCCATCACCACCAGCACCAGTGGCAGCACCACCAGCACGGTGCCGGCGATGCCGGCAGTGCTCCACCGTCGTCGTGGAGGCAACGGTGGCGGGGTGAACGGCTCGTCCGGTTCGTCCGGCGGCGTCCAGCTGCGGAAGTCGCTGGGCAGGTCGGCCGCCCGGCTTCCGGCCGCCGACGCCGGCGACGTCGGTGAGGCGGGCGACCTGGGTGACGCCGGCGACGTCGGTTCGGGACGCGGTCGCTCGACCTCGGCCGGCCGGACATGGTCATCGGTGGGGTTCAGCCCGCCGGGAAACTCACGGGCCATCAGTTCATCGAACCGGGCATCCTCGGGTTGGTCGCGGTTCATCGGCCTCAGCGTCCGGTCGGCAGGGTGTGCCCGGCCAGGAAGTCCAGCGTGCGGGCGATGATCAGGTCGGCATCGTTGTCCAGCGGGGCCACGTGGGCGCTGTTCGGTAGTGCCACGTCAATGATCTGATCCGAGGACACCTGGCGCAGCACGATGTCTGTGGAGATGACCGGCACCACGTCGTCGGCGTTCGAATGCATGAGCAGGATCGGGCAATAGACCAGGTCGAGCCGAGCACGGACATCGGCCCAGAGCCACATCATCGCGTGCACTGCCCGCAACGGCGTCCGCGGGTAGCTGTGTTCGGTGACGCCGGGCTTGCGAATGCTGCTGCCTACGCTGTCGACGGTGCGCACCAGGTGCTTCGCCCAGGGCACCATGATGAGTCGGGGATGACCCACCAGAGCCGGGTTGACCAGAACCAGACCGGCAACCTCGTCGGCGTGCCGCTCGGCGATCTGCAGGGCCAACGCGCCACCCATGGAGAGTCCTGCGACAAAGACCGTTGGGCATTCGCCGCAAAGTTCGAGGAACGCCCGCTCGGCGGCGGCGTACCAGTCACGTCCGTCGGTGACCTCCAGCTCGCGCCAGCTGGTGCCATGTCCCGGCAGCCGCGGCACCGACACCCGGTATCCGGCCGCGGCGGTGGCTGAGGCCCACGCGCGCAAGGTCCAAGGACTCGCGGTGAAGCCGTGCAGGAACAGTACGCCGATGCCGCCGACGGGACCGCCGACGAACGGCTGCGCGAACTCGTGCACCTGCATGGCGCCATCGTATAAGCGGACCGCGCCGTGGGCCGCAGCGACGGCGCACTAGGGTGAGCGGCATAAGGCGATGTGATGGAGGTGCGGTGCTTTACTCCCTGTTCAAGAACGCGATCTTCCGGCCGGTCATCAAGCACCTCTACGGTGCGCGCGCCGAGGGTGAGGAGAACATCCCGGCGACCGGCGGGGTGATCCTGGCCAGCAACCATCTGGACGCCGGCGACACGGTGGTGCTGCCGGCGATGATCACCCGGCAGGTCACCTTCCCCGCCAAGGCGGAGCTGTTCCAGGGCAACCGCGGCCCGTTCTCCATGCTGGTGGCGTGGTTCCTGCGCGCGGTGGGCCAGGTGCCGCTGGACCGTTCCGGCGGACGCGCCAGCCTGGACGGCCTCCGGCCGGTGCTCGACGTGCTGGCGGACGGCGGCTGCGTCGGAATCTATCCCGAGGGCACCCGTTCTCCTGACGGCCGGCTGTACAAAGGCAAGACCGGCGTGGCGCGCATGGCGCTGGCCGCGCAGGTGCCGATCGTCCCGGTCGCGATGAAGAACAGCCAGCTGACCAAGAAGGCCGGTCTGCCGTGGATCGATCATCCACTGGTGGTGATCGGCAAGCCGCTCGACCTCAGCCGGTACTACGGGCGGGTGGACGACCCGCGCACCCTGCGCTGGGTCACCGACCAGGTGATGGCCGCCATCCACGACCTTTCCGGCCAGACCTATGTCGAGGCCTACGGAACCTCGGTGAAGAGCGGATCGCTGACCGAGGCCGAGGCGGAGGCGAGGATCTTGGAGCGGCCCGGCATCAACACCAAGGAGCCGGAGCTGCCGCCGGCCTGATCGGCGTGGGTCGGAGGGGTTTCGACCCGCCCCGTTCCCGGCCGTCAACCCCGCGTCCCAACCACGGGTGTCCGTTCGGAGCCCGGCGGTGCGACCGCGTATCCTGACCGGCGTGTCGCAGCCGATCCCAACGCTTGAAGAACTTCAGTCCCGTCAGCCTTTGCAGCAGCCGACCTATCTCGATCAGGCCCGGCTGGCGGGCGTGATCGCCGAGCTGCGCAAGCGTCCTCCGCTGGTTTTCGCCGGCGAATGCGACGAGTTGCGCGAGAAGATCGCAGAGGCGGCCGCAGGTCGGGCCTTCATCCTGCAGGGCGGGGATTGTGCCGAGACCTTCGGCACGGGGACGGCGCAGGACATCCGCGGCAAGCTGCGGGTGCTGCTGTCGATGGCCGTGGTGCTGACGTATGCCGCCCAGGTGCCGGTGGTGAAGCTGGGCCGGCTGGCCGGCCAGTACGCCAAGCCGCGCAGCAAGGACACCGAGACCCGTGACGACGTCACGCTGCCCGCCTACCGCGGTGACGCCGTGAACGGTCTCGACTTCAGCCCGGACGCGCGCGCCCACGACCCGCAACGGCTGCTGGAGGCCTACAACCACTCGGCGGCCACGCTCAACCTGATCCGGGCGTTCGTCACCGGCGGCTTCGCCGACCTGCGTTCGGTGCACACCTGGAACCAGGACTTCGTCCGGAACTCGGGTGTGGAGGCCCGCTACGAGGCGATGGCCGACGAGATCGAGCGTGCGTTGGCGTTCATGGTGGCCTGCGGCGTCGACAAGGAGGCGTTCCGCACCGTCGACTTCTACTCCAGCCATGAAGCGCTGCTGCTGCCCTACGAGCACGCCATGACCCGCATCGATTCACGAACCCAGACGCCTTACAACACCTCGGCGCACATGGTGTGGATCGGCGAGCGCACCCGCCAGGTGGAGGGCGCGCACATCGATTTCGTCCGGCACCTGCGCAACCCGATCGGTGTGAAGGTGGGCCCGTCCACCACCGCCGCGGACGCCGTGGCGCTGGCTGAGGCGCTTGATCCCGCACACGAGCCCGGACGGCTCACGATCATCTCCCGGATGGGTGCGGCGAAGGTCCGCGAGGCGCTGCCGCCGATCGTCCGGGCCGTCGAAGCGACCGGTCGCAAGGTGGCCTGGATCTGCGATCCGATGCACGGCAACACCTTCGAGACCGCCAACGGCTACAAGACTCGCGCGTTCAGCCAGGTGGTGGACGAGGTGAACGGCTTCTTCGACGTCCATGAAGAGCTGGGCACCTGGCCCGGCGGCGTCCACATGGAACTCACCGGGGACGACGTCACCGAGTGTGTCGGGGGCGTCGCGGACGCCCTCGCCGAAGCCGACCTGGCCAACCGGTACGAGACGGCCTGTGACCCACGGTTGAACCGCAACCAGTCGCTGGAGTTGGCCTTCCAGATCGCCGAGCGGCTGACCGACGGCCGGATCAAGCGGGTCAACCCGGTCCAGGAGTACCGCGCCGAGGACTTCTGAGTCCGCTGGGGTTCGTTCCCTGCCCGGCATCCTGACCGGGAATTCCGTGTACGCGCATTTCACCTGTGTGTTACACGACGGAAAAGGGTGCCGCGGTTTCGCCTCCTAGCGTGTCGTATCGCCACGGATCGGTTCGTCCGATGGTGGCTCACCCGGGCTTCCGCCCGGGTCGGTGGCAAACCGGAAGGTGCACCATGACACGCATTGAGGACGTTCCCGCCGCGACGGGAACGAAACCGGAAGACATCGTCGAGGCCGCCGGCATGCCGGTCGGCTCCGGCAATATGAAGCCCGAATACGACCCGCGACTGGCCAATGAGGATCTGGCTCCGTTGCGTGAGCAGAAATGGTCCTCGTACAACATCTTCGCGTTCTGGATGTCCGACGTGCATTCGGTGGGCGGCTACGTCACGGCCGGCTCACTGTTCGCGCTCGGAATCGCCAGCTGGCAGGTGCTGGTGGCGCTGTTGATCGGCATTGTGATCGTGCAGGTGTTCACCAATCTGGTCGCGAAACCGAGCCAGAAGACCGGGGTGCCCTACCCGGTGATCAACCGCGCGATCTACGGCATCAAGGGGGCCAACATCCCGGCGATCATCCGCGGGCTGATCGCGATCGCCTGGTACGGCGTCCAGACCTTCCTGGCCGCCGAGTCGCTGAACATCATCTTCCTCAAGTTCTGGCCGGGCAGTGCCACGCTGCTCGACGTCGGCTTCCTGGGCCTGTCGGCGCTGGGCTGGATCTCCTACGCGATCCTCTGGTTCGCCCAGGCGGCGCTGTTCTGGAACGGCATGGAGACGATCCGGAGGTTCATCGACTGGGCCGGTCCCGCGGTCTACGTGGTGATGATCGTGCTGGCCGGCTACCTGGTCTCCAAGGCCGGCTGGCAGAACATCAGCCTCGACCTGTCGGCCGGCGAGCCGCTCGACTTCTGGGCGTCCATCCCGGTGATGATCACCGCCATTGCGATCGTGGTGTCCTACTTCTCCGGGCCGATGCTCAACTTCGGCGATTTCGCCCGCTACGGCAAGTCGTTCACGGCGGTGAAGAAGGGCAACTTCTGGGGCCTGCCGGTGAACTTCCTGTTCTTCTCGCTGCTCACCGTGATCACCGCCTCGGCCACAGTGCCGGTGTTCGGTGAACTGATCACCGACCCGATCCACACCGTGGAGCGGATCGACACCCCGTTCGCAATCCTGCTGGGCGGCCTCACTTTCGTCACCGCGACCGTCGGCATCAACATCGTGGCCAACTTCATCTCGCCGGCATTCGACTTCTCGAATGTGGCGCCGCACAAGATCTCGTGGCGCACCGGCGGCATGATCGCCGCCGTCGGTTCGGTCATCCTGCTGCCCTGGAACTGGTATTCCAACGCCGACGCAATCCATTACACGCTGGGTGTGCTGGGCGCGATGATCGGGCCGCTGTTCGGCATCCTGATCGCCGGCTACTACGTCTCCGCCAAACAGCGGATTCTCGTGGACGATATGTTCACCATGTCCGACAAGGGCGCCTATTGGTACACCAAGGGCTACAACAAGAATGCGGTGTACACGGTACTGGGTGCCGGAATCCCGACGATTCTGATCGGCGTCCTGCCGAAGCTGATCGCCGATCTGGGTGGTTTCGACGTCTCCTGGCTGGGCAACTACACCTGGTTCATCGGCTGCGGGCTGGGGTACCTGATCTTCGTGCTGCTCGAGCGGAGCAACCCGCAGGTCCCGTCTCTGGACGACCTGACCGCGGGCGTATCGGACGGCAGCGTCGAGGTGGCCGGCGGCACCATCGCACTCGAGCCGGCGAACTGACCCGATGCGGATCACGCTGATCAATCCGAACACCTCCCGGGCGATGACCGCGAAGATCGCGGCCGCCGCCCGGGAGGTGGCGGCTCCGGACGTCGAGATCGTCGCGATCTGCCCTGAGACAGGCCCGGCGGCTATCGAGAGCCACTACGACGAGGCCTATGCGTCCGTCGCGATCGCCGAACTGATCCGGGCCGACGCCGCGGCCGGCGGCAGCGACGGCTACGTGATCGCCTGTTTCGGCGACCCCGGGGTGGACGCCGCACGCGAGCTGGTCGAGGTGCCGGTGGTCGGCATCGCCGAGGCCGCCATGCACGTGGCGGTGCTGTCAGGCCGCAGCTTCGGCATCGTCACCACGCTGTCCCGGACCCTGGGCCGGGCCCAGGACCTGCTGCACCGGCACGGCTTCGAGCGAGCCTGTGTGGCCGCCTATGGCACCGGCATCCCGGTGCTCGACCTGGAGCACGCCACCGGCGAGGCGTTGGACGAGATCGCATCCTGGTGCGACCGGCTGGTCCGCCAGGACCAGGCGGACGTGATCGTGCTGGGCTGTGCCGGGATGGCCGACCTGTGCCGCCGGCTGACGGAGCGGGTGGGCGTCCCGGTCGTGGACGGCGTCGCCGCCGCCGTCGGCCTGGTCGCTGCGATGGCCCGGATGCGGGTGGGCACCAGCAAGCGCGACGAGTACGCGGCGCCGCCCCGGCTGGCCTGACGCCACGGAACAGTCGAGTACCGTGCCGGCTCCGTCCGGCGCGGCTACGCTGCGATCATGCAGCTCACCCACCTCGGACATTCCGCCGTCCTGGTCGAGGTCGCCGATCGGCGGATCCTGATCGACCCGGGCAACTTCTCCAGCGCCTGGCACGACCTGCGCGACCTGGACGCCGTCCTGGTCACCCACCAGCATCCGGATCACGTCGATCCCGAGCATGTCGGCGCCCTGATCGACAACAACCCGCAGGCGCAGGTCCTGGTGGAACCGCAGGTGCTGCAGGCGGTCAACCTGCCGCGCGGCGAGGGACTGGCCGCCGACAGCAGTATCGAGCTGGGTGGCGTCGCGGTGAACGCGGTCGGCGGACTGCACGCCGTCATCCATCGTGACATCCCGCAGATCGGCAACGTCGGGCTGGTGATCAGCGCCGAGGGTGAGCCGACGCTGTTCCATCCGGGCGACTCGCTGGCCACCGCGCCGGCCGGCGTCGATGTGCTGGCAGCGCCGCTGTACGGTCCGTGGGCGGCGATGAAGGAGACTGTCGACTTCGCCCGCGCGGTCGACGCCACCCATGGCTTTCCGATCCACGACGGCCTGCTGCACGAGCGCGGCGTGAAGCTGATCTACGGCCGCCTCGAGGCGATGACCGGCATGGCGATGCACGACCTGCGCGACGGGCAGCCCTGGGGCGTTGGGAACTGACGGTGGGGCGTGGCGAGCGAGGTCTTCGACAAGCTCGACCAACGATGATCAGAAGCCGTCCAGGTCGCGGCTAATCGGCGGTTCGGTGTGGCCCAGGTCGGCCCAGACGAACCCGGGGACTCCGGCGAAGAAGGCCACCAGGAAGTCGGCGCAGTGCATGATCCGTTCCGGGGTGTTGCCGTTCAGAGCGAACCGGACGCGTCCCGACTCGACCGCGAACGGCAACGGCTGGGCGCGGAGCAGGAACTCCAGTTGGCGGGGATGGAACACGTCCGAAGCGAACTTGGGTTGCGGGCTGCGCACCTTGAACGCCCGGTCGAAGTCGCTCGATTCGAAGCGCACCCGGTTGCCCCAGCCCGGCCAGTTCACCGACAGGTCGCCGAAGCGCCAGGGCAGGTGGAACTCCAGGATGTCCTCGGAATGGTTGTCGGTCACCGTGCGGGTGCTGGTGTTGCCGTTGGAGTCGGTGGTGGTCTCGGTGCGGTCGGTCTTCCAGTCGTGGGTGAGGCCGATCATCCGGATGCCCTGCACGGTGCCGAGGACGACGTCGCGCGCCTCGTGTCCGTAGCCGCCCTGGGTGGCCACGACCTCGCCCAGGAACCGGTCGTCTGCAGGCCGGTAGATCCAGTCGGGGCGTCCGTAGATGCTCAGTTCGGACGGCGGCGCCGGGGCCTCGAACCGGGCCAGATCCGGCGAGGCGAGGGCCTGCGCGATGGGTGCCAGGGCCTCCAGGAACGACCGCATCGCCGCGGCCTCGCGCGGGACTCCCAGCGCGACCAGGCGCGCGCCGTCCACGGACAGGTCGACGCGGTGCCCGGCCGCGGCCATCGCCTCCGCCGCACCCAGGATCGAGCCCAGCGCCGCCTCGGCCCAGCTGGCATCGGAGGCGGTGGCCGTCCATCGCCCGACGGTCTTCTGCTGTCCGGCTGCACCCGGACGAAGGACGGGGCCCAGGTACAGTTCGGGCAGTGGACGAGGCAGCACCAGCGCTGCGAGGTAGCCCAGTGACCCGTACTCGAAGACCGCGAACGGCACGCCGGAGGAGGTGCTGCCGGTGATCAGGTCGTCGATCTTGCGGCGGTAGCCGAGTCCGAACGGCGGGCAGTTCAGGCCGTAACTGCGCTCCAGGGTGGGGGAGCCCTCGAACGTCCAGCCCTGGTCGCGCAACGACTTCACGTAGCGCTGCCGGCGGACCAGGAAGAACGCCCCGACCGCGACGCCGACGACGAGCAGGATCAGCAGAATCTGGCTGGGACCGAAGGAGAACTGCACGCGCACAGGCTACTGAGCAAGGGGGGCCGGACCGGCCGGAACGCGACCATTGTTGTTTGGGCCTGTCGGAGCTCGGATTCCCGCGTGTCGGCACGGGGCTTCGACAAGCTCAACCAGCCAGAGTTCCTCAGGCCAGATTGACGGTGACCGTCGACCCCAGCGGTGCCTTGCTGCCGGCGCCTGGGCTGGTGCCGACCACGCGGTCGAAGCCGAAGTTGATCAGGCGGTTCACGCTCACCTTGAAGCCCGCTTTGGTGAGGATCTCACGGGCCCGCGCGAGGTAGTAGCCGCGGACGCTGGGAACCACCTTCATCACCGGACCCTTGGAGACCACCAGGGTGACGGTGTCGCCGCGATGCACCTCGCCGGCCGGCGGGGTCTGGCTGATCACGTTGTTCTTCTCGATGTCGGCGTGGTTCTGCTTCTCGACCTTGACCTTCAGGCCCTGCTCCTTGAGGGCCGTCTGGGCTTCCTTGACCGGTTTGTCGGTCCAGTCGGCCAGCGTCACCGGGGCGGGTCCCTGGGAAACGACCAGGTCGACCGCGGTGCCAGGTTTCAGCGGCGTGCCCTCCTTGAACGAGGCGCTGACCACCCTGCCCGCCCCGATGGTGTCGTCGTAGGCCTCGGTGACGTTGCCGACGGTGAGGTTGATACCGGTCAGCGACTCAGTGGCGGTGGCCAGATCGAGACCGCGCAATGCCGGCAGGCTGTACCGCTCAGGACCCTTGGACAGGAATGCTCTGACCGTGCCGCCGTGCACGATCCGGTCGCCCCCGACGGGATCGGTGCGTGCCACCTTGCCGGCCGGCACATCCTCGGAGTACTCGCTGTCGAAGGTGATCCGTAGACCGGCCTGGTCGGCGGCCTGCTTCGCCTGAGCCTGGCTGAGCCGAACCAGTGCCGGGGTGCTCGTGTATTGGCCGGCGAAGACCCACCACAGCCCGGTGCCGACCAGCGCCACCGCCAGGATGATGGCGACCAGGGCGGGCCAGCGCCGCCGCGTCCGTCCGGCCGGTGCCGGTTCGACGGGACCGTCGTAGTAGGGCATGCCGTCGGTGATCTCGGGCAGGCCCGGGCTGATCGGCGTGGCCGGGGTGAACCGCAGCGTCGGCGTCCGTTCCCCCTCGACCGGGCTGCGCAGGCTGGGTACCGGCTCGGTGATCTGGCTCTCCGGATCGAGCGTGGTGCCGCGCATCCGTTCGGTGAGGGCAGGGTCGTCCATCACGCCGCGGGCCAATGCCTCCCGCGCCTGCCGCAGGTGGTCGAGTAGAACTCGGGCGTCGATCGGCCGGTCGGCCGGCCGCCGCGCCGCGGCGCTGGTGACCAGAGCGTCCAGATACGGCGGGATGCCGTTGCGGGATTCCCGCCAGGACGTCTTGACGGCACTGGACGGCGCCGGGATCGCCTTGTGGACGTGGGCGTAGGCGACCTGGATCGGGTTGTCCCCGGTGTGCGGCTTGGAGCCGGTGAGCATCTCGTACAGCACCACGCCGAGCGCGTACACGTCCGCGCGCGGATCGGCCTTGCCGTGGGTGACCAACTCGGGTGCGATGTAGCTGACCGTGCCGATCAGCATGCCGGTCGCGGTCACGGTCTGCGCAGAGATGGCACGGGCCAGGCCGAAGTCGGCGACCTTGATCTGGCCCCGGTCGGAGATCAGCACGTTCTCGGGCTTGATGTCGCGGTGGATCAGGCCCGATTCGTGGGCGGCGGCGACGGCGGCCGTGACCGGGATCAGCAGGTCGAGCGCCCGTTCGGGGCTGAACGAGCCCTCGCGGGTGATCATGTGCCGCAGCGTGCAGCCCTCGACGTACTCCATCACGATGTACGGACGCCCGCGGTGCACGCCCTGGTCGAACACCGACACCACATTGGGGTGCGACAGCCGCGCGGCGGCGCGGGCCTCGCGGTCGAACTTGCCGATGAAATCCTGGTCGTCGCCGAGGCCCTCGTGCATGACCTTGACCGCAACGGTCCTGGTCAGCCGTTGATCGTCGGCGAGGTAGACGGTCGCCATGCCACCCCGAGCGAGCTTGCGCTGGATCACGTAGCGACCGTCCAGCAACTCACCCACCAAGGGGTCGCTCGTGCTCACAGTCGTCACCATCGCTCCGGACAAGTCAGGGGAAGTAGGCCGTCCAGACCTGCCGGTGAGTCTAGGTCGGAGCCGGGCGAGAGCCGGCAGCGACCCGCCGAGAGGGGCCGGTCGCGGATCTAAGCTGGGGGTCGTGACCTTTCTGCGTGGCCTGGACGAACGATTGCGGACGGCGCGGCTGTTCTGCGTCACCGACGCCCGGCTCGGCACCGGTGATCTGGCCGAGTTCGCGTCGGCCGTGCTGGACGTCGGGGTCGACCTGATCCAGCTGCGCGACGGTGCGGCGTCCGATACCGAGAAGCTGGCGGCGCTGGACACGCTGCGGAAAGCGGACCGGGGCCGCGGGCTGGTGTCGGTGTACGCCGATCCGGCGTTGGCCCGCGAGTGCGGCGCCGATGCGCTGCAGCTGGCCAAGGGCGACGCCGAGGCGGCCGGCGTGCGGCGTGGGCTGAGCCGCTGGGCTCGGGTGGGGCGGTCGTGCTACACCTCAGCCGACGTGGACGCCGCCCTGGCCGAGGAGGGCATCGACTTCCTGACAGTGGGTCCGGTGTTCAGCCCGATGCCGTGGGCGCCGGGGCTGCCCGGGCTCGAACTGGTGCGCCATGCGGCCCGGGTGGCGCCGCCGTCCGAGCAGGGCAGCAAGCCGTGGTTCGCGATCGGCGGGATCACCCTCGACAATCTCGGCCGGGTGCTGGACGCCGGTGCCCGCCGGGTGGCGGTCGGCCGGGCGATCACCGCCGCGGACGACCCGGCCGCGGCCGCGCGGTCGTTCGGCGACCGGCTGCGGGCCGCACGGGGTGACGAGTTCGGGGACCTCATCCTCGACGCGCGGGGATGATGCTCACACCGCTTCGCCTTCGACGCTGCGCAGCAGCGCCTCGGCGGTGACGCGGTCGGTGACCAGCGCCGAGATGATGCCGCCGACTATGGCGGCGCGCAGTGCGCCCACCTTGTGCCGTCCGAAAGCCAGCGCGATCCTGGTCGGTATGGCGCGCATCTCGGCAAGGCTGAGGCCGATGATCCGCTGATCGAGGCCGCTGGGGATGGGCCGGCCGGTCGCGTCGAAGAAGCGCCCGGAGACGTCCCCGACAGCGCCGGCGGTGACGAGTTCCTCGCGTTCGGCCGCCGTCAGGGCCTGGCCGAGCAGCGCCGCGTCCCAGCCCTTGTTGCCGGGGGCCACCCCGATGCCGACCACCAACGCGTCGGACGCGCGGGCCAGGGTGAGGACGGCGTCCACGCCGGGTGAGGCGATCAGCGCGGCCGCCATGTCCGCGCTCCCGGCCACCAGGGGCGCCGGCATCGAGCAGGCACGCGCGCCGAGGGCTAGTGCCGCCTGATTGGCCAGGTTGTCGGGATTGAGGGACCGGCTCGGACCGGCCCAGCCGCCGGCCATCGGAATCACCACCGTATCTGCGGCGGAGGCCTTGGGCAGGTGCGTGACGGCGTCCGCCACTGTGGTGGAGACGCCGATCGCCACCCGCCTCATGGCGGGCAGTTCGGCGGCGAGATAGCGACCGGCCTCGAGTGCGACCGCCGTGCTCCGATGCTCGCCCGGGAACGCCGGTGCCACCCGGACATCGACAAGCCCCAGCCGTGAGGCCAGCTGATGCTCGAGTTCGGGATAGGGGCGGGACTCGTCCCGGACGATGATCGTGACGATTCCGAGCCGCCGGGCCTCGCCGATCAGCCGGGTCACCTTCACCCGGGACAGGCCCAGCTCGTCGGCCACTTCCTGGTGGGTCATGCCCTGCTCGTAGTGCAGGCGTGCGGCCCGCAGCATCGTCGGGTCGGCCGGAGCCGGTTGCAGATGGGGGAACCCAGCCTTGATCACTGAACAAATGTACGGCCGTGGGAACGGGCAGGGGGGCAACAGCCACCTTCGGAGAAGGTATGAACTATTGTGCATTCAAGTGAACTTTAGTACGGTCTCGGAGACGGCAGCGAGGCCGTCGCGGGCGGAACCTCGACGGGTGGTTCCGGCCCCATCGATCCCCGAAGGAGTGGCGATGCCGAAACGAGTGGTCATAGGTGTGGACGGAGGCACCACCGCGGTGAAGGCGGTGGCGTTCGATCTCGAAGGAGACGTGGTGACGCTGGCGCACCGCGGCGTCCCGGTCGAGTACGGACGCAACGGCGAGGCCGAGCAGGACATGAACCTGATCTGGGAGGCCCTCGCGGACTGTCTCGGCGAGGTCACCGCGGCCCTCGGCCCGGAGACCGAGATCATCGCGGTGGGTCTGACCGGGCAGGGCGACGGTTGCTGGCTGGTGGACGCCGACGGTGTGCCGGTGCGCAAGGCAGCCACCTGGATGGACGGCCGCGCGGCCGAGCGAGTGGCGCAGTGGACCCGGGACGGTCGCGCGGCGGCAGTCCTGGAGGTCACCGGCACCTCGACGTTCCCGGGCCTGGCGCCCGTGTTGCTTGAGGAGTTGGCCGCCACCGACCCGGACGCGTTCGCCAAGGCGGACCGACTGCTCTACTGCAAGGACTGGCTGCGCTACCAGCTGACCGGTAACAAGACCACCGACTACACCGAGGCTTCCCGGCACTTCCTGGACGTCCGTACGATGAGCGGCTACTCCGCGGACCTGGCGCGGCGGCTGAACCTGGAGAGCGCCCTCGATCTGGTGCCCGAAATCCTCTCCGCGGACGCACTCGGCGGCCGCGTCACCGCCGAGGCGGCCGCGCGGACGGGACTGCCGGAGGGAACGCCGGTCGGCGTCGGCATGATCGACGTGTCGGTCACCGGGGTCGGCCTGGGCGCGGTCGATGACGGCGACGGCTGGCTGATCCTGGGCACCACCGGTTTCGTCGGTGTCCTACTGGGCAGCGTGGCCGAGCGGAGATCCGAGAACTCGATGGTGCTCGCCACCGGCCGCGGAACCCAGGTGCTGGAGTTCCTGCCGCCGATGACCGGGACTCCCAACCTCGACTGGATCCGGGCCACCCTCGGGCTCGGCGACGTGGGTTGGGCTGAGATCGAAACGATCGCAGAGGAGGCGGGTCCGGGATCGGGCGGCGTGGTCTATCTGCCCTACGCCTCCCCGGGTGGCGAGCGCGCGCCGTTCCTGGACACGGCGGCATCCTCGTCCTGGATGGGAATGTCGGTCTCCACCTCGCGTGGTGACATCCTGCGCTCGGTCTACGAGGGGGTGGCGTTCGCTCTGGTCGAGTGCGCCGAGGTGCTCGGCATGACCGGGGACCTCATCGTCTCCGGCGGCGGATTCCGCTCCGACCTGGTCTGCCGGATCCTCGCCGACACAACCGGTCAGCGGGTGATCCGTCAGGACGCTCCCGAGGCCGGGGCGCGCGGCGCCGCCGTCCTGGCACTGCTCAGTGCCGGGGCGCAGACCGAGCTGAAGCAGGCCGCCGAACAGCTGGCCACCGACGTCACGCCATTCGACCCCGACCCCGCGAACCGGGAGATCTATACCCGCGCCCACGAAGTCTTCATCGAAGCGCGGGCGGGCATCCGGCCGGTGTGGCCGCGGATGCGAAGCCTTCGCGCAGCCACCGGATCGGAGGTGTGAACGTGACAGAGCCGACTCAACTCGGGCCCGAGGCGATCGCGGCCGCGCTGGACGAACTCCTCGAGGTCGGACGGACCGCGGTCTCGGCAGGATTGGCCCAGGCCAGCGGCGGCAACCTGTCGGTGCGGACCGGCGCCGACCAGATGTACGTGAGCGGCAAGGGCACCTGGCTGAACCGGCTGGAGCACAGCCAGTTCGCCACGATGACTCTAGACGGCCGGGTCACCGCGGGCGCGGTGCCGAGTTCGGAGTGGAAGCTCCACGGAGCCATCTACGCCGCCCGGCCGGAAGCGCGGGCCGTGATCCACGTGCATCCGCAGTACTCGCTGCTGCTCACCGCGCTGGGCAAGCGGATTCGTTTCATCACCCAGGACCATGCCTTCTACGTCGGCTCCTACGGGCAGACGAAGTACTACACCAACGGGTCGGACGCCCTGGCCGAGACCGCGGCCGCCGAGCTGGCGGGCGGAGCGCACGACGTCGTCGTGCTGGGCAATCACGGCATCGCAGCCTGCGGGACCTCCGTGGAGTCCGCGTTCCGGGTGGCGCTCAACTTCGAGGAGGCGGCGATCATGACCTACCGCGCGCTGCTGCTCGGCGACGAGGCCACTGAGTTCCCCGCCGAAGAGCTGGCGATCCTGAAGCACCACTGAACAAGAGGAGACTCAGAAATGGTTAAGGTTCTGCTCGCGGGCGACCTCTTCGTGACCCCGCAGGTGCTGGCCGACGCTCTCGCCCGGCACCTGCCCGAGGCCCAGACCGCAGTGTTGCAGGGCGCGTTCCCCGAGCTGCCGCTGACCGAGATCGGCGGGGTGCACGAGGCAGTGGGAGACGAGGACGAGCTGATCGCGGCGCTGCGCGGCGTGGACGTCTGCTTCACCCACACCCATCCGCTGACCGAGCGGGTGATCGCCAACAGCCCCGACCTCAAGCTCATCACGGTGTGCCGCGGCGGGCCCGTCAACGCGGACCGGGACGCCGCGACCCGGCACGGCGTCGCACTCACCTTCGCCCCGGGGCGGAACGCCACGGCAACCACCGAGCACTCGGTCGCGATGATCCTGGCCGCGGTGCGGCAAATCGCCCAGCGTCATGGTGAGCTGACCGATGGCCAGTGGCGGGGCGACTACTACCGCTACGAGCAGGTGGGTCCCGAGCTCGCCGGGGAGACCGCGGGCCTGGTGGGGTACGGCGCGATCGGTTCGCGAGTGGCCCGGATCCTGGTCGCGTTCGGCATGCGCGTGCGGGTGTTCGACCCCTATCTGCGCGGCGAGTTGCCCGACGGCGTCGAGCGGGCGGCAGACCTGGATGGTCTGCTCGCCTCCGCCCGGGTGGTCACCCTGCACGCCCGCCTCACCGACGAGAACCGCGGCCTGATCGGTGCCCGCGAGATCGCGTTGATGCCGTCTGGCTCCGTGCTGGTCAACTGCGCCCGCGGCGGCCTGCTGGACTACGACGCCCTGTGTGACGCCCTGGACTCGGGTCACCTGTATGCCGCGGCCTGCGATGTGCTGCCCTCCGAGCCACTGCCGCCGGATCACCGCATCCTGCACACTCCGCGGCTCACGGTCACCCCGCACCTAGCCGGGGCGTCCAAACAGGCGGCCCAGCTGGCGGCCGACATCGGCGCCGCCGACATTGCGGCCTTCGCACGCGGCGGGCGTCCGCTCCACCTGGCCAACCCGGAGGTGATGGGCGTTGGCGACTAGGCCGTTCGGGTCACCGACAACTCGGCGAGCCGGCGCAGGGCCGTCACGGACTCGGGGCGCAGCGGTGCGTCGTCCAGGGCGGCGAGGGCCAGGCCGAAGTCGTCGGCGATGCGCTGCTCGGTGGCCGCCAGGGCGCCGGAACTGACGATGATCTCCTGGGCCGTGGCGACGTCGGCGGCGTCCAGCTCGGGGCTGCCGAGCAGGCCGCTGAGCCGCTTCTTGGCGGTTTCGGACGCCAGCTGCAGGGCGTGCGCCACCAGCACCGTCCGCTTGCCTTCCCGGAGGTCGTCCCCGGCCGGCTTGCCGGTGACCTCGGGTTCGCCGAAGACGCCCAGCACGTCGTCGCGGAACTGGAAGGCGCGACCCAGCGGCGAACCGTACGCCTCCAGCGCGGCCAGGGCGTCGGCTGAGCCGCCGGCGAGTGCGGCGCCGATCTGCAGCGGCCGGATCACTGTGTAGCGGGAGGTCTTGAACTCCACCACCCGCGGGACCACGTCCATCAGGTCGATGCTGCCGATCGGTTCGGCCTGGGCGAGCACGTCGAGGAACTGGCCACAGGTCACCTCGGTGCGGACGGCGTCCAACAGCGGCAGGGCGCGGCCGAGTGCGTCCGCCGGCAGCCCGGACGCGGTGAACAGCTCCATCGACCAGACCAGCAGCAGGTCACCGAGCAGGATCGCGCCGGCCCGTCCGAACGCCTCGGAGGAACCGGTCAACCCGTGCTCGGCGTGCCAGGCCTGGAACTGGCGGTGCGCCGCCGGCACCCCGCGACGCACGTCGGAGGCGTCCATCACATCGTCGTGGACGAGCGCCGACACGTGCAGCAGGTCGAGGCTGGCAGCGGCCCGGAGCAGGGCGTTCGGCTCGTCGGTGTCGTCGACCGCCTGGTAGCCCCACCAGCAGAACGCCGGACGCAGCCGCTTGCCGCCGGCCGTGAAGGCCAGCGCCAGCTCGCTGAGCAGCGCGGCCCGGTCGCCGATGCCGACCATCCGTTCGGTCTGCGCGGCGATGAAACCGCTCAACGTGTCGCCGACTGCCCCCCGGAACGGAGCTCCGATCGGGTCCTCAGCAGCGAAGATGGCCATGCCCCGACCCTAGTGCCCGGCCATCCGGACGGCCATCCGACCTAGGCCCTGCCTAATCAGTTCTGCCCTCCCGTCGACGGGAGGCTAGAACTGATTAGGGAGGGCCCTGTCGTTGGGCTGGGTTGTTCGGCGGGGGGAGGGGGGAGGGATGGGACCCGGAACGGGGGCGCGGGCGGATCGGTAGGGTGAGTGGCCGTGTCCGTGAACCCCGAGCTACCCAGCATCGCCGAGCTGTTGGCCGACCCGAGCCGTCCGACGTTCAGCTTCGAATTCTTCCCGCCCGCCGACGAGGCCGGCATGGACGTGCTGCGGCAGACGATCATGGACCTCGACCACGTCGGGCCGGACTGGCTGTCGGTGACCTACGGGGCCTCGGGTGCGACCCGGGACCGGACGATCACCGCGACGAAGTTCATCAAGACCCAGACGGAGGCGCAGACCGTCGGCCATCTGACCTGCGCCAGCCAGTCCGTCGACCAGTTGCTGGAGACGCTGGCCGGCTATGCCGCGGCTGAGGTGAAGCACGTGCTGGCGATCCGGGGCGACATGCCGGGTGGACCGACGGTGCCGTGGGTGCGGCATCCGCAGGGGCTGGCCAACGCCACCGAACTGGTCGCCCTGATCGCCGCCAACTTCGACTTCGGCATCGGGGTGGCCGCCTTCCCCGACGCCCACCCCGAGCAGCGCGACCCCGACCTGGACGCCCGGCTGCTGCTGGCCAAACAGGAGGCCGGCGCGAGTTTCGCGGTCACCCAGCTGTTCTTCGATGCCGGTGCGTACTTCCGGATGGTCGAGCGGGCGCGGGCGATCGGTTGCACGCTGCCGATCGTGGCCGGCATCCAGCCGGTCACCAACCTGGCCCAGATCAACCGGTTCGCGGCGCTGTCCGGCGCCGACCTGCCCGAGCGGGTGACCCGCCGGCTGCACGCGGTCGGCGACGACCCGGCGGCGGTGCGCAGCACGGGCGTCGAGATTGCCACCGAACTCAGCGCCGACCTGCTGCGCGGCGGTGCGCCCGGGCTGCAGTTCTTCACCCTCAACCGGTCGCGGGCAACCTCAGCGATTCTCGCCAATCTCCGCCGGCTGGGTTTGGATCGACGCACACCAGCCGCTGTGTCGGACGGGTGAGCGCCACGTAGAGCACCCGGACGCCGCCCGGCGATTCAGTGACGATGTCGTCGGGAGCGACCACGATCACTCCGTCGTACTCCAGGCCCTTCGCCTGGAGCGGGGTCACCGCCACCAGGCGTTCGGACGCCAGCGGCGCCAGCGCGGCGCGGACCGCGTCCAGCCGGGACGGCGGCGCGATCACCCCGACGGTGCCGGTCAGTTCGCCGAGTAACGCGGCGGCCCGCTCTGCGACCACACCGGTCAGCCGTCCCGGAGCGGCGGCCAGCAGGTCGGGCTGGATGCCGGTGTGCCGGATGGCCTCGGGCAGATCGGCGCCGGGGAAACCGCGGCGCACCACGTCCGCGGCCAGCGCGAACACCTCGGCGGGGGAGCGGTAGTTGACGCTCAGCCGGAACGACCGGCTGGGGGCGTGGCCGATCAGCTCGGCGATCACCTTGTCGGTCTCAGCCGGATCCGGCCAGCTGCTCTGGGCCGGGTCGCCGACGATCGTCCAGGACGCGTGCCCGCCCCGGCGGCGCAGCATCCGCCACTGCATCGGGGTGATGTCCTGTGCCTCGTCGATCAGCAGATGGGCGTACTCGGTGTGCGCGTCGGCGTCGGGATCGTCGGCGACCTGGCGGGACAGCCGGTCGGCGACCGTGACCAGTTCAGCTGCCGCAGCCCCTTCGATGAAGACCGGGTCTTCGGCGTCTGGTTCGGGCGGCACCGGACCGAGCAGCGCGGCCAGTTCGTCGAGCAGGGCGATGTCGGCGACCGACCAGGCGTCCTGGTGAAAGGACTCGGTGAGGATGCGCTGCTCGTCGGCGTCCAGCAGCCCCACCGAGACCCGGCGGGTGACGGCGGCGTCGTCCAGCCGGCGCAGCACCTCGGTGGGGGTGAGGGTGGGCCACCAGGCGTTGACGAACATCCGCCACTGGGCGCTGGAGGTGATCAGGTCGTCGATGGTCTCGCGGTCGAGTTCCAGTTCCTCCGGCACCTGAACGGCGAGCCGGTCGAGCAACGCCTTTTCGGCCGCCTCTCGGGCCTGGTTCACCTTGTGCCGGGCGAGCACCTCGCGCCGCAGCCGGCTGAGCGCGGCGGCGTCCAGGCCGACCGGCTCGCCCTTGACGGTGAGCAGCAGCCGGGCGCCGTCCGGGCCGGGATTGACCAGTGGCAGGTCGACCAGCCGCTTCAGCAGCGGAGCCATTCGCAGTGAGCCCTTGATGCCGGCCGCCGCGGCGGAATCGTTGCGGTCGGCGGTGAAGCCGAGCACATCGGACGCCACCGCGCCGATCGAGCGCAGCGTGACGGAATCCTCGCCGAGCGAGGGCAGCACCCGTTCGATGTAGCTCATGAACAGCGCCGACGGGCCGACCACCAGAATCCCGCCGCGTTCGAATCGCCGCCGGTTGGAGTAGAGCAGGTAGGCGGCGCGGTGCAGCGCGACCACCGTCTTGCCGGTGCCGGGGCCGCCCGAGATCACCGTGACGCCGCGGGCGTCGGCGCGGATCGCCTCGTCCTGCTCGGCCTGGATGGTGGCCACGATGTCGCGCATGTGAGTGCCGCGGGCCCGCTGCAGCGATGCCATCAGCGCGCCCTCGCCGATCACCACCAGGTCGCCGGCGTCGGCGGCGTCCAGCAGGTCGTCCTCGATGCCGATCACCCGGTCGTTGCGGCAGCGCAGCACCCGGCGACGGGTGACGTCCATCGGGTTGGACGGGGTGGCCCGGTAAAACGGCTCGGCGGCGCGGGCCCGCCAGTCGATCACCAGGGGTTCGTACTCCTCGTCGCGGACGCCGATCCGGCCGATGTAGCGCAGGTCGCCGTCGTTGAGGTCGAGCCGGCCGAAGACCAGGCCCTCGTGTTCGGCGTCCAGCACGGCGAGGCGCTTCGCGGCCTGGAAGGCGAAGGCGTCCCGCTCGAACATGGCGGTGCTGTCCTCCTCGCGCATCCAGGTGCCGCGATCGGAGGTGTAGATGGCGTTGCTGGCCCGAGCCGTCCGGCGGGCGGCCAGCGCCGCCTTCGCGAGTTGGGCGTAGACGAGGTCGACATGGGCTTGCTCGATGGCGAGTTCGCGCTCGAGAGCCGAGGCTGGCTGGGTCAAGAAACCTCCTGCTTGCCGTTTGGCCAGACCTGCCATTCTACGCCGATCGAGTACGCCTCTCGACAGGCTCGACCGCCGAACCCGGTTGGGGCGCAGAAGACCCAGAGTGGACTTTCGAAAGGACCGGCGGCGCTACTCGGCCGGGTCGGGCGTGCACAACCAGGTGCAGATCATCGAGGTGATGCCCTGCACGGCGCGGTCGAGGCTCTCGGGGGTGTCCATCCGGACACCGAAAGTAGCTTCGACGGTGGGTGCGTTCGTGACCCGGAACAAAGCTAGCGCCGTCATCCGCAGATGCAGGTCGAGTGCCGAGACGTCCCGGGCGAAGGTGCCGTCCGCCCTGCCGCGGGCGAGGATGTCGCCGACCAGTTCGACGATCGGCAGGTTGGCGCCGGCCTGACGGGTCGAGGAGCGCAGATGGACGGCGTCGAGCGCGTTCTCGGACGAGACCAGCCGGGCCAGCGCCGGATTGGCGTAGTGCCAGCGCAGGGTGTGTTCGATCAGCCGGTGCATCGCCGGGAGGGGGGCGACATCGGCCAGATCGAGGGCCAGTTCCGCGGCTCGGATGTCGGCGTAGGCGTGCTCGAGGACGGCGGTGAAAAGGCCGTCCTTGTCGCCGAAGTAGTAGTAGATCATCCGCTTGGTGGTGGAACTCTTCGCGGCGATCTCGTCGACCCGGGCGCCGAAATAGCCGACCCGGGCGAACTCGGTGGTGGCCACCTGGAGCAGTTCGGCCTTGGAGCGCAGCGCACTGCGGGTCTTGCGCGTGGGCCGGACGGTGGCCTCAGCGGCTGGCGGGGTCGTTGTCTCGGCCGACATGCGCGTCACTGTAGCCGTACTGGGCAGCCGTGCCGCGGCTCAGCGGCGCTGCCGCAGCATCAGTACCAGGTTGACCAGGCCGGATACCGCACCGACGGCCACGAAGAGCCAGCCGAACATCTGCGCGGTACCTGCTCCGTTGGCGAGCATGTACCAGCCGGCGACCACCAGCAGTACTCCCAGGGCCAAGCCGGCGCCGGGCTGGATCGTCGTCTTCATGCGAGGCCTTTCGGTGTTTCCCGGGCCGGGGTGCTGTTCGGGCACCCCGGCCCGGGGAGGTTGGGGCCGACTCAGCGAGAGTTGGCCTTGGCCAGTTTGGCATCCGCGATGGCCTTATCGCGCAGCTGGTTGTACTCGTCGGCCGACAACGGCTGAGCGCCGGGCACGCCGACATCCTCACCGCGCAAGCGGTACGTTTCCGGCGACTTCCAGGCGGCGATCGATGCGATGATGCACAGGGCCAGGGTGAGCGTGCCCACCGTCATGACCACGTTCGTCGATCCCGGCGGTGCAACCATCGGGAACACCAGCACCATGGCGGAGGAGGCGACGGTGCCCAGGTTCTGGGCGATGGCCATGCCGCTGACCCGGGTCTTGGTCGGGAACTGCTCCGGGTAGAAGGCCGGGAACACGGCGTTGTAGCCCTGGTACACCGCACCCCACATGACAAGCGAGAACACGATCGCGAGGGTCACGTTCGCCTGACTGATCGACCACAGGTAGCCGTACGACATCAGGCCGCAGAGCACCGGGGCCCAGATCATCGGTGGCCGGCGTCCGATCTTGTCGGACAGGTTGCCGACGAACGGAATGATCGCGCAGGCCACGACGTTGCCGAGCAGCGGGATCCACAGGTAGACGTCGGCGTGGAAGCCGATGCCGTAATCCTTGTTGGTCGCGTAGGTGGCGCCGAAGATCGAGGTGGTGACGGCGATGATGTTGGTCAACGCCATGCAGAACACCCGGCCGATCGCGCCCGGGCTCTCGCGGAAGGCCTGACGAATCGGCGATTCGGCGACGGTGCCCTCCTCCTGCTCCTCGGTGAAGGCCGGGGTCTCGTCGACCTTGCGGCGGATCAGGTAACCGGCCACGACCACGCCCGCGCTGAGCGCGAACGGGATGCGCCAGCCCCAGGTGTGGAAGGCGTCCTCGGACAGGTAGTGCGCGAGCGGCAGGAAGACCGCAGCAGCCAGGATCTGCCCGAACTGGGTGCCCTGCAGGGTGAAGCTGCCGAAGTAGCCGCGGCGTCCGGTCGGAGCGTGCTCCATGATCATCGAACTGGCGCCCGAGATCTCGCCGGCGACCGCGAAGCCCTGGACCAACCGCAGTGCCATCAGCATCGCGGGGGCCCAGATGCCGACCTGCTGATAAGTGGGCAGGAAGGCGACGATCGTGGTGGACACGCCCATCAGGAGCATGCACAGCACCAGCACGTTCTTGCGGCCGTGCTTATCGCCCCAGGCGCCGAGGACGAAGGCGCCGATCGGACGGGCCACGTAGCCGACGACGTAGGTGCCGAGCGCGCCGATGATTCCCATCCGGGGATCGGCCTTGTCGAACATGAGCGTCGGGAAGATCAGCGCCGCTGCCTGGGCGTAGATGAAGAAATCGTAGTATTCGAGCGCACTACCGATCCAGCCACTGGCTGTGGCCTTCCCGGTTTGCTTCTCGTGAGTGGATGTTTCGGACATGAGAACCTCTCGTTCAGGGGCCCGAGGGCCGGTGAACGCATCACCTTCGATGCGTTGGCCCGGTGAACGTCCCAGGTTGCGGACGGCCCCACCGGCGAGTGTGGTCAGGCAACCATTGCCCTGACCCGAGCATGCATTCGCGCGGCGTCGGGTGTGACGCCGGTGAACAACTCGAACGCTTGGACGGCCTGTTCTGCCGCCATTCCCGCGCCATCAACGGTGCGGCACCCGGCATCGCGGGCCCGCACCAGCAATTCGGTGTGAAGGGGGAAGTACACGATCTCGGAGACCCAGAGCTGCGGTCGCAGCAGGCCGGCGTCGATCGCACAGCCGGGGTGGGTCGCCATCCCGACCGGAGTCGCGTTGACCACCCCCTCGGCCCCGGCCAGGGAACGCGCCAGGTCGTCGCCGACCTGCACCCGATCGTGGCCGAAGATTCCGCGCATCCGCTCCACCAGCTGCCGGGCACGCTCGGCGTTGATGTCGTGGATGATCAGCAGGGGCACGCCGAGGTCGAGCGTCGCGTAGGCGACGGCCGCTCCGGCCCCACCGGCGCCGAGCTGGACGACGGTGCCCTGGCAGGCGTTCGGGAGGGCGTCCGCGAACGGCTTCTGGTACCCGCACCAGTCGGTGTTGTGGCCGATGGCGCGGCCGTCGCGGAGCACGACGGTGTTCACCGCGCCGAGGGCGCTCGCCCGGTCCGACAGTTCATCCAGACAGGCGATGATCGCCTGCTTGAACGGGTGGGTGACGTTGAAGCCGGAAAATCCGGAGGCCCGGGCCCAGTCGAGGACGGCGGGCAGGTCGTCCGCGGCGATGCCCCATTCGAGGCTGTCCAGGATCCGGTAGGACAGCCACATGCCCTGCTCGCGACCCTCGTACTCGTGCAGGGCCGGCGTCCGGGAGGCGCCGATGCCCTCGCCGAGCAGGAACAGTCGATGGATGGCCGGCCGGGGCCCCCGCGCCCACCCGCCTTCGGAGGGCCTGATCTGCGGACGCCGGTCGGCGTCCGGCGCGGGCCACGGCGCACCGGTCTCGGGATCGGGCATGCGGGACAGCATCGCCTCGTCGAGGCGCTGCCCGATCGCTCCGGTTCCGGTCATCGTATGGCCTCTCGTTCGGTGACACCCTTGTCGGCGAGGTAGGCGCGGGAGGTTTCCAAACAGCGCCGGGCGTGGCCCTCGGCGCCGAGTCGTGCCACGTCGGTCGCGCTGGGAATCTCGATCGAGTAGACCGTGGGTGGCAATGCGCGCAGCACCGCCGCCGGGTCGATACCCCCCTCGCCGAGATAGTTGCGCCCCTCGCGGATGATTCTGGCCATCTCATCGCGTTCGGACGGGATGGGGCCGGGCGCGTCGCAGATCTGGACGAACTCGAACCATTCGCCGGGCAGTTCCGCCAGACCGTCGACCCGTTCGTGCGAGCGGTGGAAGTGGTGCAGGTCGATCATCAGCCGGGCGTTCGGCTCGTCCACCTCGCGCAGCACCGCGACCGCGTCGGTCATCGTGGTGACGGTGGCCAGCGCCAGCCATTCCAGGTTGACCGTCATGCCGTACTGCGCGGCCAGCCGGCAGAGCCGTCCGAAGGCGTCGACCGAGTAGCCGTGGTCGGAGCTCCAGATGCTCGACAGCAGGTGCCGGGCGCCGATGTCGGCGCCGATGGCGAGTTCGGCTTCGTAGTTGCCCGGATCGACATCGTCGGCGATCCGGGCAAGTTCAATGTCGTGCACCGGCAGACCGGTCTCGGCCAGCGCCTGCCGGGTGGCCCGCAGCAGGGCCGGGTTGCGGGCCAGCGAGTGGTCCGTGCCGGGCAGCCCGTCGCAGATCAGCCGCGGGCTGACGTAGTCGTAGCCGGTGCGGGCGGCGATCCGGACCAGCTCCGGAGTCGGGGTGTCGATGATCGTCAGGTGCCCCAGTGCGTACTGCTGGGCCTGCTGCTCGACGCTGAGCGCGGCGGTCATGATCGGACGCTCACGAGGTGGCGGCGTGGTGGATGCCGGCGCCGGGGGAGTAGATGTCCATGATGTTCCAATGCCCGGAGGTGGGGGTCGGCACGTTGATCATCGACACGTCGATCACCACCGGGACGCCGGCCGCGATCGCCTTGGCCAGTGCCGGCTTGAACTCGTCCGCGCTGGTCAGCGTGACGCCCTCGACGCCGTAGGCGCGGGCGATGGCGCCGAAGTCGGTGGTCACCGGGCCTTCCGCGTTCTCGAAGACGGTGCCGTAGGTGGTGTCGAAGTGCGCCTTCTCCAACCCGGCGATGGTGCCGAACGCGTTGTTGTTCATCACCACCCAGACCGCGGCGATGCCCTTCTCGCGGGCGGTGTAGAGCAGGCTCGGGTTGGCGCCGAAGCCGCCGTCACCGACCAGCGAGACCACAACCTTCTCGGGGCAGGCGATCTTGGCGCCGAGCGCGGCGGGGGCGCCGAAGCCCATGGTGGCGAAGCCGCCGGGGGTGAACACCGAGCCGGGGGTGAGGATGTCCATCTGCTGGGCCATCCCGTTCTTGTTCCAGCCCACGTCGGTGGTGATGATCGCGTCGGCGGGCAGCACCTCGCGGACCTCGGCGAGGATCCGCTCGGGCCGCATCGGCCAGGCGTCGCTGGCCACCGCGTCGGCGTTGCGGGCCCTGAACTCGTCGCGGTTGCGCTTGATCTCGGCCAGCAGTTCGGGGCGGCGGACGCCGTCCGGGGCGAGTCGCTTGGCGGCCTCGACGAGCGCCGCGATGGCCGGCTTCAGGTCGGCGACGGCGGCTACCTGCAGCGGGTAGTTGCGGCCCAGTTCCTCGGGGTCGATGTCGATCTGCATCAGCTTGGTCTCGGGGATGCGGAAGGTGTACTTCTCCTCCCACGACGAGCTGTCGGCCTCGGCGAAGGTGACGCCCAGGGCCAGGATCCAGTCGGCGCTGCGGGTCGAGGCGTTGACGAACTCGGTGCCCCAGAAGCCGGTCATGCCGAGCACGCACGGGTTGTCGTCGGCGACCGCACCCTTGCCCATCAGGCTGTGGCTGACGGGGAGTTGCAGGTGGTCGACCAGTGCGGCCAGTTCATCGGCGGCGTCGGCCAGCACGATGCCGCCGCCGACGTGCAGCAGCGGACGCTCGGCGGCCAGCAGGTTGGTCACGATCCGTTCCGCGACCGCCGGGTCGAGGCCCGGCTTGGCCAGTTCGGTGGTGCCGGACATTGCCTTGTCGAAGGTGGCGACGTCCACCTCGGCGGAGAAGATGTCCATCGGCACGCTGACCAGGACGGGGCCGGGGCGTCCGCTCTCGGCGAGCCGGAACGCCTTGTCGAGGATCTCGGCGAACAGGTGCGCCGACTCGACCCGCCAGGCCCGCTTCACGAACGGCCGGTAGATCTCGTGCTGCGCGCCGTCGGCGTGCAGGTTGACCTCCTGGTGCGGGTGTTTGCCGTAGTAGTGCGAGGGAATGTCGCCGGCGATGACCACCATCGGCACCGAATCGAGGGCGGCGTTGGCGACACCGGTGGCGGCGTTGGTCAGGCCGGGCCCGAGGTGGGAGAGCACCACCGAGGCCCGGTTGGTGGCCCGGGCGTAACCGTCGGCCGCGTGGGCGGCGAGCTGCTCATGCCGGGTGTTGACGAACTCGATGCTGTCGGACTTCGACAGCGCCGCGAGCACCGCGATGTTGGTGTGTCCGCACAGCCCGAAGACGTGCTTCACGTCGCGGTACTCGAGGTAGCGGACGAGCTGGTGCGAGATCAGGTCGGTGGTCATCGGTGACTCCTGGTTTCGGGTGCTCAGGCGGGTTCGGTGTCGGTGGGGTCGGACGGCGCGGCGTCCGGCAGGTCGCGGCGGGGTTCGCCGGTGTAGCGATAGGGGATCTTCGGCGTCATCGGGCCCTTGATCCGGCCACCCTGGTTGGTCTGCTCCCAGGCGTGGGCGAGGATGCCGACCGAGCGGGACAGGATGAAGATGCCGCGGCCCAGCTCGGGGGCGAAGCCGAGCTCGGAGTAGATCACCGCGGTGGCGCCGTCGATGTTCATCGGCACCCGGCGGCTGCGTCCGGCCGAGATGGCCTCCTCCACGGCGCGTCCGATGGTGGCGAACCGGCCGCTGACTTCGCCCTTCGCGGCAAGGTCGTCGACCAGGCCGAGCAGCCGCGGCGCGCGCGGGTCGAGCGGATGGAAGCGGTGCCCGAAGCCGGGAGCGTATTTGATGCCGCGCTCGTTCCAGCGCGCCCAGACGGTGCTGGCTGCCGCGACCGCGTCGGTCTCGGCGAGTTCGGCGTCCGGGCCGTGACCGTGTTCGGTCAGTTCGGCGTCGATGTCGCGGTACAGCTCCATGCACTGCTGTCCGGCGCCGCCGTGCACGTCGTCCAGCACGTTGATCGCGGACGCCATCGCCCCGTTCAGCGGCAGCCCGCAGGTGACCGACATCCGGCTGATCGCGATCGACGGAGCGTGCGGGCCGTGATCGACCGAGGCCACCAGGGCGGCTTCCAGCAGGGACGCCTGGTCGGCGCTGGGCAGGTCGCCGCGCAGCATCAGCCAGATCATCTGCGGGAAGCTGATCCGGCCGATCAGCTGTTCGATCGGGTAGCCCCGGACGCCGATCTTGCCGGGGTGGATGTCGATGATGTCGGTCGACCACCAGTTGTGGGCGGCCTCCACCAACTCCTCGGGGGACTGGGTCATCAGGGTGCCTCAGGCGTCCGCGGGCTCGAGGGCCGGGTCGTAGAAGTCGCCGAACAGCTCCTCGTCGCTGGGCTTGTCCTCGGGGATCGGACGGGCCACCCAGGTGGTGTTCAGGTAGTGCTTGAGGTGCACGTTCTCGCTGGTGATGTTGCCGCCCCAGGTGCCGCAGCCCATCGACGAGGTCATCGGCATGCCGTTGTTGAACGCACCCGCGTTGGCCTTCGACTGCGGCTGGCGGACCATGATCCGCGACACCGGCGCGGCCAGGCCGAGGCGGTGGATGTGGTCGTCGTCGTGGGAGTAGATGCCGCAGGAGTGGCCCTTGCCGCCCACCTCGTAGACGGCGCGCATCGCGTCCAGGGCGTTCTCGAACTCACCCTCGTAACGGTGCACAGTCAGCAGCGTGGTGAGCTTCTCGCGCGAGAACGGGAACTCGTCGCCGATGCCGTCGCCCTTCACGAACAGGAAGGTGGTGCCCTCGGGCACCTCGAAGCCGGCGTGTCTGGCCAGCTCGGCCGGCGCGATGGCGACGGTGTCGGGCAGTCGGTGCGCCTCGTCGTCCCACATGACCGTGGCCAGTGCCGCGCGCTGCTCACCTTCGGCGAGGTAGCCGCCCTCGGCCTGCAGCGCGGCGATCATGTCGTCCCAGATCGACTCGTGGATGATCAGGTTGCCGTCGGCGGAACAGCCGGAGCCGAAATCGGAGGTCTTCGAGATGCGGCTGTTGCGGGCGGCGATCTCGACGTCGGCGGTCTCGTCGATGATCATCGTCGAGTTGCCGGCGCCGACCCCGTAGGCGGGGGTGCCGGAGCTGTACGCGGCGCGCACCATCGGCTGCCCGCCGGTCGCGATGACCAGGTCGGACGCCGCCATCAGCGCCTGCGACATGGCCACGCTGGGCTGGGTGATGCACTGCAGGATGTCGGCCGGCGCGCCCTCGCGCTCGAGTGCCTCACGCATCAACCGGACCGTCTCGAAGGTGGTCTTCTTCGACCGCGGGTGCGGGGAGAAGATCATCACGTTGCGGGCCTTGACGCAGTAGATCGCGTTGCCGGCCGGGGTCAGGTCGGGGTTGGTGGTGGGGACGATGCAGCCGATCAGGCCGACCGGCTTGCCGTACTTGACCAGGCCCTTCGCCTCGTCGGTCTCGATGATGCCGACGCTGGGCTGACGGAGCGCGTCGCGCAGCACGCCGCGGATCTTCATCCGCTTGCCCATCCGGCTGACCGGGTCGCCCAGGCCGGATTCCTCGATGCCTTCGTGCACCAGCCGGGTGAAGGTCACCTTGTTGGATACTGCCCAGGCGATCGCCTGGCAGAGCCGGTCGACCTTCGCCTGGTCGTAGGTCTCGATGATCTTCTGCGCGGCACGGGCCTTGGCCAGCAGGTCGTCAAGCTCCCGCTGCTGCTCGGGCCGGAGGGGTTTCGGTTGGCTCGGCGTCGATGCCATCAGTGCGTCTCCCAGGTGTGAATCGCGAGGTCGTGGGGATCAGTATGCATAGAAAATCGCCATTTGTGAACCATCTGGTTAGTTCAGGAAGCACCGATCTGCGTGAGGCCCTCTGAGCGGGGCCCGGTGTCGGGGTGGGATCCGGTGGCTCTCGGAGCGGTCTTCTCGGGCCTCGGGGTTGGCCTGCTGGCGGCTCCGGTCTGGCCCCGGCTCCCGTCCCTGCTGGCAGGGGAAATGCTGATCACTCGTGTCCCGGCGGCGGCGCCCCGGCGGGCGATCTGGACCCACCGTCCCTGCGCCGAGCGAACGCGAGAGGGAGTTTGCTTCAGGTTCTTGACCAGAACGATGGCGGCTCAGACACTCTGGGCGCCTTGGCTCGGGGTTACGAACCTGACTGGGTCAGCGGGTGTCCCTGGTGCCGGCGGGAAGGAGTTGCTCCTGGCGTCATCGGGACGGCCCTGTATTCGCCGGCCAGTGAGCACCACGCGAGCCCTGCGCGCTCTGCGGGATCGAGCGCAGGGCGGGCGAGTCGGACCTGACTTTCACACCTCGCACCGATTCCGGGGGTTCCGCCGGCGATCATGCCTTGGCGCAGGGATTCTGGCGGTGAGTTCGGGGCACTAGTCGGCGGCAGAACCACGGAGTCACCATCGCCACCGGCAACACCAACCTCGGTCGGCAAACAAGTCCAGACCTCTCCGAATCTCGGGCGCTCCCCCGGGGCACTAAAGATGTGAAAGTCAGGTCGGAGAATCCGCAGGATTGGTGGCCGCGGGCAAGCGTGCGCCATGGAACGGCCGTCAGTGCGCGCCACCAAGTTGGCGTACAACTCGCATTGCACATTCTTCGGTTTCTGCTGCCGGCAAGGTCGATTGCCATCCACATCCGTTCCTGCCCGCAGACAGTCCGCGGCAGGTTGATTGGCTAGGGGTGATATCTCCCAACGAGGTCGATTGCTATCCGGCATCCGTTCCTACCTGCAAGAAATCCGCGGCAGGTTCACTGGTTAGGGGTGATATCTCCCACCATTCGTGTGGTCGTAGCCGTCCGATTGCGCGCGGTCGGAATCGTCCGATTGTCCGCGTGGTCGGAATCGTTCGATTGTCCGCGCGGTCGGAGTCGTGCGGCTATTCGCGTGGTCGGAGCTATCCGATTATCTGCACGGTTGCTACCGTCCGACTATTCTCGTGGTCGGAATCGTTGGTGACGTCGCGGTCGTCGGTGTGTGTCCGCATACCGGGGTGGAATCAGCTCCGCTATCCCATCCGCCGAGATGCGGATCTCCCATTGCAACTCGGCAGCCCGTTTCCGGTCAGGTTCCAACAAATTATGGTGATGTTTACACAACAAACACAGATTCGACAACGCCGTCGGGCCACCCTGCACCCACGGGGTGATGTGGTGGGCGTCACAATCAGCCGCGGGACGATTACATCCGGGAAACACGCATCCTTGGTCTCGGACATGCAGGGCGTGGCGGATGTCGGGGGTGACGAGGCGTTGTTCGCGGCCCACGTCCAGTACCCCGGACGGGCCGCCCATAATCATGGGCAGGATGCCGGCGTCGCAGGCGTATTGGCGGAGCTGACCGGCGGTCAGTTGGGTGCCGTCAGCCAGGCCGGCACCGTGGCAGTCGTTGAGCAGGTCGTCGTAGTTGATCAGGATCGTCAGGTGGGGTCGGTCGCCACCATGCTTGGGGGCGTCCCGGTGGATCGCGATCCGGTGGGCCAACTCGACCAGGGCGTCGGCGCGGCGTTGCGGCCACGAGGGTTGCGGCACGCCTGGGTCACGCAACTCCAACGCGGTGCGGTGCATCTGCTGCGCGAGTGCTTCGATCTGTTCCTTGATGAGGGCCGCGTCCGCGCTGGGCAGGGAGCCTTTGATGGTGGTGGACCCATGCCCGTCATCGGCAAAGTTGAGGTGCCGGGCTTGTTGGGCGTCGCGTAGTTCGCGTTCCTGCCGCTTCGCCTCGGCTTCCTCCGCGACCTCGGGTGCCACCACTTCCAGTAGGTAGCGTGACAAGCTGGCCAGATACTGGCTGTCGAACTGGTCGCAATGGTCGACCATCGTCGCTTGAGCTTTTGCTTCAGCTTCGACACCCAAATCCGCAGGGAGCTTCTTCAACACCTGGGTGACTGCTTGGGCTTGCCGATCGTTCGCCCGGCCGTCTCTGAGTGCGTCGCCGAGCTGGGTGAACCGATGCAGATCTTTCGCGTGGTGCACCATGGCGGAGGCTTGGCCTCGGGTGTACCGCAACTCGGCCGCTAACCAGCTGGCGGTCGGGAGGCCGTGGGCGGTCATCGCCGCCTCGGCCCGGTCGACCTGGCCGAGCACGGTGTGCAGCACACCCGATAGCCGCGACTGCGCCGTGAGCAGGTCAGCGACCAGATCCAACTGCTTCCGGTCCGTCAACAAAGCCACATCGTTGTAGTCGAGGTGGTCGAGCAGACCGGTGATCACGGTGGCGAAATCCGCCACCGCCGTCCCCACCTCTGCCTCGATGCTCATACCCCGACCCTCAACGTCGTCGCTGACACTTTTCACAACCAGCCGGGCCAGGAATGAATCCCGTAGCCACCGATCGACTGCTTCATGAAACTCAGGCTATAGACCAGCACTGACAGCTTTCGCGACCCACCGAGCCCGGGACGAGTTCCGCAGCCAGAACCGATCGACTGATTCATGAAAACCAGGCTAGAGGCAGGCCCCGACAGTTTTGGCGACCCGCCGAGCCAGGGGCATATTCCGCAGCCAGAACAGATCGACCGAATCATGAAGCCAGGCTAGGGACCGGTTCTGACAGTTCTCGGTCAGCGCGGGCCGGATCGGCAACGTTCTCGAAACTGACAACACTCACGCCGTTTCGGACAACACTCGTGACAACATCTTTCGACGAACAAGGGTTGCAGAAATCGGCCGCACGGCCCGGCGTCGACATCGCCCTGCTTTGGTGTCACTGCACCGGTTTGAACAGGGGCAATGACGCTGAACGGGGGCAACGTTGGCGGGGAGCGGAACGGCCGGGGCTGCGGCGGGTACGGCCTGCGGGTGCTTGCAGGTGAGGGGGTCTCGACAATCTTGATCTTCCTTGGACGGGCGTGGATCGCCCCATCCCGAGGAAGCTCAGCCCCGCGCTACCGGTCCGACGCCAGGTCACCATCGCCACGGGTAGCGATCGCCTCGTCGTCGCCCCGCCATCGCCGCGTCGTGGGCCGGCCATCGCCTCGTTTTCGGCCGGCCATCGACTCGCAGACCCTCTGGACGCTCGGTCGCGGCGGACCTATGCGTCCGCCAACGGCTCCTAATGGACGCCGCCTACTGCGCCGGACCGCCCGCGAATCGGCGGCGCCGGACGAGGACGATCAGATACACAGCCCACAAGGCGACGAACGGTGCCGCGTAGTACCTCCACATCGCCATCGCAACGATCGAACCCCCGATCAGTCCTCCGATCGGCTCACCTGACGCGACATAGGCGACGCGATCGATCGTCCACTGCTCAATCGGGGGAAGAGCAACGAAGCCAGCCGCGCACGCGGTGGTGGACCACTTGGGTCGATCTGTTCGCCACCGGGGCAGACCGAACAGCCCAAGGGCCAGCACCAGAGCCACCCAGCCGAACATCCACACCACCGTCATGGACGCCCCCAGTGCTGCGGAGTTTCGGCGTCGTCGCTGCGGTCCGGGCCGGAGGTAGATTCGCAGCCCCTTGCGCTCGCTGGATTCGGTGACGGCGTCCAGTGCTTCACAAGCTCGCAGTTCGTCTCTGTGATCGTGTGCACCAGGGAGTCGTCGTCGACGGCGTCATAGGTGATCGATTCGCTGCGACCGGTCGGTCGAAAACCGAGTCTGAGGTACAGCCGGCGCGCGCCGGGATTGTCCTCGCCCACCCAGATGGCTAGCTGACCGCGAGCGGCGGCCACAGCTTCGGCACGCTCGACCAGCCGTGACCCGATGCCTCGTCCGCGCCACTCCGGACGGACGTGGAGGTTGAGCACGCGTGGCAGGTCTTCGATGGTCACTTCGCAACTGGCGGCAGGGGCGTCGGCGATCGTCGCGACCAGGAATCGGGCTCGTCCTGCACGCTGATTCTCGAACGCGGTGACCACGTAGTTCCGTCCGACCGGTTCGACGGAGGCCATCAGGTCGGCCAAGGCAGGCGTGCATTCGACGACAATGGGCTCGATCATGGGTGAAGGCTAGGTGGCGACGGTTGGCGCTCGTCACGCGAAGGGTCTTCACGGTGAGCGGAGGGACGCTCTCGATCGACTATCGCGCTGCGGGGAGGCGTTCGATGACGGTTCGGGTGGGTGGACGGACGCCGCGCCACCAGGCGAAGGAGTCCGCGGCCTGCTCGACCAGCATGCCAACGCCATCGGCGAGCCGTCCGACGCCGGAGCTCTGCGCCAGGGTCAGGAACGGGGTGAGGCCCTTGCCGTAGACCAGGTCGTACGCCGTCCCGGACGGCCGGAAGACGGACGGCGGAACCGGTGGCAACTCGCCGGACAGACTGGCTGACGTGGCGTTGACCACCAGGTCGAAGTCGCCCATTCCGTCGAGATCGGGGTAGCCGCAGGCGTGCAGCACGGACGGGTTCCCGACCTCGGCGGCCAGGGCCTCGGCCTTCGCGACGGTGCGGTTCACCAGCACGAGTTCAGTGGGGGCGGCGTCCAGGAACGGCAGCAAAGCTCCCCGGACGGCGCCGCCGGCACCCATCAGCAACACCCGCCGGCCGGCCATCGGGACATCCAGATTGCTCTCGAGGTCACGCCGCAGCCCGGCACCGTCGACGTTGTCGGCGTAGATGGTGCCGTGCTCGAAACGCAGCGCGTTGGCGGCGCCGGCCAGTCGTGCCGTCCGGCTCGCCCGGTCAGCCAGGTCGAGGGCTTGCTGCTTGAACGGTGCGGTGACGTTAGCGCCCCTGCCGCCGGTCTCGATGAACGCGGTCACGGCGTCGGCGAACGCGGTGGGTGGCTCCGGTGGCACGTCGATCGTGCGGTACGCCAGGTCCTCGCCGGTGGCTGCGGCGAACCAGCCGTGGATGAGTGGGGATTTGCTGTGGCCGACGGGATGCCCGAACAGGGCGTAGTGATCGGTCATGACGCGGCGAACAGGACGCCGTCGGCCTGCAGCGACTCGATTTCGGACGCACTGAAGCCCAACTCGGCGGCGATCTCGGCGTTGTGCTGGCCCAGATCGGGTGCCACCTCGGTGATGGTGGTGTCGCAGTCGGAGAACCGGAACGGCAGGTTCGGCAGCCGCAACGTGCCGTAGCGGGGATGTTCCTGTTCGATCACCATACCGCGGGCCTGGATCTGCGGATCGCCCAGCACCTCGTCGATCCGCTGCACCTTGGCACACGGGACGTCGGCGGCGTCCAGTTGGGCGAGCACCTCGGCGATGCCCCGCGCGGCCACCCAGTAGCGCACCCCGGACAGGATCTCCTCGCGGTGCGCATTGCGGCCCGACAAGGTGTGGAACCGGGTATCGGTGCCGAAGCCGGCCGGCCCGCCGGAGGCTTCCAGCAGGTCGGCGAAGCGGCGCCAACTGTCGTCCTGTTGGGCGGCGATGACCAGGTCGCCGTCGGCGGCCCGGAAGACGCCGTACAGGGTGGAGGCCGGCATGTCGTGCCCGGTCTGCTCGGGCAGCACGCCGCCGATCGTCCAGTTCTGCACCGCGTATTCGTGCATCGAAAACAGGGTGTCGTACAGGGCCAGATCGATGTGCTGGCCGCGTCCACTGCGCACCCGGCCGAGCAGTGCGGCGGTAATCGCGGCCACCGCGTGGCTGCCGGTGTACATGTCGCCGAGCGAGATCCGCAGCAGTGGGGGCGGTCGCCGGGCGTCCCGACCATCGCCATGATGCCGCTCTTGGCCTCGGCGATCAGTCCGAAACCGGGGCGGTGGGCGTCCGGGCCGGTGTGCCCGTAGGCCGAGATCGAGCAGTAGACCAGGCCCGGGTTGCGGGCCGACAGGTCCGCGTAGCCCAGGCCGGCCCGGTCGAGGGCGCCCGGCCGGTAGTTCTCCACGAACATGTCCGCGGAGTCGCACAGCCTGAGCATCAGGTCACGGCCCCGTGGATCTTTCACGTTCACACTGAGGCCGCGCTTGCCCATGTTGAGCTGCAGGAAGTAGCCGCTCTGCCGCTCGTCGAGCACGGTGGCGTGCTGCCGTCCGGCGTCGCCGGTGCCGGGGCGTTCGACCTTGATCACGTCGGCGCCGAGCGCGGCCAGGCAGCGTCCGACGTAGGTGCCGGCCAGGAAGTGGCTGTTGTCGACGACCCGGACGCCGTCCAGCGGGCGGTGCTGCATCAGCGTTCTCCCGCGGAGTCGTCGGGTTCGGCGGGGCGAGTCTCGGAGGACCTAGGCGCCGAACGTTGCGTCCCGGCACCCGCAACTCCGGCGTGCCCAGCCCCAGTGCGCTCAGCCACGGTGTCCCCAGGTTCAGTGCCCCGAGCCTCCGGACGGCGCGGCACCATTAGCCGGTGCTCCCCGCGCTGCACTACCTCGCCGTGCTGGTTGATCAGCTCGGTCGGCAGCACCACGATGCCCCAGTCCGGACGGCTCCGGCTGGCCCGCATGCTTCCCACCCGAAAGACCACGTGCAGCACGTCGTCCACCCGGATCGGCAGCCGGAAGTCCCACGTCCAGCCCAGCGACATGCCGGGCAGAAACCGGTAGTCGGACTGGGTTTTCAGGCCGTCGGCGATGGCAAGCCCGAACAGTCCGTGGGCGACGATGCCGCCGAAGTGGCTGGCCGCCGCGTACTCTTCGTCGACATGCACCGGGGTGTGGTCGCCGGTCAGGTCGGCGTAGGCCTGAATGCGTTCCCGCGTCACCGTGTAGGTCGGGCTGCGGCACTCGTCACCCTCGCGGGCGTTGTCCCAATAGCGCTCGACGATCGTCATGATCAGGCCTCCGCTCGTGGATCGATCGCCAACGCCCGCGCGACGGACGCCGTGGGCGCGGCCTGCATCAGTTCCAGTCGCAGCCCGTCGGGCAGTTGCAGCCAGTTGCGTCCCTTGGGTAGTTCGATCACCCCGAACCGGTGGGCTGCGGCGAGTGCGGCGTCCAGGTCTTCGCACATCAGGCCGAGGTGGGCCAGGCGTCCCTCGGGTGCGTCGTGGTCGGGGTCGTGGATGAGTTGAATGCCACCCACGGTCCAATACTGACGCGGCGCAGCCGGGTCGCCGTCCACCTCGCGACAGCCCATGCCGAAGACCTCGGCGAAGAACCGGATGTGCCAGCCGATGTCGCGCACCGTGATGGCGGTGTGTTCCAGATAGGCGGTGGCAGCGGTCATGCCACGGTCTCCTTTCGCTCGTCGGAGTTGGCTCGTTCCACGCCATTGACCAGGGCGACCAGGGTGCTGTTCACCGGCGTGGGCACCCCGTGGCGCTCGCCGATGCGCACCACGGCGCCGTTGATCACGTCGATCTCGGTGGGCCGTCCGCGCTCCAGGCTCTGCAGCATCGAGGTCTTGAAGCTCGCCGGCAGCCCCGCGGTGGCCTGCCGCCAGACCTGATCCGGATCGGTCGTCGACAGCCGGACGCCGGCCGCGGCAGCCACAGCCATCGCCTCGGCGACGGCGTCCGAAGCGGTAGCCAGCAGCAACGGCTGCCCACTGAGTTGGCCGTAGGTCAGGCCGGTGAGGGCCGCGATCGCGCCGGTGGCGACGTTGATCAGCAGCTTCTCCCAGCGGGTGGACGCCATGTCGTCGCTCACCGCGGTGGGCAGCCCGGCATTGCTCAGCAGTGCAGCGATGGTGCGGGTTCGAGGCGTGCCCGGTGCGTCCACCTCGCCGATCCAGGTCTGCCGGCTCGCCGTCCCGGTGCGGATGTGGCCCGGTCCGAGCAGCACCCCGCCGACCAGCGTGCTGCCCAGCAGGACGTGTTCGCGCCCGATGGCGCTGCTCAACAGGTCTTCGTGGCCCAGCCCGTTCTGCAGCGAGAGCACCGCGGTCTCGGGGCCGACCAGGGCGTGCGCGGCACGCATCGCGTCGCGGGTCTGGAACGACTTGACCAGCACGATCACCAGGTCGGCCACGCCCACGTCGGTGGGGTCGGCGGTCGCCCGGACGGAGATGACCCGACTCCCGGCCTCGTCGTCGACCCGGAGTCCGTCGGTGCGCAGTGCGTCCACGTGGGGGCCGGGGCGTCCGATCAGCCAGGTGTCGTGGCCCGCTTCGGTGAGCGCGGCTCCGATGGTGCAGCCGAGCGCGCCGGCGCCGAGGATCGCTGTGGTCATGATGCCCGCACGGTAGGTGGCCCGTGTTGCACGCAGCAATGAGGGCAATCGCATCATTGTGAATCACAATGACCAGGTGAGTGACCTACCGGAGACCAAGCTGCTGCAGTTGTTCGACGTCCTCTATGAGGTGCGCAGCGTCACCAAGGCCGCCGGACGGCTCGGCCAGAGCCAGCCGACGATCAGCATCTGGCTCGGACGGCTGCGCCAGCACGTCGGCGACCCACTGTTTGTCCGGACTCCCGGCGGCATGACCCCGACCCCGCGCGGGGACGCCCTGATCGGGCCGTGCCGCGAGATCCTTTCCTCGCTGAACCGGCTCACCGCGGCCGAGCCCGCCTTCGACCCGGCGACCGCACACCGCCGGTTCCGGATCTGCATGACCGACGCCAGTCACATCACCCTGCTGCCGCCGCTGCTGGCGCGGGTCCGGGCGCTGGCGCCCGGCGTCCGGCTCGAGGCGGCCGGGATCGACGACGCCACCGAACAGGCGCTGACTTCGGGGGATGCCGATCTGGCGATCGGCTACCTGCCCTGGCTGGGTGGCGCGATCGCAAGGCGGGAACTGTTCGAACAGGACTGGGTCTGCCTGGCGAACCCGCGGCACCCCCGCGTCCACGACCGGCTCGGACGCCGCCGCTACGTCGCCGAAGGACACGTGTCGATCGCCGCCGGCACCGGCGCCACGCTGCTACAACGAGCACTGGTTGCGCACGGGATCGAACGCCGAGTCGTCCTCGAACTGCCGGGCTTCCTCGGCCTGGGTGCGATCATCGGCAGCACCGACCTGCTCGCCACCCTGCCGCGGCACATCGGCACCACCCTGGCCCACGGCACCACCCTGGCCCAGGGCAACGGTCTGGCCCACGGCAACGGACTGGCGCTGTGGCCCTGCCCGCTGCCGGTCGACCGGTTCGAGGTGGCCCAGTACTGGCATCCGCGCTTCGACAACGAACCGGGCAGTCGCTGGTTGCGCGATCTGGTTGCCGAACTGTTCGGTTCGCTCAGCCGGACGCCGAATCCAGCAGGCGCGCCGGCAGACCTGACTCGGCAATCCGCCGGGCCGCCTGGCGATCGAACGTGACGAACTCTGTGGCGCCGAGTTGGAGGCCGGGTAGTCCGCTCCTACCGCTCGACCCGTTCGCGGTGGGTGACCTGCCGGTGGATCCACCACAACAGCGGCGCCAGCCCAGCGAGCGAAATCACCCAGCTCACCGGACGGGACACCGCCAGGAAGGTGGTGGTGTCGGTGTTGAGCGCGAGTGCCAGCATCGCCAGGGCGTGCACCACCAGGATCGCGCCGACAACCACCGTGCTCACGGTCAGGATGTGGTCGGCACCAGGAACGTTCAACCGGTCGCCGAGCGCCTGGTTGCGGCGCGCCGCGAACCGCGCCACCACGACCAGCAGCGGCCGCCGCAAGCACGCCGAGGCGATGCACACCAGCCCCAGGGGCCCGGTGACGATCTCCTTGCGCAACAGGAACGCGAGTTCGCTCCCGCCGGTGGCCACCAGGATGAGAATCCCCACCGCGAAGCCGCCAATCGCCGCGAGCCCCACCCGATCCAGTCGCCGCCGCACGATGAGCCCGCCCACCGTGTAGAGCACCGGCACGGCGGCGCCGATCACGAGCGCCTCGACATCGCTGGCAACGTACGGTCGCACGAGGAGGAACAGAACGAGTGGGAGCACCGCCGCGACGACCGCCCGGACGGCAAGCATTGCGATCTTCTTGGGGGAGGCGTTCCGTTGGGCCTGGCCCTGGTCGCTGCCGGTGGTCATGATGTCGACCCGGGCGACGGTTCCGGTGCCGTGGAGCGACTGAGCGTGACCGGTTCGAACGTGACGAGTTCGGCGGGACGGCCGGCCTGGACCTGCCAGACCTCGCCGCTGCCGGTACCGGCGACGATCTCCGCGGCCGCGGCGGCGATGTCAGCCGGATCGGCCAGGGCCACCCCGTGTTCGAGCAGTGTCGCGCGGACGGTGTCGAAGACCCGCGTGTCGATCATGCCCGGGCAGATCGCGTTGACCCTGATCCGGTCCCTGCGGAGCAGCAGGTCGAACGACCGGGTGAGGCCGATGAGCGCGTGCTTGGCGGCGCTGTAGTAGGCGTCCACCGCCGGGGCGATGCCCGCGATGCTCGAGGTGATCAGCACCGCCCCCGCTCCGCGGGCGTGCAGGGCCGGGATGGCGGCATTGATGCCGAACACCACCCCGTCGAGGTTGATCGCCAACGCTGCGCGGTAGCGCTCTTCGTCGAAGTCGTCCCCGATCGTGGTGCCGCCGCCGACTCCGGCGTTCAGGCACACCACGTCCAGGCCGCCGAACCGGGCCACCGCCTCGGCGACGGCCGCTCGGTTGTCGGCCAGGACGCGGACGTCGGTGGGCACGAACACCGCCCCGGTGGCCTCGGCCAGCGCCGCGCCGGCTTCGGCGTCGGAGTCGGCGATCACGACGGAATCGCCCGTGCTGCGGAAGTTTTGCACCATGGCTGCGCCGAGGCCGTGGGCGCCGCCGGTGACCAGGATCGTGCGCGTCATTGCAGCACCCCCCTCGTCGCGCGGGCGATGTGGGCGTCGAGTTCGTCGATGCACCGGTCGAACTCGAACTCCGGGTCGACCAGCCGCCGGCGATTCACCCCGTCGATCAGCCCGCGGATCGACCACGCCATCCCGCGGACGTCGAACTCGGTGAAGTCGCCACTGCGCTGGCCACGGGCCAGGATCTCCTCGAGCGGCTTGAGTGCGTGGTCCCGTCCGCCCGGTCGGTCGGCGAGCCCCGGTGTCCGGTGGTCGGCCCGCATGCCGAGGGCGATCTCGGTGACAGCGGCGATGCCGTCGGGGTGATCGCGGATGTACTCCAGATTGGACCGCACGTAGGCGCTGAGCACTGCCGGCGCGGACTCGCCGGCGGCCTCGATCCGCGGGGTCATGTACGCCGCGGCGTCGGCCACGACGTCCGCGACGACCTGGCGCAGTAGTTCGTCCTTGGTGCCGAAGTAGTAGGAGATCACGCTCTTGCTGAACCCTGCCCGCTCGGCGACCCGCGCGAACGACGTTCCGCTGTAGCCGAACTCGGCGAGGGCATTGATGGTGCAGGCGAGGATCTGCGCCCTACGCGCCTCCTCGGTGAAGGTTCTCGAAACAGTCGTTCCGGTTACAGGCCCCATGAACTAATCATAGAACGATCGACCTGATTCTCAAGGGCTCCCGTTGGACGGGTGCGCTGCGTTGAGGAGACCGAGGTTCGCTGCGCTCCTCGGATCTGAGGACTACGCTGCGCGAGTGAGCAGGCCGATCACCGTAACCCTCGTCGACGACGACTTGCTGGTGCGCAACATCGTCAGCGAACTGCTCCGGAAACACCAGGACCTCCGGGTGGTCGGGGTGTTCGCCACCGCACGGGAAGCGCTCGCAGCGGCAGCGGAGAATCCGCCGGACGTCATGGTCGTGGACATCTCGATGCCTGGCATGGGCGGTGTCGAACTGACCCGATTGGTTCGAGAGCGCCATCCGGCTGTGCGAGTAATGGCGTACACCTCGCTCGCCGACGAGCGCTCCGTGTCGGGCATGCTGAACGCCGGCGCCGTCGGAGTGGTCTACAAGGAGGCGTCCATCGACGCCGTCGCGAACGCCATTCGGACCACCTGTGCCGGCCTGTCGGTGCTGTCACCTCGGTTCAGCCGGCGCCTCGCCCTACCTGAGGTCGGCGAAGCTCTTGCCGCGACCGAGATCGAGATCCTGCGGCTGGTCAGCCGCGGCCTTACCAACGATCAGATCGGTGCGGCGGTCCACCTCAGTCCGTCCACCGTCAAGTACCACATCACCAGGCTCACCGAGAAGCTCGGCGTGACCAATCGGGTCACCCTCGCGGTGGCAGCCGTCAAGCTCGGTCTGGACGGCGACGACCACGCCGCGGCGGCTGGCGGATCGTGACGCGTGGGCCTTCGGTAGACCTCTCGGCGGGCATTCCATCGCGCCGGCGCCCGATCGGGCAGTCATCACAGGAATGACTGCCGGGCTGGCCGATGTCCGTCCGAGCGGGGCCGCTTAGCGTGGGGGAGCTTTCCCCGACCCGAAGGACGACATGGACTGGCTCTCCCGCTACGGACGGCGCCTCGGGCATCGCTCCCCAGGGTGGGCGGCGCTCAACGGACTGGCGGTCGCGGTGTTCGTGCTCGCCTGGTGCGGGCTCATTCTCGCCGCCGCAACGTATGACGGTCGGGAGGTGCGCACCGAGGCCCGGACGCCGCAGGAGGCGACTGACACGTCGTCGATAGCTTTCCGGTACAGCCCAAGCCCGCGGATGAGTGGCCTGGAGCAGGTGTGGGTGATGTATGTCCGCCCGCTGACTCCCGACGCGCCGCCCCCGCCCGGCGTCAACCGCTGGCCGGCACCGGGCGAGTCGGTGGTGTCGCCGGCAACGGCGGCACTGCTGGCCGAACCCGGCTCGTGGTCGTCGTGGAGTCCCGGGCGGGTCGTCGGGACCATCGGGCCTGAGGGCCTCTCCACCGCGGCCGAGCCGTTCGCGTACGTCAATCCACCAGCACATGCCGAACTTACCGACGACTGGGTGCCGGCAAGCAGATTCGGCGGGTCAGGTTCGGCCGGACTCGGCGAGGTCAACTCCGTCTATGAGTGGCCGCTGTTCGTCGTGCTCTACGGACCGGCGGTCGTGCTGCCTGCGACGTTGCTGCTGGCCGGTACGTGGCTCGCGGGCTCCGCGAGACGACGCCGTACCGAGCGAACCCTGGTGCTCCTCGGTGCTGGAGCGGCGCAACGAGGCATGCTTCGGACTTTCCCGGTGCTCGGACCCTGGGCGCTTGGCGCCACCGGGGCCGCGGCCGCGCTCGCCGTTGGCGCGCTGACCGATATTCCGTTCCCCTTCGTCGACTTCGAGCTGCAATCGGTGGACGTGCGTCGCTGGGCGCTGCCTCTCGCGCTGACCTGGCTGGCAACGAGTCTCGGTAGCCTCACGCTGCTGCAATTTCGGGGACCGGCGAACCAGCTGATTCGAAAGACCCGCAACGACCGGCCGGGCGTGGTGCGATGGCTGATCGCCGCGGTGAGCCTGTTCGCGGTCGCGGGCGCTCTTCCGATGATCGGCTGGCTGGACCTGGCAGGCACCGATGCGGGTGGCTACGCGACGATGATCGCCCTGGTCGTCGTGGTGCTCACGATGCCGACACTGTGTGACGTCACCATCCACCTGACGGCGCGACTGTTGCGGGGGCATGGCGGGGTTGGCGCTGTCGTTGGCGTTGGGCTGTTGCGGCAGGGCCGTGGTCCGGTGTCGGCATTGGCGGGAACGTTCGGCTCGGCACTGTGTCTGTTGTGGGTAGCGAACATCTATGTCACCGGCTTCGGGCAGGAAGGTCCGGACGAGCGCGCCTATGCAGAATCGCTCGGACAAGTCGTGATCGTTGCCGGAGACGACCTGACTCTGCTCACCGAGAGGCGGTGGACGGCGTTGACCGAGGAGGCTGATCGGGTGGTGCTTTCGGTGCTCGACGACGATGCGAATAGCGGCCAGGGCGGCCCGGTCGAGCGGCTCTACGCCGACCCGGCGTCCCTACGCGGTGTCCCCGGCGTCGGAGGGTGCGAATACTCCGCAGCGACCCCGGTCGCGCTCCGGCATGCACTTCGAGACATGGGGGATGTGATCTGTCCGCAACCGCTGACTGACCGGCCGGCACGAGGATCGGGGTGGAAGCTGATCCTCTATCGGTCGGACGGCCAACTCTGTCCTGGAGCCGTCGCCGACCAGATGGCAACATGGCTGGCGCCCCCACCGGTGGTCTCTGTACCTGGTACCTACGGTCTGGCCACCGGTCCAACGTCGTCCGCCGGTCAGATTCGATGGATCTCCTGGTGTGCTGCGATCGGACTCCTGCTCATGATCGGCGCGCTGCTGCAGTTCTCGGCGGGTGATCTGCAGCAGGCGCGACGCCGAATCGCCGGGTATCTGATTCTCGGTGCCAACGAGTCCGTTGCCTGGTGCGCAATGGCCGTTCGGCTAGGGGTTCCGGTGGTGATTGCGCTGAGTTACTCGCTGATGTTCACACTGCAGCGGCCGATGTGGAGGGCCGACCAAGACGTGGGCTTTGCGTTCGAACCTTTTGTTATCTACGCCGCGGTTCTGGTGATCGGCATTGCTGCGGCCATCGCACTCAACGCTCGCGGGGCGATTCGTCACCTCCGGACGTGGCGCCCGGGAAGGGGACGAGAATGACAACCGGCGATCAGCCAGTCCTCGAGGTGGTGGGAGTCGGAATCAACTTCGGCGGCCGATCAGTCCTCACCGGGGCAGAGTTTCGACTGGAAAGAGGAGACACCCTGGCGTTGACCGGCCCGTCCGGTTCGGGGAAGACCTCGTTGCTCTCGGCGATACTCGGTCAGGTGCCGCACGAGGGATCGATCAAGGTCGGTGGCACAGTGGTGACACCCTCGACCGGGTCTGCGATCCGCCGCGATCGACTGGGCGTTGTGTTCCAGCACGCCGAGTTGCTGGAGGAACTGTCTCCGCTGGAGAACATCGCGCTCGGCGCGTTGATCGCCGGAATGAACCGGACGGATGCCGAGCGTGAGGCGGCCGTCTGGATGGACCGTCTCGGGGTGTTGGCCGCACCTACGTCCGACACCCTGTCCGGAGGCGAACGGCAGCGGGTCGCGCTGGCTCGCGCACTGATCAAGCGACCGATGCTTGTGCTTGCCGACGAACCGACGGGCGCCCTGGATGCCGAGACCCGCGACCATGTCGCGGACCTGCTTTTTGCCACGGCCGCTCAAGAGAATTGCGCGCTCCTACTGGTTACTCATGACGAGACGGTCGCGGCCCGCGCGCAGCAGGTCCTGCGCATCAGGAATCTGCGGTTGACGTCATGAGCCGGGTGGCGTCGGTTAGAACGGAATCGCGATCCGGCAGATCCATTGCGATCCGTTCTGCTCGACCTGGAGTTCGCCGCCGATCAGGGCAAGGCGCTCCTTGATGCCGATCAGCCCCACGCCTGGTGGTCGGGCTGTGTGGTCGGCTCGCGCATCATTGATGAACACAGCATCCACGCCACTCGTGGCGGCGCTGACGATGACCGCACAGGCCTTCGTCCGGTCGCCGTGATGTTCGATGTTGGCGCAGGCCTCGTCGATCACGGCCCGTAGCGTCGGGACGAGCGCGGGCGGAACCGCGTCCAAGTCGCCGTCGACGGTGGCGATGACGGTGAATCCCTGGGCTCGCAGGCCGTCGATGGCTGCGGTGAGCGTCTGCGACGGATTCCTCCCGGACCTGTCTGCGGCTGGCGCGCCGTCGGATTCGCGAAGGAGAGCGAGGATCCAGCGCAGCTGGGTGGACGCCTGCTGGATATGGGCGACCACCCCCTCGAGATCTGCCGAAGGCTCCTTCCGGAGTGCGGACTGCGCCTGCAACGACGCCCTGGTCAGCTCGCGGGCGACAGTGTCGTGCAGTTCCCGGGCCACGACCAACCGCTGCTGTTGTAGCTCGGCGGCATGGACCCGGCTCAGGGCTCGCTGCCCGGCACCGAGAGCGGTTCCGATCGCCCAGGCGACGGCGAGTAGTACCACGACGATACCGATGGCGGTCAGCCAGGGCAGGGTGCCCAGAGACTGGTGCTGAAGCACCGCCATGAGGATCGCGCCATATCCGGCTGACATGGTCAACTGGACTCGGCCCTTCGCCCGGGCCGTGCTGCACAGGACAGCGACGAACGGTGCATACGCGAGGCCAGCCCCCAGCGGCACGGTGAAGGGCAGGGTCAACTGGAAGGCGAGGATCGCGGCCAAGCCGATGCCGGACGTACGGGGCCACCACGGAATCAACGCGACAGCAAGGCAGGCGGCCAGGCCGAGCAGCAACGATGTCCGGTCGTCATGGGAGCCATCGACAGCAATGGTTAACAGGGCCAGGAGGACGGCCAGAACCACATCGAGTGCTCCCCGCCGCCACTGCGTCATCAGGCCGAACGACGGGAAAGTTGCTCGTCGTTCGCGCCGCCAGTCGCGGCCGGTCGAATGTCGGCGTGAGGACGTGACGAGTTGGGTGCTCCGATCGGACATGGCTTCACTCGCCGATCTCGACGGGGCTCCCCGTGCGTGCCGCCTCAACCACGGCTTCGACCACCCGCAGTGTCTTTAGTCCGTCGCGGGCGCTGCAGATCGGTTCGGCCTCGCCGCGGATGACGGCGGCGAAGTGGGTGATCTGGTTGGCCAGCGGGTCGGTGCGCTCGACGTCCTCGACGGTGGTCTCCATCGGCTCCCACCAGGAGCGGGTGCCGGGGAAGGTGCGGACCCTCATGGTCGGCACCGACAGCGACCCATCCGTGCCGGCGAGGTGGTAGCAATCCTCGTCCGGGAAGGTCGAATAGCTGAGGTTCTCGCGGGCCGTCTGCTCCCAGGACCGGGCGGACCCGGCGGTGTCGGAGAGTAGAAAGGTGCCCAGCGCGCCGTTGGCGAAGGTGAACACCATCGCGGCGGTGTCCTCAACCGGGAAACCACGGGTGGCGTTCGAGGTGACGGCCTGCACCCGGACGATGTCGCCCACCAACGACAGCAGGTTGTTCACCTCGTGGATCAGATTGAGCAGGATCGGCCCGCCGCCGGGCATCCGCCGCCAGCCGCCGCCGACGTCGAAGTAGTCGTCCGGCTTGTAGAACATCGCCGTTCCGACCACCGCGACCAGCCGCCCGAGGCGTCCGCTGGCGACGATCTCGCGGGCCTGCGCCATCACCGGGCTGTAGTTGCGGTGATGCCCGGTGAGCACCGGGACGCCGGCCCGCTCAGCGGCCTCGACCAGTCGGACCGCGTTCTCGACGGTGTCGCCGATCGGCTTCTCGACGATGGTCGGGACGCCGGCCGCGACGCATTCCAGGCCACCCTCGACATGCAGCCGGTTCGGGGTCGCCAGGATGACGCCGTCCGGCTTGCCGGCGGCGAACAGCTCGCCGAGCGAGGCGTAGAGCGGCACCCCGTACTGGGCGGCTAGCGGTGCGCCGTCCGGACCGGGCTCGACGATGGCGTGCAGCCGGGCGGCGTCGCTGCGTTCAATCTCTTCGAGGTGCCGTTTGCCGATCAGGCCGGCACCGGCGACAGCGAGTCGGACAGGCTCCACGATCGCGCTCAGCTCTGCTTCAGCTGCTCGATCACGAACTCCAGCGCCAGGGTGTAGCCCATCACGCCGAAGCCGGCCATCACGCCGACGGCAACGTCGGACAGGTAGGAGTGGTGCCGGAACGCCTCGCGCTTGTGCACGTTCGAGATGTGCACCTCGCAGAACGGGATCTCGACGCCCGAGAACGCGTCCCGGATGGCGACACTGGTGTGGGTGTAGGCACCCGGGTTGATCACCACGAACTGGGTGCCGTCGGTGCGGGCGGCATGGATCCGGTCGACAATGGCGCCTTCATGGTTGCTTTGGAAGCACTCCACCTGGTGTCCGGCGGCCGCCCCCTGCGCGATCGCGGCGGCTTCGACGTCGGCGAGCGTGGTGGCGCCGTAGATGCCGGGCTCGCGGGTGCCGAGCAGGTTCAGGTTGGGGCCGTTGATGACGAGGATGGACATGCGAGCTTCCTTCGTTGGATGCGGGATGCGGTGGTGGTTATCGTGCCAGGTCGGCAAGCGCCAGTTCGACGATTTCCCGCGTCGGGTGGGCCTCGACCGGGCTGCCGAGCTCGCGCAGCACGATGAAGCGCCAGCCGTCGCGGAACTTCTTGTCGCGGTCCAGCGACCATTCCAGTTGCTCGATCGAGAACGTGGCACTGGTCGGCAGTCCGAGGGCGCTCAACACGGTGCGGTGCGCGTCCAGTCCGTCGGCGGGCAGCCAGCCGAGCCGGTGCGACAGGTGCGCGGCCGCCATCATGCCGAGGCTGAGTGCGCCGGCCGGCTGGCCGGGGGAGGCGGCTTCGAAGGCGCGGCTGAACGTGTGGCCGTAGTTCAGGTGCGCCCGGGCGCCCTGTTCGCGCTCGTCGGAGGTGACGATGTCCGCCTTGATCTCCACGCTGCGCCGCACGGCGTGCAGCAGGGTCGCCGGCTCGGCGGCGGTGAGCTCGGGTGCCTTGTGGCGGAGGAAGTCGAGCAGGTCGGGATCGGCGAGCAGCGCGTGCTTGGCGATCTCGGCCAGCCCGGACGGGTAGTCGGGGCGTCCCGTGGCCAGGTCGGCATCGCACATCACCAGCACCGGCTGATGCACCAGGCCGAGCAGGTTCTGGCCCTGCGGCAGGTCGAGCGCGTTCTTACCCCCGATCGCCGAGTCGGCCTGGGCTTCGAGCGTGGTGGGCACCAGAGCGAACCGCATGCCGCGGTGGTAGGTGGCGCTGAGGAATCCGACCAGGTCGACGGTGGCCTCGCCGCCGACCCCGATCAGCAGGTCCCCGCGATGGATGGCGAGTTCGGCCAGCTCACCGGCGAGGCGTCCGACCTGCTCCAGGCTCTTCACCTGAGCCGGCGTGCTGTCGTCGGGCAATCGCAGGTGATGGACCTCGGATACGCCTCCGGCTACGGCTTTCGCAACTCGCTCGCCGGTCGCGTCATCGCCGGGACCGGAGATCACCACGACGTGGCGCACCTCGGGAAGTTGCGGCAGGAGCCGTCCGAGCTCGTCGAGAACACCGTGCCCGACGTGGACGCGGTAGCTGCCGCCGGGCGGGGCGACCAGGATGCCGGGGCTGCCGTCCAGTTCGGCGGTCGCGGTGAGCCGGGCCAGGATCTCGAATGCGACGTCTTCGACGCGGCGTCCGGTGGTGAACGAGGTGACGGACGCCGTGGTGGCGTAGATGTCGAGGCGCCCGGTGTAGAGGTCGCTCAGCCCGGGCCGACCGAGCAGCGGACGGTAGGTGTCGCCGCCCACCCGGCTCAGGGCCTCGGCGAGTTCGACATGCAGGTAGATGACGGTGTGCCGCCGCAACGCCTCGCGGGTGACCGCCGAGCCGCAGGCGCCGCCGCCGAGGGAGAGCACGCAGGCCTGGCCGTCCAGCAGGTCGATGATGGTGCGTTCCTCGAGGGCGCGGAAGCCGGGTTCGCCCCGTTCGTCGAACAGGGTCGAGATGCTGCGGCGTTGCTGGTGTTCGATGACCAGATCGCTGTCAACGAACGGCAGGCCGAGACGTTCGGCGAGCAGCCGTCCGATGGTGGTCTTGCCGGCGCCCATGAACCCGATGAGGACGATCACGGTGTGCTCCATCTCGGACGCGGGCTTCCGCCCACAGCGACGGACGGCTTGTCGCTCGGGAGTCTAGTGGTCAGCTTTGGGACGAGCGTCCGGGGTTCGGACGATGGCGCGGTCGACCCGGTCCTCAGGCTGCTTGTTTGGGGTACATGAAGTCGACCCTGAGCCTGCGCTGTCTGGTTTCGTGGGGTAGGTCGGGTGGTCGGCTGTGGTGGTGGTGTCCGGTGGGTGTGTGGACGGTGATGCCGCCGTCGGGGCTGGCGATGTGTTGCCAGCCGGGGTGTTCTTTGAGTTGGTTGCATTGTTCGCACAGGCCTTGCCCGTTGGTCAGGTTGGTGGTGCCTCCGGCGCGGACGGGGATGATGTGGTCGGTGTGCCGGATGGGTGCGTCGCACCAGGGGGTGCGGCAATGCTCGTCACGGGTCTTGATGAAAGTCGTCATTGCTTTCGGGAAGTGGCGGCGGCCGGACTCCATCGCGACCAGTTGCCCGTCGTCGGGTCGGGTGTAGAGCCTGCGGATCCAGGCCCGGTCGTTGCTGATGGCGTCGGCGGCCAAGCCGCGGGCGATGGTGGCGGGGATGGGTCCGTAGTCGTTCATCCGGGCAGGCGTGTTGCTGTCGCCCAGGAGTGCCTCGTCGGTGATCACCAACTGGATTTCAATGTCGACCTCACCGGCGTCTTCTTCGCCGGTGACGCGGGCGACGAGGGTGTCGGCCATGATCTGGTTCTTGGACCGTTCATCGCCGGTGGCGCGTGCGGTATCAGCTGCGCTGGTGAGCGCTGCGTAGGCAGCGACGCCGTCGGCGGCGGGCAGGAGCGCGGAGACGCGGGTCATGCAGTCGGGTGCGGGTCGGATGGTGACGTTGCGGTCGGTGTGGGCTTTCCCGATCCGGTCGACGACGCTGTGCGGGTCGAGTTGGTAGGCGAGTTTCCGGGCCTCGGCCGCCACTTGCCGGGTCGACAACTCGTGCATTCGGGGCCCGAGTTCGGCATCGACCTGGAGACGGTGCGCTTTCGACAGGCAGGCGGTTTCCCGGGCGAGGACGGTCACTCGCCATTCCGACACGTCGCCGGCGGTGAACGCCTCCATGGTGCGCGGCATCTCAGCAGTGAGCACACCGGCGAGACCGACCAGGCTGCTGGCCCGGTGGGGGGATTCATGCCGGGCCAACCCGACCTCACCGGCCAGAGAGGCGGGGACGCGTTTCACGTTGCGTCCGGTCGCGCGGGCTTCGGCTTCCCGCACCTCACGCAGTTCGACCGTCAACCGGGCCTGGGCAGCTGCCGCAGCGTTCTTGAGCCGTTCCAGCTCGGTGATGTGATCGATCAGTTCGACCGGGTCCCCGCAGGTCAGGTCAGCGACCGCGGTGACCATGCCGGTCAGTGCGGTGTCGTGCCTGCTGGACGCTCCCATCCGTCCATTCTAATAGAACTAGTGTTTTATTACAAGAGGGTGGGGTGATGTCCCTGCCGTCGTCCGAGATCTCGGCGTTGTCGGTTAGGTCATGGTGCCGGCTGGCGCTGACAGTTTCGGGTGCGGCAGGGTCTCGACAAGCTCGACCAGCGGGGGTGCGAGGGGTCTCGACAGGCTCGACCGGCGGGGGTGCGAGCGAGCGCGACAGGATCGACCGGCGAGTGCGAGGGTCCCGAGAAGTTCGACCGGTGGATTGCGAGGGGGCGCGACAAGCTCGACCGGCGGTGGGCGAGCGTCCCTAGGGAAACCGGCACTCGGGCACGAGCTCGCCACCGTCGAAGCTGGGGTGCCGGGAATCAATGAATGGGGCGTCGCCCCCCATGTGCTCCACGCGCGGCGCCGCGAATCTTGAGGGCACCGGGGCACAACGCGCCGGAACGAACCGAAGGAGTCATCCCATGCAGTGCTTCATCATCGAGCGGCGAATCCCCGATGCGAAGGACCTGACCCACGAGCAGTTGGCCGAGATCGCCCGCACCTCCAACGCGGCCGTCGAGTCCCTGGGCGTGCCCTACACCTGGTGCGTCAGCTACGTCACCGAGGACGCCATCTTCTGCGTCCACGAGGCCGCCGACGCGGAGACGATCCGCGAACACGCCCGCCGCGGCGGCTTCCCCGCCGACCGGGTGATGCCGGTGCTGGCCGAGTTCGGTCCGCACACCGCGATGGCCTGAAAATCGTCCCTGGACGGGGCCCCGGCAACCTTGCCGGGGCCCCGCGTCCGGCGCTTACACTCAGCGCATGCGTCTGCTGGAACGCGACGCCGAGCTGGATGTCCTTCGGGCGCTATCGAAACAGGCTCGGCGCGGGAGCGGTGGTGGGGTGGCCATCGCCGGCGGCAGCGGACTCGGCAAGTCGTCGCTGCTGGACGCCCTGGCCGCCGATGCCGCTGACCTGCGCGTGCTGCGTGCCCATTGCGACCCGCTGGACACGCCGCGACCGCTCGGCCCGTTCCGCGACCTCGAACTGATCGGGGGCGCTGGGGAATCGGCCCTGGCCAACGCCCTCCTCGCCGAGCTGTGCGAGCGCGTCTTTGAGGCGGTCCGTCACGAGCCGACGCTGCTCATCGTCGAGGACATCCACTGGGTGGATGCGGCGACCGTCGACGTGCTGCGCTTCCTGGCTCGCAGGGTCGAGTCGATGCCGCTGCTGCTCGTGCTCACCTATCGCGACGACGAGATCGGTCGCAGACATTCGGCGCGTCCGCTGCTGGGCGACGTGGCCGCACTCGACGGCATGACGCATTTCTCGCTGCGACCGCTCTCGGTGGACGCGGTGCGCGAGCTGGTCAGCGGCGCCGATGTGGACGCCGATCGCGTCCACGCCGTCACCGGCGGCAATCCGTTCTTCGTCGCCGAGGTCGCCAAGGCGCCCGGGTTGCCGCTGCCGCACTCGGTGCGAGACGCCGTCCTGGCCCGCACCGCCGAGGTCACCGACGAGGACTTCCAGACCCTGCAACTGATCGCCGTCGCCCCCGACCGGCTCGACGACCGTGCGCTGCCGCAGCTGGGCGTCGACCTGCTCACCCTGCGCCGGCTGCACGAGACAACGCTCTTGACGCGCACCGACGACGGCCTGATCTTCCGGCACGAGATTGCCCGGAAGGCGATCGAGAGCACGATTCCGCCCGGCGGGGAGGTGCCTTTGCACGCCCGGCTGCTCGCTGCGTTGGAGGCGATCGGACGGGTCGATCCGGCGGTGCTGACCCACCATGCCGTCGGCGCCCACGACGCGGTGCGCGCGACCGACTTCGCCCATCGCGCGGCCCAGCAGGCCAGTGCGGCCGGCTCGCACAGCGAGGCGGTGGCCTTCCTGGAGATCGCGCTGGAGCATCAGCAGCGAGGCGATCCCGCCGAGCGTGCCCATCTGCTCCATGACCTCGCCTACCAGCAGTACATGACCAGCCGGCTCGCCGAGGCGATCGTGAACATCCGAGCAACTTTCGCACTCTGGGAGGAAGCGGACGATCTCGCGGGCCTGGCGGCCGCCCACGAAGCCGTCGCGCTGTTCGAGTACTACAGCGCCTGCCGCGAGAAGGCTGAACAGCACTCGGCGGAGGCTGCCCAGATCGCCCGGCGAGCGGGGGCGGCGTCCGGCTACGGTGCGGCCCGCGCCACCCAGGGCTTCCTCGCCTACCTGCGCAGTGATCTGACCACCGCGAGAAGCTGTGCCGCCGAGGCGCAGGAACTCGCTGAGCGCAACAGCTTGGGCTTGCTCGAGTTGCGCAGCGAGGTGGTCAGCGGCGTGAGCGACCTGATCAGCGGCGACGAGAGCGCGCGACCACTGTTGCTCACCCGGCTGGACGCGGCGCGCGACCGCGGCTGGGACGAACTGGCCTCGACCGTGTACTCCCAGGTCGCCTGGATCGACGTCGAGCACGCCCGTTACCGCGACGCCGAGCAGCTGCTGGAGGTGTCCATTCCGTTCGCGAACGAGCGTGACATTCCGATCTGCCGACACTGGCAGGTCGGTGTGCGCTCCCGGTTGCAGTTCCAGCGCGGCCGCTGGGAGGCGGCGCTGGAGGACGCCCAGGCCGTCCTGGTCGATCAGGGCATGCCGCTCGCGACGCTCTGGCCGCGGCTGGTGCGCGTCTTGGTGCCGCTGCGCAGGGGGATGGCGGCCGAACTGGACCTGCTCGACGAGGCCTGGTCGTTGGCCGAGCAGATCGACGAGCCGCTGCGTCGGCTGTCGGTGCTGGCGGGGCTCGCCGAGGCCGCCTGGATGACCGGACGCGACGACGACCGGGTGTCCGGCTACGCGGTGGCGCAGCTCGCCGAGCTCGGTTCGCATCCCGGTGCCGCCTGGGGTGCCGGGATGCTGGCTGCCTGGCTACGACGAATGGGCTACCCGGCGGCTGAGCCGGCTGTCGGCGCCGAGCCTTACCGGCTGGTGACTGAGGGCAGGTTCGCCGACGCCGCGCGCTGGTGGCGACTGCGCGGTGATCCGTTCGCCGAGGCGATGGCGTGGACCGACTCCGCGATCGGGGAGGATCGCGCACGGGGCATCCGGCTGCTGGATTCGATCGGGGCGGTGGGGACGGCCGATCGGCTGCGGGTGTCGTTGCGCCAGGAGGGCCTCGTGCTGGTCCCGCAACGCCCCCGGGAGAGCACCCGCGCCAACCCGGCCGGCCTGACGAACCGGCAGTTGGAGGTCGCGCAACTGGTCGCCCGGGGCCTCTCCAACGCCGAGATCGCCAGCCGGCTGTTCATCTCACCGAAGACGGCCGACCATCACGTCTCGGCGGTTCTGACCAAGCTCGGCGTGCCCAACCGGCGTGCCGTGGTCGTCGGAGCCGCTCGGCTGGGCCTGATCTGAGACCCGGCGGCGCCGCGGCAGCAGCTCGTAGCGCAGATACCAGGTCAGCATGAAGGCGGTGCTGAGCAGATAGAAGGAGTGCAGCGCCCAGAGTGGGCCCGGCGCCAGGCTGAAGACGTAGACCGAGTGCACCAGGTTGCCGACATTGGCCAGCAGCAGGTTGCCCAGGCTGTACGAGCCGAGGTCCCGGGTGCGCAGTGCCTTGCCGAGCATCGGCATGGTGCTCCCGGCGAAGATCGCCGTCGAGGCGATCCCGGCCAGGATCGGCAGGTTGGCGTCCATCAGAGCCGTCCCGCGGTGGTGCCGCGGCGGCCGGGCAGCCAGCGCGGAGGGCGGAGGGACTTGCGGTGGTGGCGGGCTGCGCGCAGCACCCGAGCCTTGGCGAACTCGCCGGTCAGCTCCTGCCGGTAGAGAGCGAAGAGCTCTGGGAAGTAGTGGTCAAGCATGGGATCACCTCGTCGTATCGCTGTGGATACGACCAAGGCTCGGGTCGGGGGCACCCCGACGACATCGGACGAACTCCCCACCTTTCCGCAGCCACCTACCTACCTACGACACCCCGGCGCGTCGCGAAATGGCGACGCGTTCGCGGGGTCGTCCGCCTCGCCCGCCTCACACGGGTGCCGAATCGGTCGCTGATCCGCGAACGCTCGGACGCGTGGGGCGCCCGCCGGCAGGATCGGGACGATCCGGAGCGGGACCGGTTGGCCCCGATTTGGGTGCCCACGGCGTCCTGGACTAGACTCGCTGGTCGGTTACCTGTGTCTCAGGTGCGTCCACGTTCAGATTGGGAGCAATGGCGAAAAAGGAAGGTGCCCTCGAGCTCGAGGGCCAGGTCGTCGAAGCACTGCCGAACGCGATGTTCCGGGTGGAACTCGCCAATGGCCATCGCGTGCTGGCCACGATCAGCGGCAAGATGCGGCAGCACTACATCCGTATTCTCCCGGCCGACCGCGTCGTCGTCGAGTTGTCTCCCTACGACCTGACCCGTGGCCGCATCGTCTACCGGCACAAGTGACCCGCACGACATCATCCACCACCGGTTCCGGCCGTTGATCCCCGAGCCTTCGTGCCCGGGGACAGTTCTGTCCGGAGCGACGAGTCAGAAAGTTGCTCGATGAAGGTTCAGCCGAGCGTCAAGAAGATCTGCGACAAGTGCAAGGTCATTCGCCGGCACGGTCGCGTGATGGTGATCTGCGACAACCCGCGGCATAAGCAGCGCCAGGGCTGACCTGGTCTGCGCCGTCACGGGCCGCAGCACCGGACGGCGCGCCGTCCACCACCCCCGCCGAGGGCCGGGGTGGGCCAACAGAACAACGTGATCGCACCAGCCGGAGTAATCCAGCTGCCACCCCCGGTCGGAGGCCGGGGCCCACGCCGAGGCGGCGAGGGGACGCATCACGCCAGACACCTCCGCGGGCCGGGTTGACGCCCCGTCCGGAACTGAAAGGAAACGCCTCATGGCACGCCTCATCGGGGTCGATCTGCCGCGCGAGAAGCGGCTCGAGATCGCCCTCACCTACATCTTCGGCATCGGCCGTACCCGAGCCGCCGAAACCCTGGCCGCCACTGGCCTCAGTGGCGACATCCGTGTCCACCAGCTGACCGACGAGCAGCTCGTTGCGCTTCGCGACCACATCGAAGCGAACTACGAGACCGAGGGCGACCTGCGCCGCACCGTCGCCGCCGACATCCGGCGCAAGATCGAGATCGGCTCCTACCAGGGCCGTCGTCACCGCATGGGCCTCCCGGTTCGCGGTCAGCGCACCCGGACGAACGCCCGCACCCGCAAGGGCAAGAAGAAGGCCGTCGCCGGGAAGAAGAAGACCCGCTGACGC
>WBZS01000314.1_pt1 | contig 73132 bp, 49 predicted proteins | sample 5204201 | NCBI WGS metagenome assembly WBZS01 (sample SAMN12344357, study PRJNA552823) | activated sludge metagenome | biome: Activated sludge suspended growth; feature: Nitrification reactor; material: Wastewater; isolation source: activated sludge from nitrification reactor of wastewater...
ATGCAGGGCATGGGCGGAATGGGCGGCATGCAGGGCATGGGCGGTATGGGCGGCATGTCGGGCATGGGCGGTATGGGCGGCATGTCGGGCATGGGCGGAATGGGTGGCATGTCGGGCATGGGCGGAATGGGCGGCATGTCGGGCATGGGCGGAATGGGCGGCATGTCGGGCATGGGCGGAATGGGTGGCATGTCGGGCATGGGCGGAATGGGTGGCATGTCGGGCATGGGCGGAATGGGCGGCATGCAGGGTATGGGCGGAATGGGCGGCATGTCGGGCATGGGCGGAATGGGCGGCATGCAGGGCATGGGCGGAATGGGCGGCATGCAGGGCATGGGCGGAATGGGCGGCATGTCGGGCATGGGCGGAATGCAGGGTCAGGCAGGCCCCGCCAAATGCGTCCGCTGGCTCGCGAGGGAGCTCATCGAACAGGGCGCGAAATAACGCTATTCGGGAAGCCGAGCGCGTTTTTCCTCGCGGAGCGCGCTCGATCCGCTCGGAGCAACGCCCGTGGAGCGGAAAAGGGGTGCGGACCGCAAATGGTCCGCACCCCTTTTGTATCAAGGCCGTCACGCATCAACCGACGCACGGTCGGGCATCACGGCCCGTCGCCCATCGACGCTACAGCCGAAATTTCGCAATGGATTCAATGCACCGTCAGCGCAGCAGCCCGTCGAGGATGAACGAGCGATGCGGCTTGGGCGGCGCGGCAGAGTTGGTCCCGGCGGCACCAGCCTGCGCCGACTGGCCCTCACCGACAGCCTTGGCCTCCTCGGGCGCTTCCAACGAGCCGCGCAGGCCGCAGCCGCCGAGCAGCGCGGCGCTCAGCGCCACCACGATCACCGCTCTCGTCCGCATCGGCCTTATCGAGCCTCCCGACTTTCCACCCCAGCTGGCGGCCCGAAGGCGCACCTCTGCAGCAGCGCTAGCCCAATGGCTTGCCGCTGGCTTATCTAGCGCCCGAAACCGTCTTTTTCCAAGCGCTTGAGCCAGGCCCGCGCCATTTTGCGCACGTTCTGTGGCGCCGTTCCACCATGGCTGGTCCGGCTTTTCACGGAATTCTCAACGGATAGAACGTCGTAGACGTCCCTGGTGATGCGCGGCTCGACGGCCCGCATCGTCTCCAGATCCAGCGCCTCGAGGTCGATGCCCTTCGCCTCCGCCGCCTTGACGATTGATCCTGTGACGTGGTGCGCCTCGCGGAACGGCATCTTGAGCGCCCGCACCAGCCAGTCGGCGAGATCGGTGGCCGTCGAGTAGCCGCGTCCGGCCGCCGCGCGCATGGCCTCCGGCACCGGCTCCAGGTCGTCGACCATGCCGGCCATGGCGGCGAGCGCCAGGCGCAGGGCGGCCATGGCGTCGAAGGTCGCCTCCTTGTCCTCCTGCATGTCCTTGGAATAGGCGAGCGGCAGGCCCTTCATGACCAGCACGAGGCTCTGGAACGCGCCCGCGATGCGCCCGACCTTGGCACGCGACAGCTCGGCCGCGTCCGGATTGCGCTTCTGCGGCATGATGGACGAGCCGGTGGTGAACTTGTCCGAGAGCCGGATGAAGCCGAACTGCGGCGTCATCCAGATCACGATCTCCTCCGCGAGCCGCGACAGATGCACGGCGCAAATGGTGGCCGCCGCCAGCGTCTCCAGCGCGAAATCGCGGTCCGACACGCCATCGAGCGAGTTGGCCATCGGCCGGTCGAAGCCCAGCGCCTCGGCGGTGGCGTGGCGGTCGATGGGAAACGAGGTGCCGGCCAGCGCCGCCGAGCCGAGCGGGCTTTCGTTCAAGCGGCGGCGGGCATCGGCGAAACGGCCGCGATCGCGCGCCAGCATCTCGACATAGGCCATCAGATGGTGGCCGAACGTCACCGGCTGGGCGGGTTGCAGATGCGTGAAGCCCGGCATGACCACGGCGGCGTGCTGCTCGGCCTTGGCGGCGAGCGAATACTGCAGGCGGCCCAGCAGCTTGTCGAAAACGTCGATCTCGTCACGCACCCAGAGACGGAAATCGGTCGCCACCTGGTCGTTGCGCGAACGGCCCGTATGGAGACGCTTGCCCGCGTCGCCGATGGCCTCGGTCAGCCGGCTCTCGATGTTGAGGTGCACATCTTCCAGTGTCCGATCCCAGACGAACTCGCCGGCCGCGATCTGCCCCGCGATCTGGTCGAGACCGCGCGCGATATCGCGGGCATCCGTCTTGGTGATGATGCCGGCCTCCGCCAGCATGGCCGCATGCGCCTTGGAGCCGCGAATGTCCTGGCTCGCGAGCGCCTTGTCGAAGCCGACCGAGGCATTTATCTCCTGCATGATCTCGGCGGGAGACTGGGCGAAGCGGCCGCCCCACATCTTGTTGGCGTTTTTCTCGGTCACGGGATCGAACGGGCTCCGGATTTGGCCTCGAGCGGCGAATACGCCCAGGTGGTAGACAGCTGGGACGGCGAGCAGGCGACAGGGACCCTAGGAACAGCTGATGAGCGACAAGCGCAAGCAGACAGTGACGGCGTCGAGCCCAACGACGACCGGCTCCGCGGCCTCCGCCGCCACCTATCTGTGGACGGCGGCGCTGGCGGCTCTCGCCGGGTTCGCGGCGGTATACGTCACGCTCGGGCGGCCTGACAACAGCCGGCCGCCGGCACCGGCCCAGCCGACGGCTGCGGCACCGGCCCCCGCCTTGGCCATGGCGGACCCCAAGGCGGGCCCTGCCTCCACGCCCCAGCCCTCCAGCGCCGCGCCGGCAGCCATCGCCGCTGCCGCCCCGAAACCGGACAGCGCCGAGGCCACGGCTGCCGCCGCGCTCGACCGCGCCGGCATCGCCACCAACCCGCTGTCGACCGGCGACATGGCGGGCTTCGTGTTCAAGAAAACACCCGAAGCGATCGGCGAGGTCAAATTCGCCGACAAGACCGGCAAGGTGCACGATCTCGCCGACTGGAAAGGCCGCGTCGTGCTGCTCAACCTGTGGGCGACGTGGTGCGGTCCGTGCCGCAAGGAAATGCCCTCGCTCGACCGGTTGCAGAAGGCGCTCGGCTCCGACAAGTTCCAGGTGGTGGCGCTGGCCGTCGACCGCACCGGCGCGGAAGCGGTGCTGAAGTTCCTCGACAGCATCAAGGTCGAAAGCCTGACGCCCTACATCGACGCCACCACGCGCTCCGGCGCCACGCTGAAGGCCATCGGCATGCCGACAACGATCCTCATCGGCCGCGACGGCCGCGAGATCGGCCGCCTGATGGGCCCGGCCGAATGGGACGGCGCCGACGCCCGCCGCCTCGTCGAGGCGCACCTGCAGTGAGCGATATCAACGTCTTGCCCCTCACACGCTGGCCAGCGGATGGCTCCGAAGCGGTCGGCCGTCTCTCGGAAAACGTCGCGTTTGCGGTTCGGGCGGGCGATACGCTTGTGCTGAACGGCGATCGGGATCGTGCGGCCGAATTCGTGCGCCTGCTCGCGGAGGAACTCACACGCCTGCCGCTCACCCGGCTGCAAGCAGGATTACCGCACGCCCCCTCACCGACGCGGAACGACGGCTCTCACCCGTTTTCAAGCGCGGTGGCCGCTTCTGCCTCTCCCCCGGGGGGAGAGGCGAAGGGCGGGAGCGATCTCGCAGCCGCCGATGGCGTAACGCTGATCGACGGCACGGCGCCGGACGGGCTCGCACTGCCCGCCGACCGGCTCGATCTCGCCTTCGCGGCGGATGGCGGCATCACGGCAACCGGACACGGCCGCTGGGTCGCGCAGCTGGCGCGGCTCGCCGAGATCGACGCCTTCAGGGAGCGCGCCGGCGTGGGGCACGCGCGGCTCACCTTCATGCAGGGCGACGCCTCGACGCGGCGCTACGCCGTGCTGCACGAGCCGGCCGGCCACGCTTCGCCCTCCTGGCCGATGCGCGACGCCACGGGCGCGGCGCTGCCGCTGGTGCTGATGGACAGCCCGCGCCAGCCGGACGGCCCGCCCGTGCGCGACGGCCTGCCCTACAGCCGCATCGCGCATCTGGCCGAGGACGTGCGCCCGTTCGTCGCCATCGCCAACGTGCTGGGGGAAGCGGGCTTCTCGGTGCCGCGCATCCTGGCGCACGACCTGGAACGCGGCCTGCTGCTGATCGAGCACCTGGGCGACGACGTGTTCGGCAAGCTGGTCGCGGAAGCCGACAGCGCGGGCGACCCGGCGCGGCGGGCGCCCCAGCAGCACGACCTGTGGCGGGCGGGCGTCGACTGCCTCGCCGCGCTCGCCCGCGTGCCGGTGCCGGCCGAGCTGCCATTGCCCGACGGGACCACCTACAGCGTGCCGCCCTACGACGCGCGTGCGCTCGGCATCGAGACGGAACTCATCATCGACTGGTACTGGCCGGCCATCCACGGCGCGCCAGTACCGCCCGACGCGCGCACCGAGTTCCTGGCCCTGTGGCGTGGCGTCATCGACCGCCTGACCGCGCTGCCCGCAGGCTGGGCGCTGCGCGACTACCATTCGCCCAACCTGCTGTGGCTGCCGCAGCGCGAAGGCGTGCGCAACGTCGGCATCATCGACTTCCAGGACGCCCAGGCCGGCCCGCTCGCCTATGATCTCGTGTCGTTGCTGCAGGATGCCCGACTCGATGTCGCGCCACAGCTCGAGAGCGAGCTGCTGGACCACTATTGCCACGCGCGCCGCGCCGCCGAGCCGGGCTTCGACGAACCCGCCTTGCGCTTCGCCTATGCGGCGCTCGGCGCCCAGCGCAACACCAAGATCGTCGGCATCTTCGCGCGCCTGTCGCGGCGCGACGGCAAGCACGGCTATCTCGCCCATATCCCGCGCATCTGGCGCTATCTCGCCCGCGATCTCGCCCACCCGGAGCTGGCACCGCTCAGGGCGTGGTACGACCGCCACTTACCGGTGGACATCCGCGCGCGCGTCTTGAGCGCGTGACAGTTCTCGGCCATCACGGTCGAGCATGAGATCGATACGCAACACGACATCGAACACCCCATCCGCCTCGACGAACGCCGCGAGGACCGGATGAGCCCGCGCCCGACCCCTGCCATCACCACGGCCATGGTGCTGGCCGCCGGCCTGGGCACGCGCATGCGCCCGCTCACCGACAGCATGCCGAAGCCGATGGTGCGGCTCAACGGCCGGCCGCTGATCGACCACGTGCTCGACCGGCTGGCGGCGGCCGGCGTCACGCGCGCCGTCGTCAACGTGCACCACCACGCCGAGCAGATCGAGCGCCACCTGGCGCGCCGCACGAGCCCGCAGATCACCATCTCGGACGAGCGCGACGCGCTGCTCGATACGGGTGGCGGCGTGCTGCGCGCACTGCCGCTGCTCGGCCCCGAGCCGTTCGTCATCCACAATTCCGACAGCGTGTGGGCGGAGGGCGTCGGCTCCAACATCGCCCGCCTTCTGGCGACCTGGGACGAGAGCCGCATGGACGCGCTGATGCTGCTCGCCAGTCCGTCGAAAAGCCTGGGCTATGACGGGCGCGGCGATTTCCTGATGGATGCCGACGGCCGCCTGACCCGCCGCCCGCCGCAGCGGGTGGCACCGTTCGCCTTTGCTGGCGTGTCGATCGCGCATCCGCGCCTGCTTGCTGGCTGCCAGCCCGGCCGCTTCTCGCTCAACGCGCCATGGGACGGCGCCATCGCGCGCGGGCGCCTTTTCGGCCTGCGCATGGACGGCACCTGGATGCATGTCGGTACGCCGGAGGCGCTGGAGGAGGCCGAACGCTGGAGCGATCGCGATGACCTCGGTGCCTGACGACCTGTTCTCGTTCGCCGACCGCAAGGCCGCCGAGACGGCGAGCGCGCAGGCCCGCGAAGCGCCCGCGCGGGGCGGCTCGCACGGCGCCCGCGTGTTCACCGTACCGGCCGGGCAGCCGTTTCTCGGCTGCCTCGCCCGCGCCCTGCTCAACGGCGACCTGCCGGCGCCCGGCGCCGGCGCACCCGATCCGCTGACGCTGCCCGACACCACGCTGCTCATGCCGACGCGGCGCGCCATGCGTGGCCTGCAGGATGCATTCCTCGCCGCCGCGGACGGGCGCGCGATGCTGCTGCCGCAGATCCGCCCCATCGCGGAAGGCGACGAGGAGCTGACGCTGCTCGCCGGCCTCGCGGGCCTTGCGCGGATCGAGGCCGGCGACATCGACCTCGACCCGGCCGTGAGCGACATGGAGCGGCGGCTGGCGCTGACGCAGCTCGTGCTGGCCTGGACGCGGCGCATGCAGGACGACGAGGCCGCCGATCCAGCGAGCGCACATCTTGCCGCCACCGGACGCGGCGCCGCGACACCGGCGCAGGCCGCCAAGCTCGCCGCCGAGCTGGCACGGCTGATGGACATGGTGGAGACCGAGGGCTGCAGCCTCGCCGGGCTCGCCGGGCTGGTGCCCGAGGAGTTCTCCGGCCATTGGCAGCAGACCATCGAATTCCTCACCATCATCACGCAGTACTGGCCGCAGTATCTGGCCGCGCAGCGCCGCCTGTCGCCCAAGGACCGGCAGAACCGCCTGATCCTGGCCGAAGCGCAGCGCATGCGCGATTTTCCGCCCGTGCATCCGCTGATCGTGGCCGGCGTCACCGGCTCGATTCCGGCAACCGCCGAGCTGATGCGGGCCGTGCTGGCGCTCCCCAACGCGGCCATCGTCCTGCCCGCGCTCGACCTCGACCTCGACGAAGCGAGCTGGCGAGCGATCACAGCTTCGGATGCATCCGCTCCTGGCCATCCCGAGCATCCGCAATACGGCTTGAAGCGCCTGCTCGACCGGCTCGGGCTGACGCGCGCCGATGTCACCGTGCTGCCCGGCGCCGAGAGTCCGCCGCGAATGTCCGCGCGGCATCGGCTCGTGTCGGAGGCCATGCGACCGGCCGCCACCACGGGCCTGTGGCGCGACTACATCGCGCGCGACGGTGAATCCGGGAGCGCCTCCCGCGCGCACCTCGGTGAGGCGCTCGAAGGCCTGAGCCTCGTCGAGGCGCCGGGCGCACAGGATGAAGCGGAGGTGGTGGCGCTGATCCTGCGCCAGGCGGCCGAGACGCCGGGCCGCACGGCGGCGCTGGTGTCGCCCGACCGCCTGCTGGCACGCCGCGTCGCCATCCGGCTCGAGAGCTGGGGCATCCGCGTCGACGATTCGGCCGGCCGCCCGTTCGCCAAGACGGTGCCCGGCGCCTTCCTCGACCTTGCGCTGGAGACCATCGCGCAGGACTTCGCGCCGGCGCAGGTGATGGCCCTCCTGAAGCACCCGCTGACGCGCCTGGGCCTGACGCCGTTCGAGGTCCGTCGCGCCGCCCGCGCGCTGGAGATCGCCGCTTTCCGCATGCCCTACCTCGGGCGCGGCCTGCCCGGCATCGAGGCGGCGCTCGCCAAGGCGCAGGACCTGCGACTGACCAAGAAGGCCAACCGGGCACAGGCGCGCCTGTTCGACGACGACGTGACGGCGGCGGGCGATCTGGTGCGACGCCTCGCCGAGGCCTTCGCGCCGCTGTGGGCCCTCTACGACAGCCGCGACGAGGCGCCGCTGGGCGAGTTCGCGCAAGCGCATCTCGATGTCGCCGAGGCGCTGGTGGCCGAGCCCCCGCCTTCGGCAAGCTCGGGCGAGCCCGCCGGCACGGCGCCCGACAAGCCGCGCGTCTCGGAATTGTACGTCGGCGAAGCCGGCCAGACGGCGGCGCTGCTGTTCGCCGGCCTCAAGAACCCCGACATGCCGGAGCTGTTCATCCACTGCGACGACTACGCCGACCTCTATCGCGGCCTCGTCGCCACCGAGAACGTGCGGCCGAAAATCCCGCTGCATCCGCGCCTGTTCATCTGGGGGCCGTTGGAATCGCGCCTGCAGCAGGCCGATGTGCTCGTGCTGGGCTCGCTGAACGACGGCACTTGGCCCGAGGCAGCCGATCCCGGTCCCTGGCTCAACCGGCCGATGCGGCAGGCGCTCGGCCTGCCCTCTCCGGAAGAGAAGATCGGCCACGCCGCGCACGACTTCGCCACGCTGCTCGGCGCCGAACGCGTGATTCTGACGCGGGCCATGAAGCGCGACGGCGTGCCGACGGTGGAATCGCGCTGGCTGCTGCGCCTGAAGGCGCTGCTGGCCGGCCTCGACATGGGCGACGCGCTGGCGCCGTCCGAGCCGTGGCTGGCCTGGGCCATGAACCGCGACGACGCGCAACGTGCTCCGCCGCTCGCCGTGCCGGCGCCGTGCCCCGAGGTGAGCCTGCGACCGCGCAAGCTGTCGGTGTCGGCGGTCGAGAGGTGGCTCGCAAACCCTTATGCCATCTACGCCCAGCACGTCCTGAAGCTCGACAAGATGGGCGCCCTCGGCGCGGCGCCGGATGCCTCCGTGCGCGGCGCCATCATCCACGAGGCGCTGGCCCGCTTCGCCGACAGCTATCCGCGCGCCCTGCCGGCCGATCCGGGCGGTGTGCTGCGCGAGATCGCGCGCGAGGTGCTGACCGAGTGGACCGGCGTGCCGCGCGTCGCCGCGTTCTGGCTGCCACGCCTGGAACGTTTCGCACAGTGGTTCGGCGAGACGGAGCCGTTGCGCCGCCGCGGCCTCACGCGCACGCTCGCCGAGAAATCCGGCCGCCTGATCCTCGACGCGCCCGCCGGCCCGTTCACGCTGACGGCGCGCGCCGACCGCCTCGACCTCACCAGCGAGGGCCTTGTCATCACCGACTACAAGAGCGGCGGCTTTCCCGGCGATGGGCGCGTCAACAGCGGCGAGGCTCCGCAGTTGCCGCTGGAAGCGGCCATTGCCGCGACCCGCGAGGGCGGCTTCGACGAGGTGTCGCCGGCCAACGTGCTGGCGCTGCGCTACATCCGCGCCTCCGGCGGCGATCCGGCCGGCGAGCAGCACGACGTCAAATGCGAGGATGTGGCCAAGCTCGCGGCGCAGGTTCTCGACGGCCTCGCCCGCCTGGTGACGCTCTACGACCGCCAGGAGACGCCGTACCAGCCGCTGCGCCGCGCGCGCTTCTCCTACGACTACGACGACTATGCGCACCTCGCGCGCGTCGGCGAGTGGAGCGCCTCCGCGCCCCCGCCGCACGCCAGCCCCGCCACTGACGCGACGATGGCGGCAGCCGCGAAAGTGGGCCGTCCATGAACACGCCCCGCGCCACGCGCGACATCCGCGCCGCACTCGCCGATACCACGCGCCGCCAGGGCGAGGCGGCCGATCCGCGCGCCTCCGTCTGGGTCAGCGCCAACGCCGGCACCGGCAAGACGCATGTGCTGTCGAACCGCGTGCTGCGCCTGCTGCTCGACGGCACGCCGCCCGAGCGCATCCTGTGCCTCACCTACACCAAGGCCGCCGCCGCCGAGATGTCGAAGCGCGTGTTCGACAAGCTCGCGGTGTGGACCAAGCTTTCCGACCACGACCTCGGGAAAGCGCTGCAAGACCTGACCGGCATGGCGCCGGCAACGACCGAGATGGCGCTCGCCCGCACACTGTTCGCACGCGCCATCGAGACGCCCGGCGGCCTCAAGGTGCAGACCATTCACGCCTTCGCCGAACGCATCCTGAAGCGCTTTCCGCTGGAGGCCGGCGTCTCGCCGGATTTCGCCATCCTCGACGAGGAAACCTCGACGCGGCTGTTGCGCGAGGCGACAGACGACATGCTGGCGCGCGCCGCCGCCGACCGCGAGGCGCCGCTCGGCCGCGCGCTGCAGACGGTGATTGCGCATGCCAGCGAGAACCAGTTCGACCAGGTGTTGAAATCCGCCATTCACGCGCGCGGCTGGCTCGACTGGATGGCACGCCTCGGCGGCGATGCGGCCAACGGCGACCACGCTGACCTCGGCCGCGATCCGATCGCCGTCGCAGAACCGCTCTACCGCCGGCATTTCGGCGTTGCGCCGGACGCCAGCGACGAGGTGCTGCTGGCCGCGATGGCCAACGTGCTCGGCGACGCCGAGTTGCGCCACGCCATCACGGGCCTTGCCGCCAGCGACGGCAAGAGCGACCTCGCCATGGCGGACGCACTGATCGTCGCCCGCGACGCGCCATCGCCAGCCGCGCGCGTCGATGCCCTGCGCAAGGCGCTGCTGAAAAAGGACGGCGAGCCGAAGGCGGACAACCGCTTCGTCACGCTCGCGGTGCGGGACGCCGACCCGAGCCTGCACCCGATGCTGGCACGCGCCCGCGATCGCCTCGCCGACCTCGCAATGCAGCGCCGCGCGCTCAGCGTCGTCGCGGCGACGCTGGCGCTGGCTCGCCTCGCCCTCGACGTCATGCAGATCTACGCTGCCGCCAAGGCCCGCCGTGCCGCACTCGACTTCGACGACCTCATCGCCCACACCGCGCGCCTGCTCGGCAACGGCTCCAGCGTCGAGGGCGCCGCGGAATGGGTGCTGTTCAAGCTCGACGGCGGCCTGACGCACATCCTGGTCGACGAAAGCCAGGACACCAGCCCGACGCAGTGGGCCATCGTGGAAGCGCTGACCGAGGGCTTCTTCGCCGCGGCGGGAGGCGAAGTGCGGCCGCGCACGCTGTTCGCGGTCGGCGACGAAAAGCAGTCGATCTACTCGTTCCAGGGCGCGGCACCGCATCTGTTCGCCGCCAAGGGCGCGCATTTCGCCCGCCGCGTGAGCGAGAGCGGCCACGTCTGGCGCGCTCTGCCGCTGACGCTGTCGTTCCGCACCGTGGCGCCCGTGCTCGCCGCCGTCGACGCGGTGTTCACGTCGGCCACCCGCACGCCGGGCCTCGGCGAGGGCATCCGCCACGAGGCATGCCGCGTCGGCCACGCCGGTGTCGTCGAACTGTGGGAGACCGAGAAGCCGCACGAGGTCGCGCATGGCTCGGTGTGGGCGCCGCTCGAGGAGGAGGCGGTGCATTCGGCCGCCGATCGTCTCGCCGCCCGCATCGCCGGGCAGATCGACGGCTGGCTGAAAAACGGCGAGATGCTGCCCTCCGAGGGGCGCCGCGTGACGGCCGGCGACATCCTGATCCTGGTGCGCAAGCGCCGCCCGTTCGCGCAGCCGATGGTGGCGGCGCTGAAGGCGCGCGGCATTCCCGTCGCCGGCGCCGACCGCATGCGGCTTTCGGACCAGATCGGCGTCGCCGACCTGATCGCGCTCGGCGACTTTCTCACCCTGCCCGAGGACGACCTCTCCCTCGCCGTGGTGTTGAAGAGCCCGCTGTTCGGCCTCGACGACGACGACCTGATCCGCATCGCACCCGACCGCAAGCGTACACTGTGGAAGGCGCTCGCCGACGCCGCCGGAGCCGGCACGCCGGGCGCGGAGCGCTACCGCGAGGCCGTCGAAACCCTGCGCCGGTGGCGCAAGGCGGCCGACTTCGATCCCCCCTTCGAGTTCCTGGCCAACCTGCTCGACCGCGATGGCATGCGCAAACGCTTCATCGCGCGCCTCGGGTCTGAATGCGCCGACGGCCTCGACGAACTCTTGTCGCTCGCGATCACCTACGACGAGAGCGCACCGCCCTCGCTGCCCGGCTTCCTGACCTGGCTGCGCGAGAGCGACCGCGAGGTGAAGCGCGACATGGAGCACGGCCGCGACGAGGTGCGCGTGATGACCGTGCACGGCGCCAAGGGCCTCGAGGCGCCGATCGTGTTCATGCCCGATACCTGCATGTCGAAAGGTGGGGGACGCCAGCAGGGCACGCTGACGGCGCTGCCGCGCATGGTCCGCCACGAGGGCGCTCCACCGCCGCTCGCCTGGCCCGTGCGCGGTCGCCGGCAGGCTGGATGCCATCCGCGACGCCAACGACGACGCCGCCCTCGCCGAAACCGAGGAGCGCAATCGCCTGCTCTACGTCGCCATGACGCGCGCCCGCGACCGCCTCTACGTATGCGGCTTCGAGGGCAGGTCCGGCATGGCCCCCGACAGCTGGCACAACCTCGTCGCGACCGGCCTGAAGGGGCTCGGTGAGACAATCACCGACGCCGAAGGGCGCGACATCGTCCGCCTCGGCGCACCTCAGGAGGTCGCCGCCGACCAGCCGAAGCGCGCCGGGCACGCCGCCCCCGCCCCGCTGCCGCTGCCCGCCTGGGGCTTGGCGCCAGCGCCGTCCGAGCCCAAGCTCGCAGTACCGCTGGCGCCGTCACGCCTCGCGCCCTACGACGTCGACGGCGAGGGCGAGCCGACGGCGCTGACACCCGAGGACGCGACCCAGCGCGAGCTGACGCGCGAGCCGCCGTTCGCCACGCCCGAGCCGGGGCTCCCAGCGCGGCGCGGCGCCACGCGCCACGCGGCCGGCGACCAGGGTGGCGCGGTCGACGGCCAGCAGCCCCCCCAGCAGCGACCGGAGCGCAGCGATCGCGGCGACGATGCCCGCTTCCTGCGCGGCACGCTGACCCACGCGCTGCTCGAGCACCTGCCGATGCTGCCCAGCCCGCGCTGGGAGGACGCCGCGCGCACCTTCCTCGACCGGCGCGGCGAGGCGCTCAGCCCTCGCGTGCGCGACGGCATCGTGACCGAGACGCTGGCCATCCTCACCGACCCCGCCTTTGCGCCGCTGTTCTCGCCCTTGTCGCGCCCCGAGGTGCCGATCGTCGCCGAGCTGAAACGGCCGCCCGGCAAGCGCGGCCTGCCGGTGCGCCTGACCGGCCAGATCGACCGCCTCGTCGTCACCGACAGCACCGTCTACATCGTCGACTACAAGACCAATCGGCCGCCACCGCGCACAATCCAAGAGGTTGCACCGGCTTATATTTTCCAGCTTGCCGCGTACCGGCTGGCGCTCGCCCGGATCTATCCCGGCAAGCGCGTCGCCGCTGCCCTGCTTTGGACCGACGGGCCGCGGATGATGGCCGTTCCGGATGCCGTGCTCGACACCTACGAGGCCCGCCTCTGGGACCTCGACCCGTCGAAAGTGTGAACAGGCGGCGGGCTAGGAATGCCCTCGGGAGCGATGCATCCCGCGCCCCATATCGCGCGTTATGCCCAGGCTGCCGCCCCCGCCGCCTTGACGCGGGGCGGGGGGGTTCCTACTTTCCGCCCATGACGTTTATGAGCGATCGCTGATAAACGAGCGAACTCGCCAAGGAGATGAAGCCAATGGCCGATACCCCGTCCGTCACCGATGCCACCTTCGAGCAGGAAGTGCTGAAGTCGGCCCAGCCCGTGCTGGTCGATTTCTTCGCCGAGTGGTGCGGGCCGTGCAAGGCCATGGCGCCGGCGCTCAACGAGCTGGCCGCCGATCTCAAGGGCAAGGTCAAGATCGTCAAGCTCGACGTCGACAAGAACCCCGGCGTGACGAGCAAGTATCAGATCCGCGCCATGCCGACGCTGATGATCTTCAAGGGTGGCAAGCCGGCCGCCCAGCATGTCGGCGCCATGGTGCAGAAGCAGAAGCTGGCGGCCTGGGTCAACGGGTCCGGCGTCGCCTGAGCCACGCGCTCGGCTGAAACTATTTGGCCCTGCGAGTTCACCGCTCGCGGGGCCGTTTTTTTGGTTCGGCGCGAGGCCGCCTGCTACTTGAAGTGCTTCGACAGCTTGAGGCCCTGGCCCTGGTAGTTCGACGCGATGTCGCGGCCGTACAGCAGTTCCGGTACCTCCGTCAGGCGCTCGTAGACGAGCCGGCCGATGATCTGCCCGTGCTCGAGGATGAACGGCACCGAGTGGCTGCGCACCTCGAGCACGACGCGGCTGCCCTCGCCGCCTGCCGGACCATGGCCGAAGCCGGGATCCATGAAGCCCGCGTAGTGGACACGAAACTCACCCACCAGCGGATTGAACGGCATCATCTCGGCGGCATGCGTCGGCGGCACGTGCACGGCTTCCTTCGAGGCCAGGATGTAGAACTGGTCCGGATCGAGGATCAGCCGCCGCGCCACGCCGCGCGAGGCGAAGATGGGCTCCCAGTAGTCGGCCGTAGCGCAGCTGCCCGGACGATCGACATCGACGAGCCCGGTGTGGCGCTTGGCGCGGTAGCCGACGAGGCCCTCGCCGTCGCCGACCAGATCGACAGACAGCGCGATGCCGCCCGCGATATCCACCGTGCCGCCCTTGACCAGCGCCTCGCGCGCCTGCAACTCGGCCAGCGCCGTGTCACCGTCCACCGGCTCGCCGAGACGGAACCGGATCTGACTGAGCCGCGAGCCCTTGCGCACCACGACCGGGAACGTCTGCGGGCAGATCTCGGCGTAGAGCGGCCCCTTGTAGCCGGCCGGAATCTGATCGAACGACGACACACCGTCGGCGATGACGCGCGTGAAGACGTCGAGGCGGCCGGTCGAGCTTTTCGGATTTGTCGCCGCCGACATCTCCGGCATCATGGCCAGGCTTTCCAGCAGCGGCACGACATAGACGCAGCCGGTTTCCAGCACGGCGCCTTGCGTCAGATCGATGGTATGCGTCTGCAGCTCGAGCAGCTTGGCGGCAACCGTCGAGCCCGGCCCTGGCAGGAAGCTCGCGCGCATGCGGTAGGCGATCGAGCCCAGCCGCAAGTCGAGGCTCGCCGGCTGGATCTGCCCCTCGGCCAGCGGCTCGGCGAGACGCACCGCCCCGCCCGAGATGAGGGCGCGAATAGCCTGGATGGGCAGGATGCCGGAGCCGATGGCCTGGCCGATGATGCGGTCGGCCGGCCCGGACCGCGCAGCTGGCGCGTGCTTGGCCGAGGCGGCCGCCTTGGCGGATTTCGGTTTGGCTTTGGTCATGGTCCTCGCAGCTCCAGCCCGCTGTAGAGCATACCTGAAGCCCGCGCGCCAACCGCTTGACGGCGAACCGCCGCCGGACGTTTCCGCGAGACGCTCGCGGGCGACCTGACGCAAAGCCCGCCTTGACGCCGGCCAAGGCGGGGGAGTAATCGGGCGGGTACGACACTCGTGGTGATTTGGCCGGCCGGCTTGCAGCCACGTAAAACAACTCGCTAAACAGGCCGCGCGCACCTGGGTTCCACCTGGACCGACCGCGCCCGGCTTCTTGAAGCGGGCGGCGGGGCCAGAGATGGACCCGGGATTTTTGTTGCCTGGACAAGGCGATCAGACGACCGAAGGAGACGCGCGCATGGCCCCCTATGAGCCCAAGAAAACCGACAAGAGCACCTGGCGGCCGGCGACCCAGCTCGTGCACGGCGGCACGCTGCGCTCGGGCTTCGGCGAGACCTCGGAAGGCCTCTTCCTGACCCAGGGCTTCGTCTACAACAGCGCCGAGCAGGCCGAAGCCCGCTTCAAGAACGAGGACCCCGGCTTCCAGTACAGCCGCTTCTCCAACCCCACCGTCGCCATGTTCGAGGAGCGCATGCGGCTCCTGGAAGGCGCCGAGGAAGCGCGCGCGACGGCGACCGGCATGGCCGCCGTCACCGCCGCCATCCTGTCCTGCCTCAACGCCGGCCAGCACATCGTCGCCGCGCGCGCCATGTTCGGCTCCTGCCGCTACATCGTCGAGGATCTGTGCCCGCGCTTCGGCATCCAGTTCACGCTGATCGACGGCCGCGACCTCGATGCCTGGCGCAAGGCGGTCCGCCCCAATACGAAAGCGTTCTTCTTCGAGACGCCGGCCAACCCGACGCTCGATCTCGTCGACATCGCCGCCGTCTCCGCCATCGCCAAGGAGACCGGCATCAAGGTGCTGGTCGACAACGTGTTCGCCACGCCGCTCCTGCAACGGCCGCTGCAGCATGGCGCCGATGTGGTGATCTACTCGGCGACCAAGCACGTCGACGGCCAGGGCCGGTGCCTCGGCGGTTGCGTGCTGGCCAGCGCCCAGTTCGTCAAGGACCACCTGCACGACTTCATCCGCCAGACCGGCCCGTCCCTGAGCCCCTTCAACGCCTGGGTGATGCTGAAGGGCCTGGAAACGCTGCCGGTGCGCGTCGAGGCACAGTGCCGCTCGGCGGCGCGCATCGCCGACCATCTGGCCGCGCGCCCAGGCATCGCCAAGGTGCTCTATTGCGGCCGCGCCGACCACCCGCAGGCGGCGCTGGCGGCGCGCCAGATGAGCGGCGGCGGGCAGATCGTCACCTTCGTCGTCGACGGCGGCAAGGCGGAGGCGTTCCGCTTCCTCAACGCGCTGGAGATCATCTCCATCTCCAACAACCTGGGCGACGCCAAGAGCCTGGTCACGCACCCGGCGACGACGACGCACTTCCGCCTGACGGCGGCGGCGCGCGCCGAACTCGGCATCGGCGACGGCATGATCCGCCTGTCGGTCGGCCTGGAGGACGCCGACGACCTGATCGCCGACCTGGAGCGCGGTCTGGCGGCGGCTTGCGCTTGACACCCAGCTGCAGACTCGCCACGGCAGACCAGCGACACGTCCTTTCGCGGCAAGGGGCCCGTCACTAGGTGTCTCCGACAGACTCGCTGAACGGGGGCCAAGAAAACAGGTGCGCACCGGCCCTGATTGGCATAGTCTCCGCGTTAACAGATTGTTAACGGTGTGAGGGTGGCGTGAGCTGGCGTCGTTTTGCGTATCTCGTGGCGGTTGTCGAGCTGGTCGCCGGCGTCGCTATGAGCGTTCAGGTTGCGCAGGCATTGGCGGATCCTGTCACCAGCCTGTCCGGCGCCATCTCGCACCTGCTGGCCGGCTTCGATCTGGCCCAGTTCCTTTCGCCCTTGCCGCAAACCGTGCTGCGCCTCGTCGGTCTGTGATCACGTTCCGCCGGTGGTCTTTTTGAAGCTGTTGCCCTGGATGGCCCGGTCAAGCCCACGCCTGTCCGGTCAGCATTGCGGCCTCACTTCGCCTCTCCCACTTGGGGAGAGGCAGACGCGGCCACAGAGCGTCGAAACGGCAGAAAACGGCGCTACCGCGTCGGTGAGGGGGCTTGCCGCAAGCGCATCGCCATCAGGAAGCCCCCTCATCCTGACCTTCTCCCCAAGGGGAGAAGGAATGTGTCCAACCTGCAGGCGTAGAGCGAGTTGTTGCCGCAGACGCTTCTTTCATGTTGCTGAACCGGACAGGCCGGGTCAAACCCGGCCAGGGACCAGGAAGCGTGTTAAGCCAACAGTCGAAACGCGACCAGCAGCTGCGCTCGAGACTTTTGCAGCCCGGCTGCAGCCCGGCGAGCTTTGCACGGGCCATTAACGGCCGGTAAACGCCCTTCCCCCATTCTGCTGCCAGCCTCACGGCCTGCCTACGCGTCTGGCCCGAAGGCAGTGCCCGCGTTCGCGGCGCTCGCCATGAACCGCAGCCGATGGAATGCCCCCCCCGTGTCCGAGACCACAGCACCCGACGCCACCGCCCCCCCGGCGAAGCCCGTCAGCACCGCCCCCGTGCGGTTCTGCAACTACGAGCCGCAATCGGCCGACGAGCTGCGTGACGCCTGCGACATCTGGCTCAACGACGTCTGCGCCGCGGCCTGGGGCTCGCGTGAGATGCACCGCGTGGCGGGCTTCCTCATCACCTGCGTCCACACGGGGCGCGAGACCGAGCTCTACTCGCGCGACCTGGAAAGCGCCATCAACATCCAGCCCGAAGAAACCAACCGCTCGATGAAGCTCCTGAAGTTGTTCGGCGGCATAGAGGATTTCTCGTCCGACCGCGGCAAGCTCTCGGTCCAGGTGCGGCTGTCGCTGGCGCAGCGCCTCAGCCTGCTGGAGAAGCGCGCCCGCCTCGCCGAGCTGACCCATCAGCAGAGCCAGGCCATGCTGGCCGGCAGCATCGCCGCCCTGCGCGCCATCAGCAACGGCGACGCCTCCGCCGTTGCCACGGCGCGCGACGACGCCCACCTGCCGCCGCCGTTGCGCGCCATCGGCTGACCGGGGCTTGATGCAAGGCCTGGATGCCGGCGCGAGCCGTATCAGGCGGCGCTGCCGGCGGCCGGCTTGAGACGGTAGGATATCTTCACGACGCCGTCGGCGAACGTCTCGATGCTGTCGAGCGCCAGCTTGACCGGGTGCGGCAGGCTGTCGATGAGGCTCAGCCCGGAGCCGAGCAGCGTCGGCACCAGGAACAGATCGATCGCATCGACGACGCCGGCCTCCAGCGCCGAGCGCATGGTCATGGCGCCGCCCACGATCCAGATGTCGCCGGACGTCGCCGCGCGCGCCGCCGCCAGCGCCGCCGCCATGCCGCCGGCCACCGGTGTGAGGCCCGGCCGCGCCCCCGGTAGCGGGCGCGAGGTCAGCACGAAGGCGTGCTTGTCGCCGTAGGGCCAATCATCGAAGGCCAGCGTGAACTCGTAGGTGCGGCGGCCGAGCACGACGCTTCCGACGCCGTCCACGAACGTGTCGAAGCCGTAGAGGCCGGGATCGAAGCCGGCGAGCCATTCGGTCGAGCCGTCATGGTCGGCGATGAAGCCGTCGGCGCTGGTGGCGGTGAAGATGCGGACGAGGCCCGGGCTCGCCGCGACGGCGGGCGCGGCGCCCACCTCCTCCACCGGCTTGGACTTGCGTCCCCACATTGCGCGCACCTCACCAACCATGCAACGGGACAGGAGCGCCCCGACAAGCTCGCCGGACATGAAAGAGCCGGCGGAGGACCACCCCCCGCCGGCCTTCCAAGGCACAGGCCTGCGTTATTCTGCCGTTCAGCCGACGATCTCGTCCAGGCGGAAGTTGAGCGCGATCTCACGCTCGGCGGCGGCCGGGCTATCGGAGCCGTGCGAGGAATTCTCGCCCTTGGAGACGGCGAACAGCTTGCGGATGGTGCCGTCCTTGGCCTCCTTGGGGTCGGTGGCACCCATCACGTCGCGATACTTGGCGATGGCGCCCTCGCCCTCGAGCACCTGAAGCACGATGGGGCCGGAGGTCATGAAGCTGACCAACTCGCCATAAAAGGGGCGGGCCTTGTGCTCCTCGTAGAACTTCTCGGCCTGGGCGCGCGTCCAGCGCACGCGCTTCTGCGCCACGATGCGCAGGCCCGACTTCTCGATGACGGCGTTGATGGCGCCGGTCAGGTTGCGGCCGGTGGCATCCGGCTTGATGATGGAAAACGTGCGCTCGATGGCCATCTGTAGGCTCCTCTTTCGGGTTCTCTTGGCGGTTTCCGTCGGATTGGTCCGGGATCGATTTGCGGCGCTTATAGCCGCGCAGCGCCGGCCCAAGCAAGCAAGCCCGCTGGTCCGCCGTGCCGTCATCGCGGGGGCGCATCCAGTGGCATTCGGCGATACCCGGCGGAAGGCGGTCGGCCTGCCGCGAGTCAATTCGGTGCCGCCGCCACCCTGTTGCCGGGATTCTGGCGTTACTCCGTCAACGGGTGGTGCCATTCGGCGCCGATCGTCTCGAGGCTGTTGGGCGTCGCAAGCGTACAAGGTTGCGACGTCAACCGGCATCGGGCGTTGACGCAGCCGATCATTGGCAACAAATACCATTCGAGAGTTTCGGGCGCAGCGCCAGCCGCGACCGCCCAGTCGCCGTGTCCGCCGGGTACCCGCGCGCCTCCAGTGCCGAGCGCGTGGGCGCGCCGTCGTCAGCCGTTCGATCGCAAAGGCCAAGCCATGACTGCCGCCAGCGCCGAGCTCCAGTGGTTCATTGCCCGGGACGGCAAGCAATATGGTCCGGTTTCCGACGGCGAGATGCGCAAGCTGATCGAACTCGGTCATCTGAAGGCGGGCGATCTCGTCTGGCGCCAGGGTTTTGCGGAGTGGCAGCCGGCGCAGGTGCTGCTGCCGCCCGCCGCGCCGGTGCCGTTCCCGCCGGCCCCCATCGGCGCGCCGCATCCCGAGCCGCAGGCGCGCGTGCAGACGACTCCGGCACCGGTTGCCACACAGCCCGCCGCCCACCCCGCCACGTCGGCTCCGGCCGCCGCTGCTCGGGCCGCGACGACCCAGCCCGCCGCAGCGCCGGCGCAGGCCGCCGCCTCGGCCCCGGCCACCGCTGCGGTGGTCACCGCTGCCCCGGCCACGACACCAGCCGCGCGGCCGGCCCAACCGCAGCTGGCCCCCGCGCCGGCCGCCGCAGCAGCGCCAGCCCCCAGCGCGGCGCCCCCCCAGCCGGCCGTCGCTGCGCCGGCGCCCGCCGCCGCGCCGACCGATGTTCCGGCCACGGCTGCTCCAGTCACTGCCGGTCCTGGAGCTGCCAGTCCTGGAACTGTTGGTCCGGGAGCTGCTGGTCAGGGCGCAGGGGCACGCGATGCCGCCCGCCAGGAGCTGTCTTCGCTGGCCGCCGCCAGCCGGCCACAGCAGCGCATGCCGGCGACACCGGTACCTGCACCGTTCTCCGCTGGCGCTCCGGCCCAGCCTGCGGCGCCCATTCCGCAGCCGATCCCGGCGCCACACGTGATCCCCGCCCCGCAGCCGGTCGCCCAGCCGCAGCCGAACCCCGCCATGGCGGCGCCGTTCGCGCCCTCCGCGCCCGCCCCGGCCGCACCCTCCGCGGCGATGCCCGGCGTGCCGGCGCAATGGCCGCAGAGCATGGCACCAGCCGGCGCCAGAGCCGCCCAGCCGACGTTCGGCGATGCCATGCGCCAGCAGCCCGTGCCTGGCGCCGTGTCTGGCCCCGTGCCTGGCCCCACGCCTGGTACGATGCCGAACCCGATGCCGGCGCCGGCTCCCATGGCGGCACCGGGCTGGCCGCAATCCCCCCGCCTGGACGCGCAGCGCCCAGAGCTGCAGCGACCAGAGCTGCAGCGACCAGAGCTGCAGCGACCGGAAACGCACCGCCCCGGTGGGCCGCATTTCTCCGGCCCCGCCCTCGGCGGTCCGCCCCCCTATGCGCCGCCGCACGCCGGGCCGACCCTCGACGCCCCGCGCGCCTCCCTCGACCCACCGTTGCCGCGCAGCCTCGAGGCGGTCCCGGTCAGCTCCGATTTCGACGATGCCGAGCCGGACGCGCCGCGCCGTCACAGGCTCGGCCGCAAGCTGGCGCTCGTCGCCGTGGTGCTCCTGCTGGCGGGCGGTGGCGGCTACCTGGTCTCGCAGGGCGGGCTCGACAAGCTGACGCAGACGTTCGGCAAGGTTGCACAATCCGGCGCGGCCAAGGGCACGCCGACCTCCGACGACAGCAAGGCCGCCAAGGCCGGCTCGGACTCGCCGTCGGCCGGCGAGGTGGCAGCGCTCACCGAGCGCTACGAGCGGCTCGCCATGTGGGCGCTGGTCAAGAAGGAATTTCCCGACTGGTTCGGCGAGCGCATGAAGGAGGTCGCCAAGCTGTCGGCGGCCAAGAAGCCCGACGAGGAGGTCACCAAACATCTCGTCGAGCAGCTGGTGGCCCTTCGGCGCCAGAACTCGGACGCGGCGCTGGCCGCCAGCACGCCCAAGCTGAAGGAGGTCGCCACCGCCTTCCTCGGCAACCTCAAGGCTCTGGCCGCCAAGAGCACCGACGCATGCTACGGCTTCATCTCGCAGGGTGAGGTCAGCCCGGCCACGGTCGAAATGATGCGCCAGCCGAACGGCACCACCATCGAGGGCCAGGTTGTCGCCATCTTCTCGGCCATCGCCGAGGGGCGCAAGACGCGCACGACGCACAATCCGCCGCTGAAGACCGATTACGACGCGCTGGCCGATCAGCTCGGCAAGCTCGGCTGGAGCCAAACCGATCTGCAGCTGTTCGCCGATCCGCGCCAGCTCGCCAAGGCAACGCCCGACAAGGTCTGCCGCATGGTGCAGGACTGGTTCGCCGCGCACATCGCCATCGGTGACGCCGAGGTGCAGGAGCGCCTGCTGATCGAGACGCTGCGCCCCGTCGTCGCCGGATAGAGCAGGTGACAGGTGTTAGGGGCTAGGTTTTCGGTGGCTCATTCCCTAAACCTAGCCCCTGAAACCTAGAACCTCCGGCTCATGCTGCACATCAACGATCTCTCGTTCCGCATCGAGGGCCGCCCGATCATTGAGGGCGCCACCGCCGGCATACCCGAGGGCCACAAGGTCGGCCTCGTCGGCCGCAACGGCACGGGCAAGACGACGCTGCTGAAGCTGATCACCGGCGAGCTGCACGCGGACTTGGGCTCCATCACCGTGCCGCGCAACGCCCGCATCGGCCATGTGGCGCAGGAGGCGCCGGGCGGCGACGTGACGCTGATCGACTGGGTGGTGGCCGCGGACCGGGAGCGCGCCGATCTGCTGGCCGAGGCGGAGACGGCGCACGATCCGCAGCGCATCGCCGACATCCACCACCGCCTGACCGACATCGATGCGCATGCCGCGCCCGCGCGCGCCGCCGCCATCCTCGCCGGCCTCGGCTTCGACGCAGCGGCCCAGCGGCGCACGTGCGCCGAGTTCTCCGGCGGCTGGCGCATGCGCGTGGCGCTCGCCGCCGTGCTGTTCCTCGAGCCCGAGATCCTGCTCCTCGACGAGCCGACCAACTATCTCGACCTCGAGGGCACGCTGTGGCTCGAGACGTACCTGAAGAGCTACCCGCACACAGTGCTGATGGTCAGCCACGACCGCGACCTGTTGAACCGCGTTGTCGGCGCCATCCTGCACCTGGAGCGCGGCAAGCTGACGCTTTACGCCGGCGGCTACGACGATTTCGAGGAAAGCCGCCGCGAGAAGCAGCGCCTGGAACTCAAGCTGAAGAAGAAGCAGGACGAGCAGCGCCGGCATCTGCAGGCGTTCATCGACCGCTTCAAGGCCAAGGCGACCAAGGCGGCGCAGGCGCAGAGCCGCGTCAAGGCGCTGGCCAGGATGCAGCCCATCGCGGCGCAGGTGGAGGAGCGCGTCGTGCCGTTCCTGCTGCCCAATCCGCAGAAGATGCTGGCCTCGCCGCTCATGCGCCTGGAAGAAGCCAGCGTCGGCTACGGACGTGACATGCCGCCCGTTCTGTCGCGCCTCAACCTGCGCATCGACCAGGACGACCGCATCGCGCTGCTCGGCCAGAACGGCAACGGCAAGTCCACCTTCGCCAAGCTCATCGCCGGGCGCCTGCCAGCGACCGCCGGCAAGTTCTTCGGCGCCAGCAAGGTCGATGTCGGCTACTTCGCACAGCATCAGCTCGACGACCTCAATCCGCTGGCGACGCCGTTCGACTACATGGTGAAGCTGATGCCGGAGGCAACGGAAGCGCAGCGGCGGACGAAGCTCGGCACCTTCGGGTTCTCCGCCGACAAGGCCGACACCAAGTGCGGCAACCTGTCGGGCGGCGAGAAGGCGCGACTGCTGCTCGCCTTGACGGCCTTCGCCGGCCCGCATCTGCTGATCCTCGACGAGCCGACCAATCACCTCGACGTCGACAGCCGTGAAGCACTGATCCACGCCCTGATGGAGTACGAGGGCGCCGTCATCCTGATCAGTCACGACCGCCATTTGGTCGAAGCCACCGCCGACCGGCTGTGGGTCGTGCGAGACGGCACCGTGAAGACCTACGACGGCGACATGGACAGCTACCGCACCGAACTGCTGGCCGCGCGCGGCGGCAACGCCCGCCGGACCGCCAGCAACAATGGCGCCAGCGGAGGCGCCAGTGGCGGTGTCCGCGCAGAAGCGCGTCGCGAGGCGGCGCAGCGGCGCGCCGAGCTGGCGCCCCTGAAAAAAGCCATGCAGGCGGCGGAAAAAACCGTCGAGCGCCTGACCGCCGAGATCGGCCGCCTCGATCTGCTGCTCGCCGATCCCGCGTTCTACGCGCGCGACGCGGCAAAGGCGCAGCAGGCCAGCATCGAGCGCGGGCAGCTCGCCAAGAAGCTCGCCGAGGCCGAGGAAGCCTGGCTCATCGCCACCGACTCCTACGATCAGGCCAGCGCGGATGCCAACGCCTGACGGAAAGCGCGTGTCGCTTCGCCTGGAGGCCCGCGTCACCGGCCAGCCTCGGCGCGACTAGCGCCAATGTCTGGCTGGCCGGCATCGGACATGCGCGTGCCCGCGCTTGGCATGAATTGACGTAGGTCGCACGCGAATCGAGCCGGGGGGTGTGCGCTCTTCGCATCAGCGCTTGGCGAACGCTTCGCCAAGTCCCTTGGCCATGGAAACGAACTCGCTCGGCATCATGACAATGGTCATGGTGTTCTGCTCGGCGCCGACCTCGGTGATCATTTGCATGCGCCGCAGCTCGAGGCCGGCGGGCGATTGCATGATCGTCTCGGCCGCGCTCTTCAGCAGCGCCGCCGCGTCGAGTTCGGCCTCGGCCTTGATCTGGCGCGCCCGCTTCTCGCGCAGCGCCTCCGCCTCCTGCGCCATGGCGCGCTGCATGCTCTCCGGAATTTCGACGTTCTTCATCTGCACGCGCTCGACCTTGACGCCCCACGGCGTCGTCACCTTGTCGACCTCGGTCTCGATGCGATGCGCGATGGTGTCCTGCTCCTTCAATACGTCGTCGAGCGTGTGCTGGCCGATGATGCTGCGCAGCGTCGTCAAAGCCACCTGGATGACCGCGTCGTCGACATCGTTGACCTCGACCACGGCGTTGCGCGGATCGGTGACGCGCTGCCAGATGACGGCATTGATCTTGATCGGCACGTTATCGCGCGTGATCGTTTCCTGAGGCGCGACGGCGGCCGTCGTCGTGCGCATGTCCTGAGTTGTCTGCCACTCGATCAGCGGCAGCAACAGGTAGAGTCCGGGCCCTGCCGTGCGGTTGTAGCGACCGAGGCGGAAGACGACGGCGCGCTCATACTGCGAGGCGATGCGCACGCTCGAAACCATCAGCGCCAGCAGCGGCGCGAGAACGATCCAGATCGGGAAAATATAGCTGGCCACAGGGGCCTCCAACGTTGCACTGCCCTCGAGGGGCAGCGCCACGCATGTGGCCCTTCGTGGAGGGGAGCGTCAGGCCCCGGAGCGCATGGATAGGCGCCGAGGCATGCGCGGAACGCGTGGTAAACGACCGTCGCTCGACCGCATCAAGGCTTTGCAAGACCCTGGGTGTCTTGGTGCGCGCGCGCCCAGGCTGCCGCGTCGGCGCACATAACAGCGCGCCTCACCAGCACGCGCGTTGGAGCCGCCGCCGAGCTAGACCGGCTTCAGCAGAACATGCTTCTTCTTGCCCAGACTGAGCTTGACGACACCATCCTTGATGTCGCCCGCGCCGAGAGACGCCTTCTCGTCGGCGACAGCGGCATCGTTGACGCGCAAGCCGCCGCCCTGGATCTGGCGCCGTGCCTCGCCGTTCGACTTGACGAGGCCCGCCTTGACGAACGCCGCCAGCACGCCGAGCCCGGCCACCAGCTCGGCTTTTGCGATCTCGACCGTCGGCAGGTCGGCGGCGAGCGCGCCCTGCTCGAAGGTCTTCCTCGCCGTCTCGGCTGCGGCTTCCGCTTTCTCGCGGCCGTGGATGATGGCGGTCGCCTCGGTGGCCAGCACCTTCTTGGCCTCGTTGATGCCGGCACCGTCCATCGTCTCGAGGCGCGCGATCTCCTCCAGCGGCAGCGTCGTGAACAGGCGGAGGAAGCGGCCGACGTCGGCGTCCTCGGTATTGCGCCAGTATTGCCAGTAGTCGTAGGCCGAGAGCTGCTCCTCGTTGAGCCAGACGGCGCCGCTCGCCGTCTTGCCCATCTTGGCACCGGAGGCGGTGGTGAGCAGCGGGCAGGTCAGCCCGTAGAGCTGCTCCTTCAGCCCCATGCGGCGACCGAGATCGATGCCGGTGACGATGTTGCCCCACTGGTCCGAGCCGCCCATCTGCAGGTTGCAGCCGTTTGCGCGCGACAGCGCCACGAAATCGTAGGCCTGCAGCAGCATGTAGTTGAACTCGATGAACGACAGCTCCTGCTCGCGCTCCAGGCGCATCTTCGCCGAATCCATGGTCAGCATGCGATTGACCGAGAAGTGCCGGCCCACGTCGCGCAGGAAGGCCAGGTAGTTGAGCGGCGACAGCCAGTCGGCGTTGTCGACCATCACCGCGTCGGTCTTGCCGCTGCCGAACGCGATGACGCGCGCGAACACGCGGCGGATGCCGGCCTTGTTGGCCGCGATCTCATCCAGCGTGCGCAGCGCACGCGTCTCGTCCTTGCCGGACGGATCGCCGACTTGCGTCGTGCCGCCGCCCATCAGCGCAATGGGTTTGCCCGCGCCGGTCTTCTGCAGCCAGTGCAGCATCATGATGGAGATGAGCGAGCCGACGTGCAGCGACGGCGCCGTGCAGTCGTACCCCACATAGGCGACGAGCTTGCCCGCGCTCGCCAGCGCATCGACGCCGGCCATGTCCGAGCACTGGTGGACGAAGCCGCGCTCGGTCAACGTCTGCAGGAACTTGCTCTTCGGGGCGTGTGTCGTCTCGGTCATCGTCGATCTCGAAATGCGGCCGTGGAGCTGGGCCGAGAGGTGCTATGGTACTGATTTGCGGCCGGCACCATGCAGGGGAAACGCGCTTTGGGCAAGCTGATGCGAGCCATCGGGCTGATGAGCGGCACGTCCATGGACGGCATCGACGTGGCCCTGCTGGACACCGACGGTGAAGGCAAGGTCGAACGGCGGAGCGGCGCCTCCTACCCCTATACCGCCGAGACGCGGGGCCGCATCGCCGAGGCCATCCAGGCCGCTCGCACGATCGAGCGCCGCGACGACCGCTCGGGCCCCCTGGGCGAGGTCGAGGCCGAACTCACGCGGCTGCACGCGGAAGCCGTGCGCGCCTTCCTCGGTCGCGAGAAGCTGGCGGCATCCGCGATCGACCTCATCGGCTTCCACGGCCAGACCGTGTTGCATCGGCGGCGCCGGCAGATGGCGCTCGGCCCCGGCCACACCGACGCCGGGCACGTCCATCACCTCGTGGTGCACGCGCACGAGACCATGCTGACGGTGCAGCTCGGCGACGGGCCGGCGCTGGCCACCGACACCGGCATCGACGTGGTCTACGACATGCGTGGCGCCGACTGCGCGGCCGGCGGCCAGGGCGCGCCGCTGGTGCCGGCCTACCACCGGGCATTGGCCATCGGCCTGCGCCGCCTGCCGCTCGCCTTCGTCAACATCGGCGGCGTCGCCAACATTACCTACGTCGGCGGCGACGGACGTCTCATCGCCTTCGACACCGGACCGGGCAACGCGCTGATCGACGATCTGATGCGCAAGCGCGCGGGCGCCGACCACGACGCCGACGGCGCCGCGGCCGCCAGGGGGCGGCCGCGCGCGGACTACGTGGCCGAGTACATGCGGCATTCCTATTTCTCAGCCATGCCGCCGAAGTCGCTCGACCGCAACGCCTTCGCGCTCGAACTGGTCGACGCCCTGCCGCTGGAGGACGCCGCCGCTACGCTCGCCGCCTTCACGGCCGCCAGCATCGGCGCCGCTCGTGCCTTCCTGCCCGACGAGCCGGCGCTATGGATCATCTGCGGCGGCGGCCGGCGCAACCGCACGCTGATGCGCATGATTGCAGCCCAGGTTCAGAACGCCGTCGTGCCGGCCGAGGCCGTCTCGCTCGACGGCGACCACATGGAGGCGGAAGCCTGGGCCTACCTCGCCGTACGCTCGTTCAGGGGCCTGCCCATCACCTTCCCCGGCACCACCGGCGCGCCCCGCCCCCTCCCCGGCGGCCTCCTGGCCCGGGCACGAGGGTAGCGGAGGCGGTGCAGCGCGGCCTCCACGGGCATGTGGAGGCTTGCTATTAGGGGATGCCTCAAATGGTCAGGCCCGTTATGGCCGCGCAAGCGGCCACCCACGACACGGTTCCGCTTTGTGAGGTCAATCGTGGTAGCGATCACGATCGGCTGAACCGACCCTGATTTCACCCGTCGCCTCGTCGAACAGATTTTCCCGCTCGGGGTCATCCGCAGGATGATGCGGACCTTCCAGGCGCTGCCACTTCTTGAGCTGCGTTTCGCGCTTGATGGAGCACCCCGTCACGCTTGCTTGCGAGAAGATGCACACAGGGCTGTCGCGCACGGCGCATTCAAGCTCCGAGTACCGGCCGGGGCGCCGTGACCGCGAGCCGCGTCGTCGGCTCGCGGTCACGCCCGGACCCGGGCTTACTTCTTCGGCTTGGGCTTGCCGGCGCGGTTGCGCATCTCGAGAGTGCGCAGGCGCAGCGCGTTGAGCTTGATGAAGCCGGCGGCGTCCTTCTGGTCGTAGGCACCCTTGTCGTCCTCGAAGGTGACGAGCGTCGAGGAATAGAGCGATTTCGGGCTCTCGCGGCCAACGACAATGACGTTGCCCTTGTAGAGGTCGAGCGTCACCTCGCCCTCGACGTGCTCCTGAGACTTGTCGATCAGCGCCTGCAGCATCTCGCGCTCAGGCGCGAACCAGAAGCCGTAGTAGACCAGCTCCGCGTAGCGCGGCATCAGGTCGTCCTTCAGGTGCATGGCGCCGCGGTCGAGCGTGATGCTCTCCATGGCGCGGTGCGCAGCGAGCAGGATGGTTCCGCCGGGCGTCTCGTAGACGCCGCGCGACTTCATGCCGACGAAGCGGTTCTCGACCAGATCGATGCGGCCGATGCCGTTGTCGCGGCCGAGGTCGTTCAATGCCTTCAGCAGCGTCGCCGGGCTCATCGCCTTGCCGTTGAGCGACACGGCATCGCCCTTCATGAAACCGAGCTTGATCGTCGTCACCTTGTCCGGGGCGGCCATCGGCGAGATGGTGCGCTGATAGACGAGTTCCGGCGCCTTGACGGCCGGGTCCTCCAGCACCTTGCCTTCGGAGGACGAGTGCAGCAGGTTGGCGTCGACCGAGAACGGCGCCTCGCCCTCCTTGTCCTTGGCCACCGGGATCTGGTGATCGCGGGCGAACTTCAGCAACTCCTCGCGGCCCTTGAAGGTCCACTCGCGCCAGGGCGCGATGATCTTGATGCCGGGCTCGAGCGCGTAATAGGCCAGCTCGAAGCGGACCTGATCGTTGCCCTTGCCGGTGGCGCCGTGGCAGACGGCATCGGCACCGACCTTGCGCGCGATCTCGATCTGCCGCTTGCCGATCAGCGGCCGCGCGATCGAGGTGCCGAGCAGATAAATGCCCTCGTAGAGCGCATTGGCACGGAACATCGGGAACACGTAGTCACGCACGAATTCCTCGCGCAGGTCCTCGATGAAGATGTTCTCGGGCTTGATGCCGAGCAGCTCGGCCTTGTGGCGCGCCGGTTCCAGTTCCTCGCCCTGGCCGAGATCGGCGGTGAAGGTGACGACCTCGCAGTTGTACGTCTCCTGCAGCCACTTCAGGATGATCGAGGTGTCGAGGCCGCCGGAATAGGCGAGGACGACCTTCTTGATGGCCTTCGGTGCTTTGCTCATGGGGCAGCTTCTCTTCGAGGATTGGCGTCGACGCGAGGGGAGGAGCCGGCGCCGAACACGGCCGCCGATGATTGTCGCGGCGCACTATAGGGGCCGAGGCGCACGCCGCAAGGGGCCGCAACGGATCGGATCGGGAGCGCATGCGGAGTTCGGACCGGCCCGCATCGTCGTGCCGGCGGCTCCAGTTCTTGCCAAAGCCTTGCCGAGCGTCCGGAAACAAGCAAATTACCCATAGTTCACGCGAACTTAAGCGCATCCGACGTATATCCGGAAATTAGCGAAATTTGTCCGGATGCCCCCATGCGTACCGCCGACGCCAGCCCCTCGCGCTTCGACCTCGCCGGCCTGCTGCGCTCCCCGAGCGTCGTGCTCGCCGCCTTCACGGCGACCATATTCCTGTCCGCCCTGCTGCTGTTCACGGTGCAGCCGATGTTCGCGCGCATGGTGCTGCCCAGACTCGGCGGCGCGCCCTCGGTGTGGGCAGTGTCGATGTGCTTCTTCCAGGCCGTGCTGCTCGGCGGCTACTGCTACGCGCATCTGCTCAACCGCCAGCTCGGCGCCCGCAACGCCGTGCTGACCCACGTCGCCCTGCTGGCGCTGGCGACCTTCGCGCTGCCCATCGCGCTGCCGGCCTCTGCAACCGCGCCGCCCTCGAGCGGCGAGACGCTGTGGCTGATCGGCGTGCTGCTGGCTGGGGTCGGCCTGCCGTTCTTCGCCGTCTCGGCCAACGCGCCGCTGCTGCAGTCGTGGTTCGGCCGCGTCGGCCACGCCCAATCGGCGGACCCGTATTTCCTCTACGGCGCCAGCAACATCGGCAGCCTGCTCGCTTTGCTGTCCTACCCCGTGCTGATGGAGCCGCTGCTCGGTCTTGCCCAGCAGGGCGCGCTGTGGTCGGCCGGCTTCGTGACGCTCGGCGCGGCCATTGCCGTCTGCGGCGTGCTGATGCTGGGCCGCCTCGGGACCGCCGACGCACCGGCCGCCAGCACAGCATCCGCCGTCACCGACGCCAGTGCCGCGCCGGCGCGCGGCATCGGCTGGCGCACGCGCGGGCTCTGGATCGTGCTCGCGATGGTGCCCTCGGCACTGCTGGTCGCCTTCACCACCTACGTCTCGACCGACATCGCCTCGGCTCCGTTCCTATGGGTGATCCCGCTCGCCATCTTCCTCGGCACCTTCACCGCCGTGTTCCGCGACCGCCCGTGGATTCCGCACCTGGAGCTGGTCGACCGCCAGCCGGTGCTGGCCGCGCTGGCCATCTTCGGCACGCCCGCCGTCGGGCAGCTCGCTTTCGGCATGGGCTACGTCACGGCGCTTCTGGCCTTCGTCGTCACCTGCCTCGTCTGTCACCGCGAGCTTTACGCGCGCCGCCCTGATGCCCGCTACCTGACCGAGTTCTATCTCTGGATGTCGTTCGGCGGCGTGCTCGGCGGCATGTTCTCCGCGCTGCTGGCGCCGGTGCTGTTCTCGACCGTCATCGAGTTCCCGCTGCTGCTGGTCCTGAGCACGCTGTTGCGGCCGCAGATCATCGACGGCACGGCCTCGCGCGAGGAATGGCGCCGCGCCGGTCTCGTGCTGGCGGGCGGCCTCGCGGCACTGCTGGCGCTGCGCGGCCTCATCGTCAGCGGCGCCATCGCGCCGATGCCGCGCCTGTTCCTGCTCATCGTCGCCGCGCCGGTGGCCATCGTCATCGCCTGGCGCCGCTTCGCCCGCGCCGAGGTGGCGGCCGTCGCGGTCATGCTGCTCACCATCCTGCTGATACCGGCGGACGGCAAATCGACCCATGTCGTCCGCTCGTTCTTCGGCGTGCACCGCGTCGTGGAAGGCGCGGGCGGCGATTTCCGCCTGCTCATGCATGGCACAACGGTGCACGGCGCGCGGCGGCTGGTCGCCGAGGATGGCGCGAAAGTCGTCAGGCCGGTGCCCGCGACCTACTACCATCCGAACGGTCCGATGCACCGCTCGACAGACCTCGTGCGTGGCGCCGGGAATGCAGGCACCGCCTTGCGCTACGGCGTCGTCGGCCTCGGATCGGGCGCCATCGCCTGCGCATCGAAGCCGGGCGAGAGCTGGCGCTTCTTCGAGATCGACCAGGCCGTCGTCGACATCGCGCGCGACTCCCGCCATTTCGATTTCCTGTCGACCTGCCAACCGAACAACGACATCGTCGTCGGCGATGCGCGGCTGACCCTGGAGCACGAACCCGCGGCCTCGTTCGACTACCTGCTGATCGACGCCTTCTCCTCGGATTCCATTCCGACGCACCTGCTGACCGTGGACTCGCTGAAGCTCTACCTCGGCAAGCTGAAGCCGGGCGGCGTGCTGGCCTTCCACGTCACCAACCGCCACCTGGACCTCGCCCCCGTGGTGGCGGCCAACGCAGCAACGGTCGGCGGTCTCGATGCTGTCGTGGTGCGCGACGTACCGGCCGGCGACACGTTCGACGCGGTGCCCTCGACGGTGATGCTGATGTCGCGCCATCCGCAGACCATCGCGCCGGCGCTGGCGTGGCAGGGTGCGGCCAAGGCGGGCGCCGGCAGCGTCAAGGCCTGGACCGACGACTACTCCGACATCATGTCGGCGCTGGTGCGCAGCCTCGGCCACTGATCCCGCCGAGCGGAGTATTCGCCCCGTGGTCGAACATGCCTTCGACGGCAGCAGTATGGCGCCTGCGCGCCAGCCGCCACGCCAACCCTGCGCTCATCCCGTCGTGCCGGGCGACGTCGCGCTCAAATGCACAGGCGGTCGTTCGGCTCGCCGGTATGATCCCGCCTGCTCGGGCGCCCCGGCGCGCCGTCAGCCGGCGGGCTTGACCCTCGGCGGGGGCGACAGGACCGTGGCTGCAATGGTGCGGGCGACATGCTCGGCCATGCATCCGTAGCTGCGCTCGGTGAGTTCGAACTCGTCCGGCGGGTCACTACCGGAAGCGCCGGTCTTCGCCTGCTCCAGCCACTCCGCCAGTTCGTAGCGCGCCATGCGCAAGACCTTCTCGGCGCGCGCCACGCGGCTCACCACCTCGCGGATCTGCTGGTAGCTGCGGTCGCTCACCAGCGTGCGAACGAAATGCAGGCCGACCAGCACCACGTCGACATTGTGCTCCTTCAGCCAGCGCACCGTGTCGCTCAGCGTCGCCTCGAACTCCTCGGGCGCGATGCGCGCCATGGCATCGCTGGTTCCGACCTGCCACAGCACCAGGCTCGGCTGATCGAGGGCCACCTCGGCCTTGATGCGCTCGGCCGCGTCGCGCGCCAGCTCACCCGATACGCCGCGATCGACCATCACCACGTCGACGCCCTTCAGCAGCGCTTCCAGTCGGCTCTCGATGCCGGCGTGATAGCCGCCGCTGTGCGGATCGGCGCCGGCACTTCCCGAAGCCCCGATGGCGAGGATCTTCAGCGGACGACGCTCCCGCAGGGCAGCGGCCACCGCTGGCAACGCGATATCCCTCTGCGCTGCGATGTCGGGATTGCGACAGGGGGCCGAGACAGGTGGCGGTCCGACCGGCGGAGATGCCGCATGCTGGGCCGGCGGGGCGGGGCCCGTCGCGCCCTGCGCCCATGTCGCCGGCGCGCCGACACCCCAGGCCAACATGGCGATCAGCAGCGCCCCGGGGAGGCGGCACACGCGCCCCCTCCGGAACGAGGGCGATATCATCTCTCGGGCCATTCGGAGATCCATGCGGTGAAGCCTAACATGAGCAACCCGACGAGCAGTATCGCCGTATCGACGAGGATACCGCCGTGGCTGGCAAAGCGCACGATCTGCCCGGCAAGGCTGGTGAGCGAGCCGACGCAGAACACGTTGAGCGAGTGCCGACCGAGCATGGCCAGGAACCGCGTCGGCGGCCGCGCGTGCCGCTGCAGCCACGGAAACGCGGCCGAGAACACGGCGAGCAGCGCCAGGAACTGGATGAGCCGCACCGGAGTCGCATAGGTCTTCTGCTGCAGGAACAGCAGGCGCGGCTCGGGCCAGCGCGTGGGGTCGGGATACCAGTGCGTCCACACCATCACCGCCGTCACGATCAGGATCGGCGCCGCGATGGCACGCAACACCCCGATATGGCGCTGAATGAAGCTGCCCTCACCGACCGCACCGGCCAGCTCGAAGCCGAGCACGAATACCAGCTGCCAGGCCAGCGGATTGAAGAACCACTGTCCCTGCACCGGCCAGGTCGGCATCGGGATGACGCGCACCAGCGTGACGAGGTAGAGCGCGAGCGAGGCCGGCAGCAGCAGCGCCGGTGCCCAGCGGTGCACGAGCGCCATGGCGGGCGCCAGGAACATCAGCACCACGTAGAGCGGCAGGATATCGAAATAGCCGAGCTGATGCGTCAGCAGGGCCAATCCGATGTGGGCATTGACGGGGTCGTAGAACACCGCGGCCGCATTGTACCACTCGAGCAGGAGGGGGTTGTCGAGCCCGCGCGCGGCGGCGGCCAGCATGGCGAGCGCCAGCATGACCAGCAGCGTCTGCGCCGCGTAGATGGCAAGGGCACGCCGCCCCAGCCGGCGCAGCATGACCGGCACCGGCAGCGCCAGACCGTCTCTCTCCAGGCTGCGGCGCAAGGCCCAACCGGCGAGAAACACGAACAGCTCGGCCGAGTCCGAGGTCGAGACGTTGCGGTGCGTGAAGCGCTCGTAGAAATTGCCGGGCACGTGATTGATGAAGATCGTCACCAGCGCGAAGCCGCGCCAGAAATCGATTGCATTGTCGGGACGCGCGGCATGGTCGATGCGTGGCAAGGTGTACCCCGCCGGTTTTCTTGACCTCGCATCTCGTGAAACGAAGCGAGGTCCCGACACTACCCCGCTGCCACGGCGCGGTTCAACCGCTCTCGACCGTCGCTCAACCGGCCCCGCTCAGCCCGCGCTCACGGCCGAGGCGACGATGCGGCCGAGGCGAGCAATACCCTCGGTGATCCTTTCTTCTGTTGCGGCCGAATAGGCGAGGCGAATGGTATTGCGCCCCTTGCCGTCGGCGAAGAAGGCGCCGCCCGGCACGAAAGCGACGTTCTCCTCTGCCACGGCGCGCGCGAGCAGCGCCTTGCCGTCGAGCCCGTCCGGCAGCGTCACCCAGACGAACAGGCCGCCCTCGGGCTTCGTCCACGTCACGCCCTTCGGCATGTGCTGCGCCAGTGCAGCCAGCATGGCGTCGCGACGGCCGCGATAGAGCGCGATGGCCTTGCCGACCTGTGTCTCGTAGGTGGAAACAGCGAGCCGGTGCATGACCATCTGGTTGATGGCGGCGCAGTTGAGGTCGCTCGCCTGCTTGATGAGCACGACGCGGCGCACGATCGCCTCGGCGGCGCAGATCCAGCCGATGCGCAGGCCGGGGGTGAGCGTCTTGGAAAACGTGCCGGCGTAGACCGTGTGGCTCTTGTTGATGTCGCCGGTCTCGGCGACGTCGACGGCCTGGATGCACGGCAGCGGCGTGCCCTCGAAGCGCAACGCCGAGTAGGCGGTATCCTCGATCAGCGGCACGTCGAGCTCGCGGGCGAGCCCGATCAGCCGCTTGCGGGCGGCGAGCGAGAACGTCTCGCCGGTGGGGTTGGCGAAGTCCGGCACCGCATAGAGAAACTTGACGGCACCGCCCGCCTTGCCGGCGGCTTCGACATAGGATGCCGCGTCGCGGTTGCCGCCGCTCTCCGGATGCAGCGTGTCGTAGTTGGGCTCGTAGGCCGAGAACGCCTGCAGGGCGCCGAGGTAGGTCGGCGCCGTGACCAGCGCCGTATCGCGCTCGGTCAGCAGCAGCTTGCCGAGGAACTCCAGCGCCTGCTGCGAACCGGACGTGACGACGATGTTGTCGACCGTGCACGGCACGCCGAGGCGGCCCATGTGGGCGACGATCCACTCGCGCAGCGGCAGGAAGCCTTCGCTCACGGAATATTGCAGGCCGCTGGCCGCCGAGGCCGGCTGGCCGAGGATGTCACCATACGCCTGGGCGGCCAGATCGACCGGGAACAGCTGCGGGTCCGGGATGCCGCCCGCGAACGAGATGATCCCTGGTTTATCGAGCAGTTTCAACAGCTCGCGGATCTCGGAGGCGCGCATCCTCTCGGCACGGCGCGCATATCGCGGCTCCCAGGAATGCGTCACGGGCGTCCCCCTCGGCTTTTTTTTGGTCTCGAATGATATACGTCAGCCTTGCTGACCTAACGCCGCGCATCGTACACAGAAACGGCCCTGCGGCAACAAAAACGCGCTGGCCCCGACGCCGCCCGCCCCGCTACTACTCCGACGCGTGCCGTGGCTTTGGTTTGCCCGGCCAACCGAAGCTGCCCGCGACGAGGTCCCGCGCAACCTCGCCGCCGATTGATGCGAAAAGGCGAGACCTGCCCCATGACGACCTCCGGCTCCGGCAAGGTGCTGATCGCGCCCTCGATCCTGTCCGCCGACTTCTCCCGGCTGGGCGAGGAGATCGCAACCGTCGACGCGGCTGGCGCCGACTGGATCCACCTCGACGTCATGGACGGCCATTTCGTGCCCAACATCACCTTCGGGCCGCCGGTCATCAAGGCGCTGCGCAAGACGTCGAAAAAGGTGTTCGACTGCCACCTGATGATCGCGCCGGCCGACCCCTACCTCGCCGCCTTCGCGGATGCCGGTTGCGACATCATCACCGTGCACGCCGAGGCCGGTCCGCATCTCGACCGCTCGCTGCAGGCGATCCGGGCGCTCGGCAAGAAAGCCGGCGTGTCGCTCAATCCCTCGACACCGGAAAGCGTCATCGAGTACGTGCTCGACCGGCTCGACCTCGTGCTGCTGATGACGGTGAACCCCGGCTTCGGCGGCCAGGCGTTCATCCCGGCCGTGGTCGAGAAGGTGCGGCGCGTGAAGGCCTTGATCGGGCGGCGGCCCATCGACATCGAGATCGACGGCGGCGTCACGCCGGAGACGGCGCCGCAACTCGCCGCCGCAGGAGCCAACGTCCTGGTTGCCGGTTCGGCCGTTTTCAGAGGCAACAGTCTGGCGAGCTACGCCGCCAACATCGCCGCCATCCGCGCCGCCGCGGAAGCCGCCCGCAAGGCCGCCTGAGCAAGGGTCTCGAGCTGGCACCGAGCTTCCTTCCGAGCATCGCATGCGTACAGACCTGTTCGATTTCGAGCTGCCCGAGGACCGCATCGCGCTCAATCCGTCGAGCCCGCGCGACGCGGCGCGCATGCTCGTCGTCGACACGAACGGCGTGCTGTCGGACTGCGGCGTACGCGATCTGCCGGGACTGCTCCGCCCCGGTGATGCGCTGGTGCTGAACGACACGCGCGTCATTCCCGCCGCCTTGTCGGCCCGGCGCACGCGCGAGGACGCTCCCGGCACCGGCAGCGGGACCACCGCGCACATCGAGACGCTGCTCATCAAGCGGCTCGACGAGAGCCGCTGGCGCGCTCTTGCCAAGCCGGCCAAGCGGCTGAGGGTCGGCGACCGGCTGCGCTTCGGCGACGAAGGCCGCGTATGCCTCGCCGGCGTGCTCGACGCCACCGTGACGGGCAAGGGCGAGGCCGGTGAGGTCGATCTGGCCTTCTCGCTCGCCGGCGCTTACCTGGACGCAGCCATCGCCGACCTCGGCCGCATGCCGCTGCCGCCCTACATCGCGGCCCGACGCGAGGCCAACGACGGCGATCGCGACACCTACCAGACCGTATTCGCGCGCAACGACGGTGCCGTGGCGGCGCCGACGGCGGGGCTGCATTTCACGCCCGAGCTGCTGGCCAACCTGGAGGCGCGCGGCATCTCCCGCCATTTCGTGACGCTGCACGTCGGCCCTGGCACGTTCCTGCCCGTCAAGGCGGAGGACACGAGCGCACACCGCATGCATGCCGAGTGGGGCGAGATCGCGCCAGCGACGGCGGATGCGCTCAACGCCGTGCACGCGCGCGGCGGCCGCATCGTCGCCGTCGGCACCACGGCCCTGCGCGTGCTGGAATCGGCGACCGACGACGACGGCACCATCCGCCCGTTCGCCGCCGAGACGGCGATCTTCATCACGCCGGGTTATCGCTTCAGGGCGGTGGACGTGCTGATGACCAACTTCCACCTGCCGCGCTCGACGCTGTTCATGCTCGTCTCGGCGTTTGCCGGTCTGGACACCATGCGGGCGGCCTACGCGCACGCGATAGATGGCGGTTACCGCTTCTATTCCTACGGCGACGCCTCGCTGCTGTCGCGCCCCGCCTCGTAGGGCCGCCCGCTCAGCGTCAGCGCGTCAGCGCGTCAGCGCGTCAGCGCAGCTTGTCGGCGAGCACGGCGATGGTGCGCTGATAGACCTCGGCCTTGTTCCACTCGGCGATGACGTTGTAGTTGGCGCTGCCCGGCTGCCAGCCCTGCCCTGCGCGCCAGCCATGGCCCTTGAGGTAGTTCGCCGTCGAGGCCAGCATGTCCGGCACGGAGTGCATCAGGTCCTTGCGGCCGTTGCCGTCGAAGTCGACCGCGTAATTCAAATACGCCTCGGGCATGAACTGCATGGGGCCGATCTCGCCGGCCCATCCGCCGCGCATCTCGGACGGCGACATGTCGCCCTTCTGCACGATGCGCAAGGCGCTCATCAGATGCCGCTTGAAGAACTCCGGCCGGCGGCAGTCGTAGGCCAGCGTCGCCACCGAGCGGACGATGGAATGCTTGCCCGATCCGTCGCCGCCGAAGTTGGTCTCCAGCCCCCAGATGGCGACGATGACCTGCGGCGGCACGCCGAAGCGCTTCTCGATGCGCTCCAGGAGATCGCGATGCGACTGCATCTTCTGCTTCGCGCGGCTGATCAGCGATGACGATACGCGGCGCGCATAGAACTGCTCGAAGGTGAGCTTGAACGAGCGCTGCGAGCGGTCGAGCCGCACCACGTTCGGGTCATAGCTGACGCCGGCCAGCGCGCTGTCGACGGCGCCTCGCGAGATGCCCTGGCGCGCGGCATCAGCCTTGACCTGCTCGAGCCAGGGCGCGAAGCCGGCGGCCGTGGAACCACACGAGGCGGCATGCGATCCGCCCGCACCAGCGACCACGATCGACAACGCCGATGCGGCCATCACGCCCCGCCTGCGAACGGAACGGCCCCAGGCGCGACGGTGATTGTTCGGGCTCATGACGGTCTCCTTGCAGCACACGATTGTTGCGGCTCACGCCTGGTGCGGCACACACTTGTTGCGGCACATGCTTGCCGCACGCCCGTCCCGCGGCAGGAGCGACTGGCCGCAGCACGTCGCAACCGCGCTTCACGGTCGCCGCACGCACTTGTGAAGTCTACTTTGACATCGATCAAGCTGAACCTGCGGTCGCCTCATAACACTGACACGCGCAATGCCATACGGCCTCGCATCCTGGCCGTTCCGCCGGGGAGACGCACCGGCCCACGCTCCGGTGCCGTCCTCGCCGCCCCGCCCCCAGCCAACGGCCGCTGAACGGCCCGAAGTGGAGTTTCACCGATGAACGAATTCGTCCGCTCATTCGCGACCGTGGCGGCGCCGTGGTCGAAGGAGGAGTTCGAGGCCCAGATGCGCGCGGTCGGCCCCGAGCGCTATCACGACAAGCACGAGTTCCACAAAATGCTGCACGGCGGCAAGCTCGACAAGGGGCAGGTCGCTGCCTGGGCCTTGAACCGCTACGTCTATCAGGAGGCCATTCCGCGCAAGGATGCCGCCTTCATGAGCCGCGTGCACGACCGCGAGCTGCGCCGCGAGTGGATCCATCGCGTGCAGGATCACGACGGCACGCTGCCGGAGGAGACGGGCGGCATCGAGCGCTGGCTGGTGCTGACCGATTGCCTCGGTCTCGACCGCAGCTACGTGCAGGGCATGCAGGGCGCGCTGCCGGCGACGCGCTATGCCGTGGAATCCTACGTCTACTTCGTGCGCGAGCAGCCGCTGGTGGTCGCCGCCGCCTCGTCCCTCACTGAGCTGTTCGCCCCCAACATCCACCGCGAGCGCATCGCCGGCATGCTGGCCAACTACAATTTCGTCAACGACGAGGTGATGGCCTATTTCAAGCGCCGCCTCTCCCAGGCCCCGCGCGACGCCAACTTCACGCTCGAGTTCGTCAAGAACCACGCCTATACGCGCGAACTGCAGGAAGCCTGCGTCGGGGCCATCAAGTTCAAGTGCGACGTGCTGTGGGCGCAGCTCGATGCCTTGTATCTGGCCTACGTCGTCGGCATGATCCCGCCCGGCGCCTACCGCCCGGCGTGATATTCGCCCCGCGCGCGCGTCTCCCCTCGGGGGAGAGGGGCGGGGTAAGGGGGGAGCCACACGGATCACGCCAGCCGAAGGCTCCCTCATCCAAACCTTCTCCCCCGAGGGGAGAAGGAACGTTGTTCGACCTGGCTGCGCAGCGCTCGCGACACCGGGACCTACGGAGACGCCCCATGAACGAGATCGCACCCGCCGCCACCGTCACACCCGATCCGGCCGTTTGTGCGCGCGGTCCGATCGGACTCCTGGCCGAGCTGACGTACCGCTGCCCGCTGCAGTGCCCGTATTGCTCGAACCCCCTGGAAATGACGCGGCCGAGGGACGAACTGACCACCGCCGAATGGCAGGACGTGCTGCGCCAGGCCGCCTCCATCGGCGTGCTCCAGCTGCATCTGTCCGGCGGCGAGCCGTGCGTGCGCACCGACCTGGAAGAGATCCTGAAGACCGCCGTCGAGGTGGGGCTCTACACCAACCTCATCACGTCCGGCGTGACGCTGACGCGCGAGCGCCTGGAGGGGATGGCCAAGCTCGGCCTCGATCACGTGCAGCTGTCGATCCAGGACGTCGAGGACGACAACGCCGACCGCATCGCCGCCTATCCGGGCGCGGCCGCCAAGAAACGCGAGGTGGCCCGCTGGGTGAAGGAGCTGGGGCTGGCGCTGACCATCAACGTCGTCGTGCACCGCCAGAACATCCACAACGTCGAGCGCATGATCGAGTATGCGGTGGCGGCCGGCGCCGGTCGCATCGAGGTCGCGCATACGCAATACTATGCCTGGGCCTTGAAAAACCGCGCCGCGTTGATCCCGACGCGCGCGGTGTTCATGGACAGCATGAAGGTCGTCGAGGGCTTGAAGGCCAAGTACAAGGGCATCATCGTATTCGACGTCGTCGTGCACGACTATTACGCCAAGCGGCCGAAGCCGTGCATGGGCGGCTGGGGCCGCAGCCTGCTCGACATCACGCCGTCCGGCAAGGTGCTGCCCTGCCACGCCTCCGAGCAGTTGCCGGGGCTCACCTTCGACAACGTGCGCGACAAGCCGCTGGCGCAGATCTGGCTCGAGGGTCAGGCGTTCCAGGCCTTCCGTGGCACCGAGTGGATGAAGGAGCCGTGCCGCTCGTGCGACAAGCGCGAGGTCGACTGGGGCGGCTGCCGCTGCCAGGCGTTCGCCTTCACGGGGGACGCCTGCGCCACCGATCCGACCTGCGAGAAATCGAGCCTGCACGCGGATTTCGCCGCCACCGCCGCGCGCGAGGCCGCAGCACCGCCGCCGCCGTTCATCTACCGCCGCCTGACCGGTCCTGGGGCGGGGTGAGCGGGTGATACCGTCGAGCGCAGGGCATCGCGAGGACGTGAGGCACGGTAGATGCGTTCGCGGCCCTGGAATGATGCATCGGGCTCGTCTCACGGCCGGCCGCCTCGCCGATCCGCGCCGACCTGCTGCCGTTGTCGGGACGGGCGGGATCGGCCGTCAGCCGCGCGGATGGCTCCCTGCGGCGCTGTGATCCTGCTCCTCGGCCAGCACCTGCTCGAAATCGATGCGCGACACCTCGATCACGGCCTGCGTGCGCGAGGCGACGTTGAGTTTGCGCAGGATCTCCGAGACATGCGCCTTCACCGTCGTCTCGCCGACATCGAGTTCGTGCGCGATCTGCTTGTTGAGCTTGCCCTGGCGCAGCATCTGCAGCACGCGCAACTGCTGCCTCGTCAGCGTGTTGAGCCGGGTCGCGATGTCGGCGACGCGGGACGCCTTGCGGCTGGCATCGGGCGGCGTGTAGCCCTTGGGCAACGTGACGCCACCCGCCAGAACGCCTTGTATAGCCTCGGCCAGTTCGGCCCGCTTCACCGACTTGAAGATGAAGCCGGAAGCGCCGCACGCCATGGCCTCGCTGACGATGCGCGGGTCCTCGAGCGCAGACACGATGACGATGGGCAGCCTGGGGAAGAGCGCGCGCAGCTCGATCAGGCCGTCGAAGCCCTGCGTGCCCGGCATCGACAAGTCGAGCAGCATCAGATCGAAGCGCGACTTGGCGGTGATGGCGGCCTTGGCGGAGGCGATGGAGACGGCCTCGACGATTTCGACATCGGCCAGCGCCGAGCGGATCGCCGTCTGCAGCGCTTCGAGAAACAGCGGATGATCGTCGACGACGAGAATTCTCAGCGCCACAGTGCGCTTCTCCCACAGGGCCAATGCACAACGTTGCAGCAGATGGTAGCACCGTTCCGCACGGCCTGCACTATTGCCGGCACGTTCCGGCGGCCTCCGATCAAGCCGGCGGCTCCGGGCGCATGCCGGCGAGGCAGCGCGCCAGGGCCTCCTGCCAGGGGGGGAGGGCGATGCCGAAGGTGGCTGCCAGCTTGCCGTTGTCGAGCACGGAATAGGCTGGACGGCGCGCTGGCGTCGGATAGTCGGCGGTGGTGATGGCCTTGACGCGGGCCGCCTTGAAGCCGAGCGGCCCTGCCGTAGCGAAGATCATCCGTGCGAAACCGGCCCAGGTCGTGGTGCCGGCGCCGGTCAGGTGGTAGGTGCCCCAGGGCGCCAGGCCGGTCGTCGGCCCTGCGGTCGTCGGCCCGTCAGCCGACGCGGGCGCGGTCAGGCGGGGCGCCAGGTCGAGGATGGCGTTGGCAATATCGATCGCATAGGTGGGGCTGCCCTGCTGGTCGTCGACGACGCCGATCTCGTCACGGGTGGCCGCCAGCCGGAGCATGGTCCGGAGAAAGTTCTGCCCTTCGCCGTCATAGACCCAGGCCGTGCGCAGAATGACATGCTGCGGCTGCGCGGCGCGGATCGCCACCTCGCCCGCCGCCTTCGAGGCGCCATAGACGCTCGCCGGGGCGATGGCATCATCCTCGCGATAGGGCCGCGTCCCGCGGCCGTCGAACACGTAGTCGGTCGACAGGTGGACGAGCGGCACGCCGCGCGCGCCACACAGCTGTGCCAGCCTGCCAGGCCCCTCGGCGTTGAGCGCGAAGGCCGCCTCGCGCTCCGCCTCCGCCTTGTCGACGGCGGTATAGGCTGCCGCGTTGACCACCAGGGCCGGGTTGGTCGCCGCCAGGAAAGCCGCCAGACCGGCGCGCTCCGTCAAGTCGGCCTCGGGGCGCCCCCGCGCGACGAGGTTGATGCCACGCTCGGCTGCCACGCGCACGAGCGCCCGCGCCACCTGTCCACGGCTGCCGACGACGGCAATGGCTGTGCGAGTCACGATCACATGGGCTCCTGGCGCGGGGGACGGGGGACGAAGGTCTATTGCGGGACAACGGCGAGCCGCTGGTGCCGACCGCTCGCCGCAGGTGCGAAGCAGCTCCGTTGCCAGCCCACTGCGGGCATGACATGCCATAACCTCGTATGACAACCCAGCGCCGCGTGCCGCCACGCGGCGGCGGGGTGGACCGCCCGGCTTGCCGATTTGCCGCAGCGACGGATGCTGTCAGCCGACGACTTCTTTGCTAGACGAAAGTCGAAGTTTTCGTCCAAGCTCCGAAGATCGAGCCCGAAGCTGACACGTCCTCAAGCCCACAAACAATAAAAGTCCCCCGGGAGAATACGCATGGTGGTGAAGTCCGATATCGAAGTCGCGCGCGAAGCGAAGATGCGCCCCATCGCCGAGGTCGGCGCCAAGATCGGCGTGCCCGCCGACGCGCTGCTCAACTACGGACCGTACAAGGCCAAGATCAGCGCCGAGTACATCAGCTCGGTTCAGGGCAACAAGGACGGCAAGCTGATCCTCGTCACCGCCATCAACCCGACGCCGGCCGGCGAGGGCAAGACCACCACCACCGTCGGCCTCGGCGACGGCCTGAACCGCATCGGCAAGCGCGCCATGAGCTGCCTGCGCGAGCCCTCGCTGGGTCCGTGCTTCGGCGTCAAGGGCGGCGCGGCCGGCGGCGGCTACGCCCAGGTCGTGCCGATGGAGGACATCAACCTCCACTTCACCGGCGATTTCCACGCCATCACATCCGCCAACAACCTGCTCGCGGCGCTGATCGACAACCACATCTATTGGGGCAACAAGGTCGGTCTCGACCCGCGCCGCATCACCTGGCGCCGCGTGCTCGACATGAACGACCGCGCGTTGCGCTCCATCGTCAACTCTCTCGGCGGCGTCTCCAACGGCTTCCCGCGCGAGGACGGTTTCGACATCACGGTGGCTTCGGAGGTGATGGCCATCCTCTGCCTCGCCATGGATCTCAAGGACCTGGAGAAGCGGCTCGGCGACATCGTCATCGGCTACACGCGCGAGAAAAAGCCGGTGTTCGCGCGCGACATCAAGGCCGAGGGCGCCATGACCGTCCTGCTCAAGGACGCCATGAGCCCCAACATGGTGCAGACGCTGGAGAACAACCCCGTCTTCATCCACGGCGGTCCGTTCGCCAACATCGCGCACGGCTGCAACTCGGTGCTGGCCACCAAGACGGCGCTGAAGATCGCCGACTACGTGGTGACGGAAGCCGGCTTCGGCGCCGACCTCGGTGCCGAGAAGTTCTTCGACATCAAGTGTCGCAAGGCGGGCCTGAAGCCCGACTGCACCGTCATCGTCGCCACCGTGCGCGCGCTCAAGATGCACGGCGGCGTGGCCAAGGACGACCTCAAGCACGAGAACGCGGCGGCCGTCGCCAAGGGCTGCGACAACCTCAAGCGCCACATCGCCAACATGGCCAAGTTCGGCGTGCCGGCGGTGGTCGCCATCAACAAGTTCATCACCGATACCGACGCCGAAATCGCCGAGGTGATGAAAGCGGCTGAAAGCTGCGGCACGAAAGCGTTCCTGTGCACGCACTGGGCCGACGGCGGCAAGGGCACCGAGGCCCTCGCGCATCACGTCGTCAAGGTGTGCGACGCTGGGACCGCGGACTTCAAGCCGATCTATCCCGACGACATGCCGCTCATCGACAAGGTGCGGGCCATCGCCACGCAGCTCTACGGCGCCGCCGACGTTGCGGCAGATGCCTCGGTGCGCAACCAGCTGAAGGAGTTCGAGACGCTCGGCTACGGCAAGCTGCCGATCTGCATGGCCAAGACGCAGTACTCGTTCTCCACCGATGCCAATGCGCGCGGCGCGCCCACGGGGCACACGGTGCCGATCCGCGAGGTCATCCTGTCGGCCGGCGCCGGCTTCATCGTCGTCGTCTGCGGCGAGATCATGCGCATGCCCGGGCTGCCCAAGGTGCCGTCCGCCGACTTCATCCGCCTCAACGACAAGGGCCAGATCGAGGGCCTGTTCTGAGGCGGAACACGGGATACCGGATCGCCGAACAAACCCGGCAGGGTCGGACGCGTTCCGCGGGAGAGGGCAAAAGCCCCGCCTCATGAGCTGAACTGCCAAGGCGAGCGGAGCACTCCGCTCGCCTTTTTCGTGACGCGACCGTCATGCCGCGACGATCGGCAGCCGCGCAGGCGCGGCCTCAGCCGAACACGACGAAATGCGGCCGCATCAGCATCAACCACAGGATGGCGAGCACGGCGAAGAAGGCCGGAACACCGAAGGCGAACCAGATGCGAAACAGGCGGTCATAGCGCGCCGGCAGCTCGCGCCGCTCGCGCGCGGCCTCACGCGCCAGGTCGCGCAGGCGGGCCTGGATCCACACCACCGGCAGCCAGAACGCACCGGTCAGGACGTACAGCGCCAGCGATGCCGCGATCCAGCCTTCCGACAGCGGCCAGCCGAGCGACCGCGCCAGCAGGATGCCGGTCACCGGCTGCGCCACCACGGCCGTGGCCGTGAACAGCGCATCGGCGATGACGACCGTGCCGGCGACGTGAGCGATCAGATGCGGATCGCGCGTGCGGTGCGCCATCAGCATGAAAAAGGCGATGCCGGCGCCGGTGCCGAGCAGCACGCAGGCGCCGATGACGTGCAACCAACGCAGGACATCGACGGCGATCGGCAACGCGAGGGATAGCGGCATTTCATCGGTCCTCGGCCAGCGCCAACGCCACCAGGGCCAGCACGGCGGCGGGGACGGCCTTGACCAGCGGCCCGAGCGGATCGGCCCACAGGTCCGGTGCCAGCAGCGTGCCGCCTGCGAGATAGAGCAGCGTGACGCCGATCATGCCGAGGGCCGCCGTTGTCAGGAAGCGTCGCACCAGGATGCCGCAGCCCAGCGCAATGTCGATCAGCGCGCCGCCGAACGCGATCGCCGTCGCGGCAAGCGTGCCGACACCATGCCCGGTCAGCACCTCCCGCGCGGCGTCGAGATCGGCGAGCGTGACGAGGCCGGTGACGATCCAGAACGCGGCAAGCGTGCCGATGACCAGCGGCTTCACCAGATAAAGGCGCGAAAACCAGCGCTCCTGTACCGTCGCAGGCATCCGCGACAGCGTCCCGGCCAGCGCAGCGGGCGGCTTTCCCGTCGCAGCGCGCCACGGCGCCGGGTCGCCGCGGATGCCCGCCGCCAGCTCGGTCATGGCCGTGGACCGGAACGGCGAGCGCCAGCCGAGGCGCCCCAGCGCATCGGCCACGAACGCAACGGCGCGCCCGACGAAGTCCGGCATGCGAACGAGGGGGGCGGGGGCGAGCCCGAGCCAGCCGCGCATATCACGCGCGATGTCGGCCAGGGTGTGGGCCTCGTCCTCGACGAGGTCATAGGACGCGCGCGCCGGCACGGCGCCCGTGAGCGACAGCAGCACCGCTGCTGCCACGTCGTCGAAACCGACCGTCTGCACCCTCGCGTCGGCGTGCGTCAGCGGAATGGCGCACGGAAACGCCGCGATGGCGCGCAGCAGAGCCGTGCCGCCGTAGGCCTCGCTCGCCAACACGAGGCCCGGGCGCAGGATCACCCAGCGCAGGGCACTGGCGGCAAGCGCCGCGTCGGCCTCGGCCTTGGTGCGCATGAAAGCCGTATCCGCGTCGGCCACGGCACGCGTCGCCGAAATCTGCACGAAGTGCGTCACCCCGGCGCCCGGCGCGGCAGCGATCAATGCCCGCATGGCGCGCGACTGCACGGCGGCGACGTCGTCGCGCGCGCCATCCTGCAAGGCACCGGCACAGTTGACGATGGCATCCGGGGAAAGGCGCTCCATCAGCGGGCGCCAGTCGGCTTCAGAGGCGAGCGCCGCCAGATCCGCCGTTTCCCAATGCGCGGCCGGCATGCTGCGTGCAGCTCTGGCCGTGTCGCGGCCGAGACCGGTGACGGCGTGACCATCCGCCACGAGCGCGCGCACGACCGCACCGCCGATCAGGCCATAGCCACCCAGGACGAGAACCTTCATGCGCGCAGTCGCTCCGGACACCCCCAAAACCGGGGTGCGCGCAACCTAGCGGCTGCGCCGCATGGGCGGCAAGTGCCTGCCCTGGTGGCCGGCCCTGGCGCGATCGCCGCCCAGGGTCCGGAGACTGCATGCCGCTGCCCCCCTAGGCTTCCCCGCGCGCCCGCCGGATGGTCTCGGTCATGACATCGCCGAGCGTCGGCCGCTTCTCGCGGTAGAGCACGCCGAGGGGCAGATGGTCCGTCTTCATGGCCTCCGCCATGGCCGCCATCAGGCTCGAAGCGTCGTGATCGGCGGGCAGGTCGCGCACCTTCGCGTCCATGTTGGTGTAGGTGCGTGTCGTCTTGTCGAAGGTCACGCACGGGCTGATGATGTGCACATAGGAGAAGCCGCGGTGCGCCATCGCCTCCGCGATCATGTCGGCCAGATGATGCGAGTGGCCCGCGTAGGCCTGGGCGACGAAGCTCGCGCCATACGAGAGCAGCATCAGCAGCGGGTTGAGCGGACGGTCGCCGTTCTCGTAAGGCGAGGTCGGCGTCTTGAAGCCGAGCACGGACGTCGGCGAGGTCTGCCCCTTGGTGAGGCCATAGATGCCGTTGTCGAACACCAGATAGGTGATATCGACATTGCGGCGCGCCGCATGCGGGATGTGACCGCCGCCGATGGCGAATGCGTCGCCGTCGCCACCCACCGCCACCACGGTGAGCGCGTCGTTGGCCTGCTTGACGCCGGTCGCCACCGGCAGCACGCGCCCGTGCAGCGTGTGGAAACCGTAGGCGTTGACGAAGAAGGGAAAGCGCGAGGCGCAGCCGATTCCGGACACGCAGACGACGTTCTCGGGCGCGATGCCGTGCCGCTTCAACGACACCGTGAAACCTTCGGCGACCGAGAAGTAGCCGCAGCCCGGACACCACGTCGGCAGCGCCTTCGAGCGATAGTCCTGGTGACCATCGGCGCGGATTTCCGACAGCTTCTCGTCGAGGTACACCGGCTTAAGTCGCTCGTTCATGGTCGGCGCTCCAGGCTCACGGCAAAGAGGACGGGGTGGGCTTCATTCCGCAGCCGCCCGAGGCGGCGCGGCACCTTTCGCGTACTGGCGGACGCAATCGAGGATTTCCGATACCTCGAACGGCGAGCCGGTCGCCCGCGTCAGCCGCACGGCCGGGCGCCCGAGGGTGCCGCAGACGAGCGCGGCGAACTGGCCCTCGTAGTTGAGTTCCGGGATGATGACGGTCTCACAGCTTTCGAAGAACGCGGCGATCTCGGCCGCCGGCAGCGGCGACAGCATGACGACCTTCATCGCCGCGCAGCTGATGCCTTCGTCGTGCGCCCCGTACATCGCCTCCAGAATCTCGCCGAACGTCGATCCCCAGCCGAGCAAGCCGACCTTGACCCTGCCCTCGTGTCCGAAGCGCTTCGACACCGTGAAATCGGGATGCTTCAGCGCGCCTTCGAGCTTCAGATGCCGCTTGGCGCTCATCGCCGTGTGCATGGCCGGCAGATCGGACGGGCGGCCCAGCTCGTTGTGCTCAAGGCCCGTCACGGTATGCACGCCGCCCTTCTGGCCCGGGATGGCGCGCGGCGAGACATGCGTCGGCGTCGGCTGGAAGCGCTTGAACTGGCCCTTGCCGTCGATGACCGGCACCTCTTTCGGCTTGAAGGGATTGGTCTTGGGCGGCAGCACCGTCTCATAGCGATTGGACAGATAGAGATCGAGCAGCACGATGATGGGTGTCTGATACGCCTCTGCCATCTCGAACGCCTTGCCGGCGCAGCGGTAGCAGCCCTCGACATTGGTCGGCGCCAGCACGATGCGCTGCGCGTCGCCCGAGCCACCGTAGACGGCCATATTGAGATCGGACTGCTCGGTCTTGGTCGGCAGGCCCGTCGAAGGGCCACCGCGCTGGCTGACGATGACGACCGACGGCACCTCGGCCATGACGCCGAGACCGAGCATCTCGGCCATCAGGGCCAGACCGGGCCCCGATGTGGCGGTGGCCGCGCGCGCCCCCGCGTAGCCCGCGCCGATGGTCGCCGCGATGGCGGAGATTTCGTCCTCGGTCTGCAGCATCTTGCCGCCACGCTTCGGCATCTCGGTCGCCAGCCGTTCCATGATCGAGGTAGCCGGCGTGATCGGATAGCCGAAATAGGTGTCGATGCCGGCCTCCAGAAGGCCGCGCACCGTGGCGCCGTTACCGGTCATCATCACGGCGCGGGCGCCGTCCGCCCCGTGCAGCGGCGGCGCGATGGTGACGTCGTCGAGACGGAACGACCGCCTGCCTTCCGCATATCCGGCCTCGAAGGCCTTGATGTTCTGCTCGGATACAGCCTTCGCCTTGTTGCCGAACTTGGCGGCGATGGTCTGGTGGAACTCCGGCTGCGGCAGACCGAGCAGGCCGGCAAGAAAGCCGACCGCCGCGATGTTGCGGGCGCGCGCATCACCCGTCGACCGTTCGGAGAGCTGGCGAAACGCAACGCCGTAGGGCAATTGCGCCGGACGCACATGCGCGCTCATGTGCCCACCCTCGGGGACGCGCGCGATCGGGGCGCTGTCGTAGATCAGGGCCCCGAAGTCGCGCACCTCGCCGGCATGCGGGATGGCGTGACTGTCGTTGAGCGACAGAAGCACGTCGGACTTGTGCTTCAAGGAGTATGCCTGCTCGCTGGAGAAGCGCACGCGAGCAATACACTTGCCGAAGCCGCGAATCTCGGCCGGATAGACGTCGAAGGCGATGACCTTGTATCCCATCAGCGCCATGGTGCGCTTCAGGATGTCGCCGGCGGCGATCGTGCCGTCACCGGCCGATCCGCAGATTGCAATCTGGACGTCTGTCGCCTGCATGGATCACCTTGTTGGTGAGATCGTGAGTGGTGAGCGGAGAGGCCGTGAACGTGGTTGGTGCGTTCGGTGCGAAGCGAACTCCGGCGAAACGCCTGCCTTGCGCGGCGCAGCCGCTCCCCTCTCTGCCTAGTGCTCCCAGAACGAGGACTGCAGCCGGCCGTTGTCGAGCCGGATGCCGGCATCCTCGCCGGCCACGAACGCCTCGTGCCCGCCGGTCATGTTGCGGGCTGCCAGCTCGCCCATGACGCGGACGTTCTTCCAGCCGTGGTAGAACTTGTAGTCCTTGGCGGTGTCGGACCAGATCTGGCAGACGTCGCCGGCCGCCCAGATGGCCTCGTTGGTGGTGCGCAGCTCCGGATTGACCAGCAGGCCGCGTTCGATGTCGATACCGGCACCGAGCATGAAATCAACGAGCGGCGACAGGCCGCAGAAGGCCAGCACGGCATCGGCTTCGAGAGACTTGCCGTCGTCGAGACGCACGATGCGCCGCTTGCCGCCGCGCCCTTCCTCGATGCCGGTGACGGCCGGACCGCTGATCGTCCTGATGCCAATCTTGGCGAGTGCCGCCAGCAGTTCGTCGCGCCGCTCGGCCGCGACACGATGCGGCCAGAAGGTGAAGTCGTTGACGACCAGCACGACCTTGCGGCCGGTCTCGGCGAGCGTCAATGCGAGATCGATGCCCAGCATGTCACCGCCGATGATGACCGCGGTGGCGCCGCCAGGCAGCGCTTTCACCGTTGCCGCCGCCTGCTCGTAGGAGCCGAACCCGTTGAGCAGCGGCTTGAACTCGGCCAGCACTTCGGGAACGTAGCCGCCGCCGCCGGACGCCACCAGGAGCTTGTCGAAAGCGATGACCTCGTTGTGCGCAAAAGCGATGGTGCGCTCGGTGCTGTCGACGCGGACGACGCGCGAATTGCGGCGCAGCGTGATGCCGAGATCGTCGTAGGCCTTCGGCGGCACGGCGAGCAGCTTGCGCCAGTCCGTCGCGCCCTTGAACATCTGGGTGAGATCGTAGCGATTGTAAAAGGGCAGGCTCGACAGCGTGACCAGCGAGATGCGCGCCTTGGGATCGCGCTGGCGAATGGTCACGGCCGCGGCATATCCCGCGCTGCCCGACCCGATGATGACGTGGTGCAGAGCTTCGGCCATGGCGTCACACGTCCCTCGTCACCAGTTCCTTGCGCTTGATCGAGATGCACTTCGTCGGGCACACGCGATAGCAGGCGCCGCAGCGGATGCACTCGTTGTTGTCGATCCAGATGGCGCCGACGCGGTTCCATTCGCCGGTCTCCATCAGGCGCCCGTAGGTGCCATCGGGCCTGATCTCGACACCTTCCACCATCTTGATGCAGGCCTTGGGCGCCGCGTCGATGCAGGCACGGCAGAAGATGCAGTTGTCGACGTTGATCTCGTAGGCGAGGTTGCACAGGTAGCAGCGCTTGGCTTCCTCGTGCGCGAGACCGTTGCCGTAGCCGGTCTCGACCTCGCACCTCATGGAGCCGCAGCGCTTGCCCACGTCTTCCGTCGGCATGTGCTGGTGCGGAATGAAGTCGAAGGCGCGCTCGCGCAGCGGCCCCTCCACCGGCTCGATGCGCACGACCTGGCGGCGACGCTCGCGCCCCATCAGCCAGGCGTCGATCCCGAGCGCGACCTTGCGCGCATGACCGACGGCCTCGATCACGGTGCTGGCGCCGCGCACGTAGTCGCCGGCGGCGAAAACGCCCTGCAGCGTCGTCATGCCGGTATCGCTGACGGACGCGTTGCGCCACTTGTCGAGGCCGAGCTGGACATCGAGGAAATCGTGCACAGTCTCCTGGCCGATGGCGACGATGAGTGTATCGCAGGGGATCTTGAACTCGGACCCCGGAATCGCGATCGCGAGACGCCGGCCGTTGTCACGCCAGCCGCCGAGGCGGTTCTGAACGAACTCGACGCTTTCGAGTTCGCCATTGGCGTTGGCGTGCAGGGCCACGGGCGTACGCAGGCCGAGCATGCGCACATCCTCGCGCTTGGCCTCGAAGATCTCCTCGCGCGTCACCGGGATGTACTCCTCGGTGGTGCGGATGTGGATCGCCACCTCCTGCGCACCGAGCCGCTTGGCGACGCGGGCGCAATCGAGGGCGGTGAATCCGGCGCCGACCACGGCGACCCGCTTGCCGACGGTCTTCGGCACCCCGCGGTGGATGTCGAGCAGGAAATCGAACCCGTACTCGACGCCCTTGATGCCGCGCGCACGCTCGCCGGCCTTGTCGTCGCGCAGCGGCAGGCCGATCGCCTTGGCGCACCCCGTGGAGAGGAGAACGGCATCGAAGTCGGCGCGCAGCCTGGCCAACGGCATCTCGCCCACGCCGTTGCCGATGGCCACGCCGGTACGCAACGTCACGCCGAGGCGCAGCGCGTTATGCAATTCGATGCCGAGAATATCGCGCGGCAATCGGAACTCCGGGATGCCATAGCGCAGCATGCCGCCGGCCTCGGTCTCCTTCTCGAAGATGGTGACGTCATGCCCGAGCAGCGACAGGTCGTGCGCCGCAGCCACGCCTGCGGGGCCGGCACCGACGATGGCGATGCGCTTGCCCGACGGTTCGTAGAGGCTCTCGTGAATGCGATGGCCGGTGCTTTTGAGATCCGCCGCCGAGCGCTTGAGATTGCAGATGCCGACCGGCTCACCGTTGCCCGGCCAGCCATGCCGGCACTTCGACTCGCACGGCCGCGAGCAGATGCGGCCGAGCACGCCGGGCAGGATGTTGGCGTTGCGGTTGATCTCGTAGGAGCGGCTGTAGTCGCCCTCCATGATGGCCCAGATATAGCCCGGGATGTTTGTCGCGGCCGGGCACGCCGTCTGGCACGGCACGTTGGTCTTCACCCAGTCGATGTCGCGGACATCGTTTGAATAAAAGACATCGGCCTGTCCGTTGGGGGCCTGTCCATTGGGCTGCCCATGGCCGCTGGCACCGGATGTTGCCGGCGAAGCGCCTCGCGCCGACGACAGCACGCGTTCGCTCATGGACTGTCTCCTCGCCTGCCGGCCGAGGTCGGCCGGATTTCCGGCACAGGGGCTGCGCGCCAATAACACTGGCGCGGCCCTGGTGCCGCATGACCGAGACGGAGGGTGCCCCCTCCAAAGCCGCAAAGCCCGTGAAGAGCAATTGGGCACTGTGCGCGATATTAGCGCAACTTTCTGCCCGGCAGCTAGGCAGCCGAAGGGTCAAGCGCTGCGGAGGGCGCGCTTTTGATCCAGGTCATGGCATAAGCCAAGCGCACCTGTATCGCGGGCAGGCACGGAGCAGCGCGGCCCCGCCGTGCCATGGCGAAGCTGCCATGCCGCACTTGTCCGGCGTGGGACTCGCCCGCACTCACTTCTCGATGTGGAAGTCATAGCGCACGCCACTCAGGATCAGCAGTTCCGTCTCGCCCTCGACACCCTTCTCGCTCTGCCGCTCGATCCATTTGCGGCCGACCTCGAAGTCGAACATGAGATCGCGCGTCAGGTAGTAGCTCGCCCGCAGCGTCGGCATGACATGCGTCTCGGTGCGCCGGTCGTTCTTGTAGTCGACGTAGCCGACGCGCATGATCGGGCTGATGCGCCAGTTCTCGGCCAAGGGGTAGCGCGACGACCCCTCCAGCATGTAGCGATAGGCCATCTGCGTGTCGGCGAAGCGCACGCCACCGGTGTAGACGTCGCCGTCGACGATGACGCTGGTGCCGGTCAGCTGCGCCAGCGTGTAGGTCTCGACACCGGTCGATCCGGAACCGCTGATGCCACCCGACTCCCTGGTGCCCGACATGTAGGTCAGCGTCAGGTCGGTGTTGAGCTGCAGCTTGTCGTTGAACGGGTAGGAATAGCTGGCGCTGCCGGTGTAGGACTGCGCCGTGCGATCGACCGCGAATCTCTCGATCTCGTCCTTGCTGTAGATGCCGAGCAGGCTCGACAGCGTCTTCGCCGACTGGCCCTGCATGGCATTGGTGGTGAAGATCAACGGTGAGCGGCGGTAGTCGAAGTTGAGACCGATGGTCGACTTGTCGGCCATGATGTAGGTGCCAGTGGCGATGGCGTTGTTCATCTCGCGATAGTGCACGTCGTAGTCGGCAAGGCCGAACGCGGACGCCTGCTTGCCGACGTAGCGCAGCTCCGCGCCGACCGCCTGGCGATCGAGCATCGATGCGGTGTTCTGCTGAATGACGTAAAGGCTGCCGCTCAGATCCTTGGTCAGGCCGACATCGGCGCTGACGCCAGCGAAATATGAGCCCTTGAGGAACGGTACATCGCGGCTGCGCTCGACGGGCGCGCCGCCGACGGCGTTGATCTTGACGTGCTCGGCCACCTGATAGCTGACGAGGCCGCCGTCGAAACGCCCGAGAACGCCGCCCGTGAAGCGCGACTGACGGCCGATGCGGGACGACAATCCGGTCTCCTTCAGCCGCCCGTCGACGTAGAGCGACGACACCGACGTCTCGTCGGTCTGCCCTTCGAGCATGCGCTGGTCGCGCGAGCCGGAGAAGCGGATGGCGCCTGCGTAGGCGGCGTTGTTGAATCGCGCCTCGTAGTCGATCGTACCGAGCAGCGAGTTCTGATAGACCTGATAGATGTTCTCTTTTTCCCAGCCCTGCTGCAGCTTGGGCGCGGTGAACATGTCGCGACCGCCCTGGTTGCGATTGTAGTAGACCGACGCGCTGCCGCTCTGCGTCACGGTCCAGGCATCGGGATCCTTCTTCTCGTCGACCGGCGACCAGCCGCCGGCCGCGCCGGGCCTCGGATCGCCCGGCTTGGGCTCGAAGCGCGTCACCGTCAGCTTCTTGTCGCCCTTCCAGTCCTCCATGCGCTGGCCGGCCGGCGCCTTGCGGGCCGCCTCATCCTGGCGCTTCTTGAAATCCTCGAAGGCGAGCTTGTCGCTCTGCTCGAGCGCCGCCAGACGGGCGCGCACGCGGTCGGCGCCGGCGCCCTTCGGATAGCGCTTCAGGTATTCCGCGTACTCGGCCTTGGCATGCGCCAGCTGCCCCTTCTTCTCGCGCGCGACGCCGATCAGTTCCTTGCTCTCCTGCGCATAGCGGTCGTCGGACGACAGGCCGACCTTGGTCAACAGCGCCACGGCCTGATCGAGGTCGTTCTTCGACAGCGCGGTGCGCGCGTCCGCCATCAGCCTGTCGAGTTCCTCGCCGTCGAGGCGCAGCTCACGCCTGGGCGCAGGTGCCAGCGTCCCGCGCATGCCGCCGCCGTCCGCCACCGCCTGCTCGTTGAACTCCGGTACACAGGTCGGCGTGGCGCGGCGACCGGGAATGGCGATCAGAACGCTCTTGAAGTCCTTGCCGGGCGCGATTCTGTACGCCACGGTGCGGCGGAAATAGACCATCAGCGCCGCGCCTTGCGCATCGAGCCCGAGTTCGATGGCGTGAATGGAGGCGCGCTCGTTCGAGGGCGCCCGCAGCGACTCGTGGTTGACGACGACGCTGCGCGCCGCCGCACCCTTGTCGATGGGGTTGAACAGGATCTTCAGCTCATCGCCCGACGACTGCGGGAAATTGCTCAGGTACTGCATGCGCGAGTTGAACTCGATCTTCACAACGGCGCACTCGTCGCGCTCGGCCACCTTCACCCCCGCGAGGAGTGAATCGGAGACCGGCTCGGACATAGCTCCGCTGTTGAGCCCGGCCATGGCCGCCAGGAAGGCGCCGAGGCCGGCCGCTGCGTGCAGCCGCAATAGCGAGGACATCACTTAGAATCCGCTGCTGGAAGCCCTGTGTTTCGATGTCCGCCGCACCTGTATGGTGGTCATTGTAGCGTTGGTGTACTGGTGGCAGGCACCAGCACAGTCCTTCAACTCGCTGACCGTGTAGTTTTGCGTGCTGGTTTTCTTGTGTGAGCCAGCTTTGAAGTTTCCTGCGTGACACTCCGCGCAGTTCGGCACATACGCCGGGTACTTGTAGGGAATGGTTTCGGCATTGGTCGTGTGGCAGGCCTTGCACAACGGCCTGGCCGCGTGGTCGCCCGGATAGGTTGCCGATGAGTGCCGGAATGTCGACGGCTTCCAGGCCGTGGTGTTGTGGCAGTAGTCGCACTGGCGCGACGAAACGAAATGCGTCGTCGTCTTGCCGGTCGCGTAGGTGCCGTTGTGGCAGGTGTTGCACTGACCGGCCGTATTGGTGTGGGCGAAAGTGGCCGGGATCCAGGCCGCCGTCTTGTGGCAGGCATCGCACTCGCCGACGACCGGCATGTGAGTCGCGCCCTTCCCCTTGGCGATGGTGCCGTTGTGGCACGACGAGCACGTACCGATCACCTGCGTGTGGTCGACCTTGACGATCGTCCAGCCGGCATTGGTGTGGCAGGCCTCGCAGGCGGTGGTCGACTTGATGTGCGTTGTGCTCTTGCCCTTGGCCTTGGTGCCGTCGTGGCACGAGGCGCAGCTTCCGATCGCCGCCGTATGATCGAAGTGAACCGGCTTCCAGGCCGCCGTCGTATGGCAGGCATCGCAGACCGTCGTGGTGTTGAGGTGGGTCGCGCTCTTGCCCTTGGCTTTGGTGCCATTGTGGCAGGACGAGCAGATCCCCGTCACCTGCGTGTGGTCGACCTTCACCTGCGTCCAGCCGGTGGTCACGTGACAGTTCTGGCAGTTGGCCGAGCTGGCGATGTGCGTCGTGCTCTTGCCCTTCGCGGTGGTACCGTTGTGGCAGCTTGAGCAGACGCCCGTCACTTGGGTGTGATCGACGCGCGCCGGCTTGAACGCCGAGGTGGTGTGGCAGGCCTCGCAGGTATTGCTGGTCGTGATGTGCGTTGCGGTCTTGCCCTTGGCATTGGTGCCGTTGTGGCAGGACGAGCAGGCGCCCGTGACGCCGGTGTGATTGAACACGGCCGGCTTGAAGGCCGTGGTGTTGTGGCAGGTGTCGCAGGCGGCCGTGGTGACGATATGCGTCGCCGTCTTGCCTTTGGCCTTGGCGCCGTCGTGGCAGCTGGCGCAGGTGCCGACGGCATCGGCGTGGTTGAACTTCACCGTCGTCCAGGCGGTGGTGACGTGGCAATCGTTGCAGACGTTGGTCGTCGACAGGTGGGTGGCACTCTTGCCCTTGGCGTTGGTGCCGTTGTGGCAAGTGACGCACGAGCTCGTGGTCTGGCTGTGATCGAAGCGTGCGGGCTTCCAGGCCGTCGTCGTGTGGCACGTGTCGCAAGTATTGGTCGACGGGATGTGCGTCGCGATCTTGCCGGTCGCCGTCTTGCCGTTGTGGCAAGTCACACAGGTACCGGAAACCTGCGTGTGGTCCATGCGGGCGGGCTTCCAGGCGCCGGGCGTATGGCACGCCTCGCACTTGGTGGTTGTCGGGAGATGGGTCGCCGACTTGCCCGTGGCACTGGTGCCGTTGTGGCAGGAGACGCAATTTCCGGTGATGCCGACATGGTCGACGCGCGCCGGCTTCCACGCCGCCGACGTATGGCAGGTGTCGCAGGCGGCGGTGGTGGCGATGTGCGTCGCCGGCTTGCCCTTTGCCGTGGTGCCGTTGTGGCAGCTGGCGCAGGTGCCGGAAACCTGCGTGTGATCCACTTTGGTCGCCGGCTTCCACGCCGTCGGCGCATGGCAGCTCTCGCACGCCGTCGTCGAGGCGATGTGCGTCGCACTCTTGCCCTTGGCAATGGTGCCGTTGTGACAGCTGGCGCAGGTGCCGGTCACCTGCGTGTGATCCACCCTGGTCGCCGGCTTCCACGCCGTGTTGGTGTGGCAGGCTTCGCACGCCGTGGACGACTTGATGTGTGTCGTCGTCTTGCCCTTGGCGGTGGTGCCGTTGTGACACGACGAGCAGGTGCCGCTGGCCTGGCTGTGATCGAAGTGCACGCTGGTCCACGCGGTGGTGACGTGACACGCCTCGCAGACGTTGTTGCTGGCCACGTGCGTCGCCGTCTTGCCGCGCGCGCTGGTGCCGTTGTGACAGGAGAAGCACCCCGTGATGATGCCGGTGTGGTTCATCGTGCCACCGGTGAACGACACCGTCGACTTGTGGCAGGTCTCGCAGGCCGCGGTGGTCGCGATGTGCGTCGCGCTCTTGCCCTTCGCCGTCGTCCCGTTGTGGCAGGTGGCGCAGCCCGACGTGATGCCGACGTGGTTCATGCGCGCGCCGGCGAATGCCACCGTGCTGGCGTGGCAGACTTCGCACGGCTGCGTCGTGGCGACATGCGTCGTGCTCTTGCCCTTGGCGATGGTGCCGTTGTGGCAGCTGGCGCAACCCGACGTGATGCCGGTGTGGTTCATGCTCGCGCCGGCGAACGATACGGTGCTCTGGTGGCAGGTCTCGCACGGCTGCGCGGTGACGATGTGCGTCGCGCTCTTGCCCTTGGCGATGGTGCCGTTGTGGCAGCTGGCGCAGCCCGACGTGATGCCGGTGTGGTTCATCCTGGCGCCGGTGAACGTCACCGTGCTGGTATGACAGGTCTCGCAGGCCGCCGTGGTCGGGATGTGGGTCGTCGTCTTGCCCTTGGCCGACGTTCCGTTGTGGCAGGCGGCGCATCCGGTCGTGATGCCGGTGTGGTTCATCCGGGCGCCGGTGAAGGTCACCGTGCTCTGGTGGCACGTCTCGCACGGCTGGGTCGTCGCGATGTGCGTCGCCGTCTTGCCCTTGGCCGTGGTGCCATTGTGACAGCTCGCGCAGCCCGACGAGATGCCAGCATGGTTCATGCGCGCGCCGGCGAACGTCACCGTGCTGGTGTGGCAGGTCTCGCACGCCGCCGTGGTCGCGATATGCGTCGCAGACTTGCCTTTCGCGGCGGTGCCGTTGTGGCAGGTCGCGCACCCCGATGTGATGCCGGCATGGTTCATCCTGGCGCCGACGAACGTCACTGTGCTCTGGTGGCAGGATTCGCACGGCTGGGTCGTCGCGATGTGGGTCGTGCCCTTGCCCTTGGCGGTGGACCCGTTGTGGCAGCTGGCGCAACCGGACGCGATTCCGGTGTGATCCATCTGCGCACCGGCGAACGTCACCGTGCTCTGGTGGCAGGTCTCGCACGGGGCGCTCGTGGCGATGTGCGTCGTGCTCTTGCCCTTGGCGGTGGTGCCGTTGTGGCACGTGGCGCAGCCCGACGTGATGCCGGTGTGGTTCATGCTCGCGCCGGTGAACGTCACCGTGCTCTGGTGGCAGGTCTCGCACGGCTGAGCCGTGGCGATGTGGGTCGTGCTCTTGCCTTTGGCGATGCTGCCGTTGTGGCACGTGGCGCACCCGGCCGTGATGCCGGTGTGGTTCATCTTCGCGCCTGTGAACGTCACCGTGCTGGTGTGGCAGGTCTCGCACGGCTGGGTCGTGGCGATGTGGGTCGCGCTCTTGCCCTTGGCGAGCGTACCGTTGTGGCATGAAGCGCAGCCCGACGAGATGCCGGTGTGGTTCATCTTGGCGCCGACGAACGTCACCGTGCTCTGGTGACAGGTCTCGCACGGCTGCGTCGTCGCGATGTGGGTCGCGCTCTTGCCCTTCGCCTGCTTGCCGTCATGGCAGGCGGCGCAGCCCGACGAGATGCCGGTGTGGTTCATCGTTCCGGCGCCGAACGTCACCGTGCTCTTGTGGCAGTTCTCGCACGGCTCCGTGGTCGGGATGTGGGTGCTGCCCTTGCCCTTGGCCGTGATGCCGTTGTGGCAGGCGGCGCAACCGGTGGTGATGCCGGTGTGATCCATCTTGGCGCCGGCGAACGTCACCGTGCTCTTGTGGCACAGCTCGCACGGTTGCGAGGTGACGATGTGCGTCGCGATCTTGCCCAGCGCCGCCTTGCCGTTGTGACAGGTCGCACAGCCCGCCGTGATGCCGGAGTGGTTCATCGCCGCGCCGGCGAACGACAGCGTGCTCTTGTGGCACAGCTCGCACGGCTGCGTCGTCGCGATGTGCGTCGACGACTTGCCCATCGCGGTGGCACCGTTGTGGCAGGCGGCGCAGCCGGTCGTAATACCGGTATGATCCATCTTGGCGCCGGCGAACGACACCGTCGACTTGTGGCACGCCTCGCACGGCGCGCTCGTGACGATGTGCGTCGCGCCCTTGCCCAGCGCCGTCTTGCCGTTGTGGCACGTCGCGCACCCGGACGTGATGCCGGTGTGATCCATCTTCGCGCCGGCGAACGACACCGTCGACTTGTGGCAGGTTTCGCACGGCGCGGCCGTGGCGATGTGCGCCGAGGACTTGCCCTTGGCCGTGGTGCCGTTGTGGCAGCTGGCGCAGCCGGTCGTGATGCCGGTGTGATCCATCCTGGCGCCGGTGAACGACACCGTCGACGTGTGGCAGGTCTCGCACGGCTGAGTCGTGGCGATATGCGCCGCGCTCTTGCCCAGCGCCGTCTTGCCGTTGTGGCACGTCGCGCACCCGGACGTGATGCCGGCGTGGTTCATCCTGGCGCCGGCGAACGTCACCGTGCTGGCGTGGCAGGTCTCGCAGGCCGCAGCGGTCGCGATGTGGGTGGCGCTCTTGCCCTTCGCCGTGGTGCCGTTGTGGCATGCGGCGCACCCGGACGTGATGCCGGTGTGGTCCATCCTGGCGCCAGCGAACGACACGACCGACTTGTGGCAGGTCTCGCACGGCGCGCTGGTGACGATGTGTGTCGACGACTTGCCGAGCGCGGCCTTGCCGTTGTGGCAGCTGGCGCACCCGGCACTGATGCCGGTGTGATCCATCCTGGCGCCGGCGAACGTGGAGGTGCTCTTGTGGCAGAGCTCGCACGGCTGCGTCGTCGCGATGTGCGTCGCTGCCTTGCCCATCGCCGTCTTGCCGTTGTGGCACGAGGCGCATCCGGTGGTGATGCCGGTGTGGTCCATGCGAGCACCGGCGAACGTCACTGTGCTCGTGTGGCAACTCTCGCAGGGCGCGGTGGTGGCGATGTGCGTCGCCGGCTTGCCCAGCGCCGTCTTGCCGTTGTGGCACATGGCACAGCCCGTCGAGATGCCGACGTGGCTCATGCGGGCACCGGCGAATGTCGACGTGCTCTGGTGGCACACTTCGCACGGCTGCGTCGTGGCGATGTGCGTCGTGCCCTTGCCCTTGGCGACCGTACCATTGTGACAGGCGGCACAGCCCGACGTGATGCCGGTGTGATCCATGCGCGCACCGGAGAACGTCAGCGTGCTCTGATGGCACAGCTCGCACGGCTGCGTCGTGGCGATGTGCGTCGCGCTCTTGCCCTTGGCCGTCTTGCCGTTGTGGCAGGTGGCGCAACCCGACGTGATGCCGGTGTGATTCATCTGCGCGCCGGTGAACGTCACCGTGCTCTGGTGGCAGGTCTCGCACGCCGCCGAGGTCGCGATGTGCGTCGCGCTCTTGCCCTTGGCCATCGTGCCGTTGTGGCAGCTGGCGCAGCCAGAAGAAATGCCGGAGTGGTTCATCACGGCGCCGGTGAACGTCGCCGTGCTCTGATGGCACAGCTCGCACGGTTGCGTCGTCGCGATGTGCGTCGCGCTCTTGCCCTTGGCCGTCTTGCCGTTGTGGCAGGTGGCGCAGCCCGTCGAGATGCCGGCGTGGTTCATCTGCGCGCCGGCGAACGTCACCGTGCTCTGATGACAGGTCTCGCACGGCGCGGCCGTCGCGATGTGGGGCGCGGCCTTGCCCTTGGCCTTCTTGCCGTCATGGCAGGTGGCGCAGCCCGACGTGATGCCGCTATGGTTCATGGTGCCGGCGCCGAACGACACCGTGCTCTTGTGGCAGGTCTCGCACGGGTCGGTCGTGGGAATATGAGCCGACGACTTGCCCTTGGCGGTCTTGCCGTTGTGGCAACTGGCGCAGCCCGACGTGATGCCGGTGTGGTCCATCGCCGTGCCGGCAAACGTCACGACCGACTTGTGGCACAGCTCGCACGGCTGCGTCGTCACGATGTGCGTCGCGCTCTTGCCGAGGGCCTGCTTGCCGTCGTGGCAGGCGGCGCAGCCCGACGTGATGCCGGTGTGATCCATCGCCGCGCCGGCGAACGTCACCGTCGACTTGTGGCACAACTCGCACGCCTGTGTCGTCGCGATGTGCGTCGTCGGCTTGCCGGTTGCCGTCTTGCCGTTGTGGCAGGCGGCGCACCCGGTCGTGATGCCGGTGTGGTCCATCTTGCCGCCACCGAACGAGACGGTGCTCTTGTGGCAAAGCTCGCACGGCTGGGTGGTGACGATATGCGTACCGCTCTTGCCGGTCGCGGTCTTGCCGTTGTGGCAGGACGCACAGCCCGACGTGATGCCGGCATGGTCCATCTTGCCGCCGGCGAATGTCACCGTCGACGTGTGGCACAGCTCGCAAGGTTGACTGGTGACGATGTGGGTGGCGGACTTGCCCAGCGCCGTCTTGCCGTTGTGGCACGAGGCGCACCCGGTCGTGATGCCGGTGTGGTCCATCTTGCCGCCCGCAAACGTCACGAACGACTTGTGGCAAAGTTCGCACGGCTGGGTCGTGGCGATGTGGCTCGCGGACTTGCCCAGCGCGGTCCTGCCGTTGTGGCACGAGGCGCACCCGGTCGTGATGCCGGTGTGGTCCATCGCCGCGCCGGCGAACGACTGCGTGGACTTGTGGCAGGCCTCGCACGGCTGCGACGTCGGGATGTGGCGGGCCGACTTGCCCTTGGCGGTGGCTCCGTTGTGGCACGCGGCACACCCGGTGGTGATGCCGGTATGGTCCATCCGGGTGCCGGAGAAGGTCGCCGTCGACGTGTGGCAGCTCTCGCACGGTGCGCTGGTCACGATATGCGTCGGCGCCTTGCCCTTGGCCGTCTTGCCGTTGTGACAGCTCGCGCAGCCCGACGTGATGCCCTCGTGCGAGAAGCCGGCCGGCTTCCACGCTTGCGTCTTGTGGCACTTGTCGCAGCCGGCGCTGGTCTTGACGTGGGTCGGCGGTTTGCCCGTGGCGCGGCGGCCGTCGTGGCAGAGCGCGCAATCCGAGGTCGTCAGCAGCGTGTGGTCCATGCGGCGAACCGGCACCCAGACGCTGGTGCCATGGCAGTCGCTGCAGGCCGCGTTGGTCGGGATGTGGCCCGGGTTCTTGCCGGCCGCCGTCTTGCCGTTGTGGCAGGTCTCGCACGGCTGCGTCAGGTCGCGGTGGTTGACGCGCGACGTTTTCCAGGAGGCGGTGGTGTGGCAGTCCTGGCAGGCCTCGCCGGACGGGATGTGCTGGGCGGACCTGGCCGAGATCGGCGGGCCGTCGCGCTTCTGCCCGCCGTGGCAGGAAATGCAGGCCTGGCCAAGCCCCTTGAACACCGCGTTGTAGTGGCAGGTCTCGCAGGCTGCCCGCTTGTGGGCGCCTGTCAGCGGGAAGCTCGTGCTGTCGTGGCTGAAATTCTTGTCGACGAGAACGCCGCCTGGCTGCGCACCGGCGCCGTCGGCTCCCGGGCGCACCGCGCCAGCGGCGCCTGCGGGCGCCGGGCCGCCGGCATCACCTGCCGCCACCACGGCAGCCGAGCCCGCCGCGCGCGTCGTGCCCGGTTTGCCGTAGGGCTCGAAGGCCGGGAACTTCCCGGACGACCTGGCGGCGGCACCGGCCGAGATCGCGCCCGTTGCAATCCTATCCGCCCCCTTGGCCGCCGAAGGCGCCGCCAGGACCGGAGCGCCGACCGCTTGGGCCGCGGTCGTTCCGGCGGACTGGGCCAACGCGGTTCCCGTCGACAGCCATTGGAACGCAACGAGTGCCGCCATCACGCACACGACAATGCACGCGCGGAGCGTCAACCGCCCCGGCGCCATCCGCGTCGTTTGCTGGCCACAGTCGCGCCCCATCGGCGCTCCACTCCGCTTTTCGCTGGGTGTAGAACTGGCTGGAACGCAACCGAACCATCGGAACTCGCTCTCGCGGCGGACCGCGAATCAACCGCGGAGCCATGAAAAATACAAGCAGGCTTCGGACTTAATGCCGTCTTAAGCGGTCGGAACTTGAACATGAGGATGCAACGCGGCCAAACTTAAGTCCGACACGAATCAGGACTTTAGCCTGATCGATGGAAGGGCTTGTGAGCAAGCGCCACGACTCAGGAAATTTCTCTGACGTCCGATTGCATAGTCTCGGGGTGTGCAAATGACACACCTTGGGCGCCGAGCAGCCCCTCGTCTTGAGCATTGCCTGACGCTGCGCGGCGGCCCGCCGACCTCGAGGTTCTCAGCGCCGGATGAAGGCGCTCGAGAACGTCGAGGTCGAGTGGCACCGCTCGCAGTCGCGCCCGAAGGCCCCGCGGTGCTTGTCGTCCTGCTGGTGGCATCCGATGCAGGTGCGCGGCAGCGTGATCTTCTGCACGTTCTTCTGCTGGTGGCAGGCGTAGCAGGAGATTTTTGCGTGCCGTCCGGTCAGGGCGAACTTGGCCTCGCGGGCATGGTCGTAGCGCCACTCCTTCCACGACTTCGAGTTGTGGCAGCTCTCGCATTTCGCGCCCAGGCGACCCGCATGCACCTCGGCATCCTTTTTGGCGTGACAGCCGACGCAGGTGCGCGGGGCCTCGCGGAAGTCCCGCGGCTGGTTGTCGTCCTTCGCCTTGTGACAGTCGGCGCATTTGGTCACCGCGTGCTTGCCGACGAGAGGGAAGCGCGTGTCCTTGTCGTGGTTGAGCAGGGTACCGATCTTCCAGCCGCTCTCGTTGTGGCACTTCTGGCAGTCCTTGCCGAGATTGCCTTTGTGCACGTCCTCCTTGGTGTGGCAGGGCATGCAGGTGATGGCGAGCTTCTCGACCTTGGGATCAGCCTTGTGGCAGGCGTCGCACCTGGCGCGATGCTTGCCGAGCAGCGGGAACTTGGTGTCCTTGTCGTGATTGAAGGTGATGGCGTCCCACGTCGTCGTCTTGTGGCAGCTTTCGCATTTCGGCCCGTTGCGACCCTTGTGCGAATCCTTGGCGCGGTGGCAGTCGACACATTTGGTCGGGGCGCCCTTCCACAGCTCGCCGACGTGGCAGGCGCGGCAGCCGACGTCGACATGCGAGCCGGTCAGTTTGAAATTGGTCTTGTCGTGGTCATAGGGCTTGGTCTTGCGCCAGGATTTCTCATCGTGGCAGCTCGCGCACTTGACGCCCAGCGCGCCGCGATGCGGGTCCGACGCCTTGTGACATGAATGGCAGTCGGAGGGCGCCTCCCGGTATTTCTTCTCCGGCGCGTGGCAGCTCTTGCAAGCGACCGCCGCGTGCGCGCCGATGAGCGCGAAGTCCGTGCTGGCGTGGTCGAAAGTCTGCGTGTCGAGCTGCACGATGTCGGCATCGCGCCCCTTGTGGTCGCCGTGGCAATGGCTGCATGCCTTGGCCGCGATGTCTTTGCGCAGGCCGTGCAGGCCCTTCTTGTCGCGCACGTCCGCCGCGACATCCTTGTGGCAGTCCAGGCAAAGCTGCGACTGCGCGCCCTTCGAGAAGGGCGTGTGGCAGGACTTGCACTCCTTCTCGTACTTGGCGTGCCCCTTGATCAGATCGCCGGGCATGACGAGACGCTCGAACGCGTTCTGCGCCGAGACCGGCGCCAGGTGCGCCAGCGTCACGAGCAAAGCCGCTGCCAGCCACCGCACGAAGGCTCGGGCCAGGACATTCATCGCTGCGGTCGGCCGCACGGTCATGGATGCCGGCCTCAGTACAGGTGCACGGCGATGACGTGCACCACCGCCGACAGGATCAGCATGACGAACAACGGCAGGTGCAGCACATGCCAGCCGGCAAACACGCGGCTGTAGAACTTCAGCTCGGCGGCGCGGCGCAGCGTGGCAAGATAATGGTCGAGATCGGCCTCGACCTGCTCCAGGCGTTGGGCATATGTGCCCCGGTTCCAGGCCTCGCGCAGGGCACGGGCGCTGAGGGCGGTTCTGGCGTCCTCGATCAGAGCCGCGCGCTGCGAGCGCGTCGAGACTTCCAGGTTGACCATGATCATCAGGCTGCGCAGCGCCGAAGCGTCGGGGTCCAGGATCGCGTCGCGCGCCGCGATCAGGGCCGCCTGGCCGCCGCTGTCCGGATTGCCGCCATCGCCGAAGGCCAGACGCAGGGCTTCCGCCTCCTGCATCAGCGTCTTCACCTCGGCCTTCTTGCCGTAGAGGCCCTTGTGCACCTTGGAATACAGATAGCGGCCGATGATGCCGCTGGCGACGACCGTGAGCATGGTCAACATGGCGACGGTGGCGTTGGCCGACTTCAACTTGAAGTTGGAATGCACGACGACCAGAAGCGGCCCCAAAATGCCAAAAATCATGTGCATCTTGAACCACGATGCGATGCGGCCCAGACGCGCCATCGCGGGCCGTGCCTTGCGCAGCGGGTAGAGCATCAGGATCAGCATCATCAGGCTGCCGGCAATGCCGAGCCAGTAGCCGATACCGGTTTCCGGAACGATGTGCAGCTCGCCGCGAATGCCCCAGGCGGCGGCCAGCGCGACGAGAACCGCGACGGAAAACGCTACCGTGGCGACTGCGCTCGCATAGGAGGATTTTTCGGCGCCGCGCGCCTTGCCGGGCGCTGCCGCCGCGGGCTGCGCGGATCGAGCCACCTCCGCCGCGGCGCTCTGGCGGTTGCGCTGAAGCGCGGCCATGGCTGCGTCGATCTGCTTGTCCGAAACGCTGGGAGCCATGCGTTGGGCACGGCGCGCGGAAGCGGCAGACGAACGCTCGGACATACTTGTCCACCCTGAAGCCGACGCCGAGCCGCGGCCCGGTGTGCTACACACGCGAATCGCGCTCAACAGTGGCCGATCGCACGACCGCAAGACGGAGTACCGGGGAAACGCCAAGCGTTGTCCGCCGAGACAAGCCGTCGGTCCCGGATGTCATGCCAAATCAGACCTCGGTCTGTGGACGAACGTCCGAGTGATCGGCTTACTGTTTGACACGAGGCCCATTTATTTGGAGTTAACCGCCTTATGGTCGCCGAGATCGGACACTTCGCCCTGATATTAGCCTTGATGGTGGCGCTGCTTCAGTCCGTGGTGCCTCTGGCAGGGGCCATGCGCGGCGATGTGCAGGCCATGCGCTTCGGCTCCAACGCGGCGCTGCTTCAGGTCGTCTGCATCGGGCTCGCGTTCGCCTGCCTGACGCAGGCCTTCGTCACGTCCGACTTCTCGCTCAACGTCGTCGCGTCCAACTCGCACACGCTGAAGCCGATGATCTACAAGATCGCCGGCGTGTGGGGCAACCACGAGGGCTCGATGCTCCTGTGGGTGCTCATCCTGGCCATCTTCGGCGCCGCCGTGTCGCTCGCCGGTGCCAACCTGCCGGCCACGCTGAAGGCCAACACTCTGGCCGTGCAGGCCATGATCTCGGCCGGCTTCCTGGCCTTCATCCTGTTCACGTCCAACCCGTTCGCACGCCTCTATCCGGCGCCCGTCGAAGGCAACGGCCTCAATCCGATCCTGCAGGACATCGGTCTCGCCCTGCATCCGCCGTTCCTCTATCTCGGCTACGTCGGTTTCTCGATCGCCTTCTCCTTCTCGGCGGCAGCGCTCATCGAGGGCAAGGTGGACGCCTGCTGGGCCCGCTGGGTGCGCCCGTGGGTGCTGGCCGCCTGGTGCTTCCTCACCATCGGCATCGCGCTCGGCAGCGCCTGGGCCTACTACACGCTCGGCTGGGGCGGCTGGTGGTTCTGGGATCCGGTCGAGAACGCCTCCTTCATGCCCTGGCTCGCCGGCACCGCGCTGCTGCATTCCGCGCTCGTCGTCGAGCGGCGCAACGCGCTGCAGAGCTGGACCATCCTGCTCGGCATCCTGACCTTCACGCTGTCGCTGATCGGCACCTTCCTGGTACGCTCCGGCGTGCTGACCAGCGTGCACGCCTTCGCCACCGATCCGGCGCGCGGCGTCTTCATCCTGCTGCTCATCGTGCTCGCGGTCGGCGGCTCGCTGCTGCTCTATGCGGTGCGCATGCCGAGCCTGAAGTACGGCTCCCCGTTCGGCGTCGTCAGCCGCGAGTCGAGCCTGACGCTCAACAACGCGCTGCTCTCTGTCGCCTGCGCCACGGTATTCATCGGTACCTTCTACCCGCTGCTCGTCGACCTGATGGGACGCGACAAGATCTCGGTCGGGCCGCCGTACTACAACATCACCTTCGTTCCGATCATGATCCCCCTGCTCATCGTCATGGCCATCGGCCCGGTGCTGCGCTGGAAACGCGACGACCTGCGCGATGCGGTCGGGCGGCTTCGCCCCGCCGCCATCGCGGCAGCTCTCGCACTGCTCCTGGTGCTGGGGCTGACGCTCGGCCGCAATGCCCTCACCGCCGCCGCCATGGCGCTCGCCGCCTGGCTGGTGGTCGGCTCGGTGCTGGTGCTGGCGCATCGCGTGCGCCTCGGCTCGGTGCCGGCCGCCACCTCGCTCCATCTGCTGCGCACGACACCGCGCGCGGCCATCGGCCTGGTGCTGGCCCACGCCGGCATGGGCCTCACCGTGATGGGCATCGCCGGCATGACGGCGTGGGCCGCCGAGACCGTGCAGCTGGTGGCGCCCGGCGGGTCGATCCAGCTCTCCGGCTACGAGGTCAAGCTCGCCTCGTTGCGCAACGTGCCGGGTCCCAACTACAGCGCCGAGCGCGGCACCTTCGCCGTAACCCGCAACGGGCGGCCGGTGACGCAGCTCATCTCCGAGCGCCGCTTCTTCACCGTGCGCGATCAGCAGACCACGGTGGCCGGCATCCGAACCAATCTCGTGTCCAACGTCTACGTCGTGCTCGGCGACCCGGACGGCAAGGGCTCCTGGACGGTGCGGCTCTACTATCACCCGCTGGTGCCGTGGATCTGGATCGGCGCGCTGGTGATGGCGCTCGGCGGCTTCGTCTCGCTGTCCGATCGGCGCTTCCGCGTCGGCAGTGCCGCGCGCCGCTCGGCCGTGCCACCGGCCCTGGCGCCGGCCGAATAGAGGGGGCCGCGCACCATGCCCACTCCCAAGCCCAGGCTCGCCGCCGTTGCTCCCGTCGCCATCTTCGCCGGGATCGCGCTGGCGCTCGGCCTCGCCCTGCGCAACGACCCGCACAAGATGCCGTCGATGCTGATCGACAAGCCGCCGCCGCAGTTCACGCTGCCCGCCGTCCCGGGCACCGAGCGCGGGCTGGACAGCACCACCTTGCGCGGCGAGGTGATGCTGCTCAACGTCTATGCGTCGTGGTGCCCGGGCTGCCGCGTCGAGCACCCGACGTTGATGCGCATCGCGCGCGACAAGCGCGTGCCGCTCTACGGCCTCAACTGGAAGGACAAGCCGGGTGAGGGCGGGCGCTACCTGAAGCAGCACCAGAACCCCTATATAGCCGTCGGCGACGACCCCACGGGGCGCGCCGGGATCGAGATGGGCGTCACGGGCGTGCCGGAAACCTTCGTCATCGACGCCAGCGGCCGCATCCGCTACCGCCACGCCGGGCCGATCACCGACGACGTGTGGGTGGAAACGTTCGAGCCCCTGCTGGCCAGTCTCAGGAGCGCCAAATGAGGTTGCACACACGCCCGCACCGGACCGCATGCGCCGCCGTGGCCCTTGCGGGCGCCATGCTGCTCGCCGCTCTGCCGGTGCGCGCCGTGACGCCCGACGAGATCCTGAAAGACCCCGCGATGGAAGCGCGCGCACGCGTCATCAGCCAGGATCTGCGCTGCGTCGTGTGCCAAAACCAGTCGATCGACGACAGCAACGCACCGTTGGCGAAGGACTTGCGCGTCCTGGTGCGCGACCGCCTGCTGGCCGGCGATAGCGACAAGGCGGTGAAGGATTTCATCGTCGCCCGCTACGGCAACTTCGTGTTGCTGAAGCCGCCGATGCAGCTCAATACGCTGCTGCTGTGGCTCGCCCCGCTGCTGGTGCTACTGGCGGCCGGCTTCGCGCTGCTGCGCTTCCTGCGCCATCAGGAAACGGTAGCGGCCGAAGCCCCCGACGCGTCGGCGACCGCGACCACCGGCACCACCGCTGGCGACGACGATCTGACACCGCAGGAAAAGAAGCGCCTCGAGGCGCTGGTCAAGGGAAGCGCCAGGTCATGATGCTGTGGATCGTTCTGACGGCCATGACGGCCATCGCCGCCGTGTGGGCCGCGGCTCCCTTCCTGCGCGGCGAGCGCTCGCTGCCGGGGCTCGGCCTGCAGCGCAACGAGACCGCCGTCTACCGCGACCAGCTGCAGGAGATCGACCGCGAGGCAGCGGCCGGCATCATCGACGCACGCGAGGCCGAGGGCGCACGCCAGGAAGTGGCACGTCGCCTGATCCTCGCCGAGCGCGCCGAGGCGGCCGCGTCATCCGCCGCGCCAGTTGCGTCCGCCGACCGCACCTACGCCGCCGTCGGCATCGCCGCCGTGGTGGCTCTCGGCTCCACCATTCTCTACGCCAACATCGGCGCCCCCGACGTTCCCTCCGCCCAGCCGGGCACACTCTCTCTCGGCGGCCGCGATGCGGGAGGCAGCGCCATGTCGCCGCGCCATCCGCCGACCACCGGGGCTGGCGTTCCAGGTCAGGGCTCGGCGGCCGGCACCGCCGCGCGCGAGCCGTCGTCTGCAGGCGAGCAGAGTGCCGGGGCTGGCCTTGCGACCGTCGACGACATGATCGAGCGCCTCGTCCAGCGCCTCAAGGCCAAGCCCGACGACGCCGATGGCTGGCGCATGCTCGGCTGGTCGTACTTCTCGCAGGAGCGCTACGCGGAAGCCGCCGCCGCCTATGGAGAAGCCCTCAAGCGCACGCCCGACATGCCAGCCCTGCGTACCGCACGCGGCGAGGCGCTGGTGCGCGCCGCCGGCGGACTGGTGACGCCGGAAGCCGCCACGCTGTTCGACGAAGCGCTGGCCAAGGACAAGCGCGATCCGCGCGCGCGCTTCTTCCTCGGCCTCAAGAAGGAACAGACCGGCGACAAGACCGCCGCGCTGGACGACTGGATCGCCATCCTGAAGGACGCCGCGCCCGGCGAGCCTTGGGTCGGCGACCTGCGCCAGCGCGTCGAGGAGCTGGCGGCCGAGTTGAAGGTGAGCTTGGCCGGCCGCCTGCCCTCGGCCGTTGCGACGCCCCCCCCGGCGGATCGCGGCGGCATTCTCGACAAGTTGCAGCAGCCCGAAGCAACGGCGGCGCCACCGCAGGCGGGCCAGCCCTCCGCCGCCGACGTCAAGCGCGCAGAAGCCATGAGCGCCGAGGACCGCTCGGCGATGATCCGCGGCATGGTCGACGGCCTGCAGGCGCGTCTCGACAAGTCGCCGCGCGATGCCGACGGCTGGATGAAGCTGATCCGCTCCCGCATCGTGCTCGGCGACAAGGACGCCGCCCGGGCTGCACTGAAAAAGGCGCTCGACATCTTCGCCGGCGACACGGCGGAGAAGAACGCGCTGGCCGCCACCGCCAAGGAACTCGGCCTCGAATAGCCGGGCGCCAAGCGCATCCTGCCGGCCCAGCGCCCGCGTCTCGAAATGAAGCGATACGCGGGCCGTTTCGCGCATTTGCGTCGAATTGCAACAATCGCGATTGTCCCACAACGACACGTGGCAGTCTGCCAACGCACTTTATACGAAGTATTAGCCTCGTCGCGGTAACAAGGCAGCTGTGCCATTGCGGCTGCGGAACCTCGTGGGGGACTCCGCTCGACATGGCGCGCGTGCGTGTGGAGTGGCGTCATGAGTTTCGATTTGACACAAGCCCTTTACGCCGCCCCCCTGGCGGCGATCTGGTACGTGTATGGCCGCTCGCGCCAGCGCGAGATGACGCGCAGCCTGGACGCCAAGGCCGAGGCGGTCGAGAACGGCCTCACCGAACCTGCCTCGCTGCACCCGATCATCGACCAGGGCAAGTGCATGGGCTGCGGCTCGTGCGTGAAAGCCTGCCCCGAAGGCGAGATCCTCGGCCTCATCAACGGCCGGGCGGAACTGCTCGAGCCCAGCGAATGCATCGGCCACGGCGCCTGCAAGGCCGCCTGCCCGTTCGACGCCATCACGCTCGTCTTCGGCACCGAGACGCGCGGCGTCGAACTGCCCGTCGTCAACCCGGATTTCCAGACCAACGTGCCCGGCCTCTACATCGCCGGCGAGCTGGGCGGCATGGGCCTGATCCGCAACGCCATCGAGCAGGGCCGCCAGGCCATGGAGTCGATTGCCGCGCGGCGCGGACCGAAAGCGCCCGACATGCTCGACGTGCTCATCGTCGGGGCCGGCCCATCCGGCTTCTCGGCCAGCCTTGCGGCCATGGAAAAGGGTCTGTCGTTCAAGACACTCGAGCAGGAGACGCTCGGCGGCACGGTGGCCCACTTCCCGCGCGGCAAGCTGGTCATGACGCAGCCCGCGAAGCTGCCCATCGTCGGCCAGGTCAACTTCCGCGAGACGAGCAAGGAAGAGCTGCTCGGCTTCTGGCAGCGCGTGCAGCGCAAGACCGGCCTCGTCATCAATTTCGAGGAGCCGGTCGAGGCCATCAAGCCGCTGGGTGCCAAGGGCGCCGGCTTCGAGGTCCGCTCCAAGCGTGGCACCTATCGCGCCCGCTCGGTGCTGCTGTGCATCGGCCGGCGCGGCACGCCGCGCAAGCTCGGCGTGCCGGGCGAGGACAGCACCAAGGTGGTCTACCGTCTGATCAACGCCGAGCAGTATCGCGGACAGCACGTGATCGTGGTCGGCGGCGGCGACAGCGCCATCGAGGCGGCGACCAGCATCGCGGCCGAACCTGGCACGACCGTCACGCTGTCCTATCGCGGCGAGGCGTTCGGCCGCTGCAAGGTCAAGAACCGGGTTAATATCGAAAATGCCCGCCGCGAAGGCCGCGTCAATATCCTGTTCAACTCCGCTATCAAATCCATAAGCAATGGAGCGGTTCGGATCGAAGTATCCGGGCGCGCCATGGACCTCGAAAATGACGCCGTCATCGTGTGTGCCGGCGGCATACTTCCTGCAGGGTTTCTGCGCAGTATCGGCGTAGAAATCGAGATGAAGCATGGCACGGAATAGCGCAGCAGAGATCGCCAAGGTTGCAATGACCGCCTCGCTTCTTCTCGCCCCGCTCGCCTTTTCCACGTTCGCCGCCGCGGCCGCACCCGGCGCTGAGGCGACGCCGCCCGCTTCCGCAACCGTCGCGGTCCCCAACGCGGCGCCGAGCCTGCTGATGCAGGCCGCCGCGCGTGGCGACGCCAACACGGTGCAGGCGCTGCTCGCCTCCGGCGCCGATCTCGCCAGCCGCGATGCCAACGGCAACACGGCGCTGACGCTGGCCGCCAGGGGCGGTCACGTCGCCGTCTCGAAGATGCTGATCTCCGCCGGCGCCGAGCTCGACGCGCGGAACGCGCGCGGCGAGACGGCGCTCGCCATCGCGTCCGGCGAAGGCTTCGGCGCCATCGTGCGCGCGCTGCTGGCCCAGGGCGCCGACCGCTCGATCGTTCCCGAGGGCCGCGCTTCGCTTCTCGGTGCCGCCGCCGCCGGCTGCTACGACGGCGCCGTCAACGCGCTCGTCGCCAGCGGCGAGAAGGTCGACGCCAAGCTACCCGGCGGCCGTACGGCGCTGATGGTCGCCGCGCAGGCCTGCGACGCCGACATGGTCGATGGTCTGGTGGAGCAGGGCGCCTCGCTCGCCGCCGCCGATGACGACGGCCGCTCCGCCGTCTGGTACGCCGCCGACAAGGGCAACGTCTCCATGGTCGCGCGCCTGATGAGCCTCGGCGCCAAGGCCGACACGGCCGACAACTTCGGCGAGGCGCCGCTCTATCGCGCCATCCTGCGCGGCCACAAGGAGGTCGCCAACCTGCTGCTCGGCCAGGGCGCCGACATCGCGCGCGCCACCGCCATGGGCAACACCGCGCTGATGCTGGCCGCGCGCGCCGGCAACGCCGAGCTGATCGCGTCGCTGGTCAGGGCCGGCGCCAAGGTCGACGCGCGCAACACCTTCGGCATCTCGGCGCTGATGATGGCAGCCGGTGCCGGCCACGCCGACGCCGTCGCCGCCCTGGTCAAGGCCGGCGCCAGCACCGGCCTGCGCAACAACAAGCGCGAAACGGCGCTCGATGTCGCCACGGCCTCCGGCCACACCGCGGTTGCCGCCCTGCTGAAGTGAGCGGCCGGCATCGGGCCACTTCATACCCTGCGCACGAATTCCTGACGCTCCGCGCATCAGGAATTCGCGCGGTTCCGCCGCTCGCGGCGGGGGCCCTTGGCCCCTGGGCCGGCGCAAGGGAAGGTCAAGATTTTCGCCGGCCGGTAT
>WBZS01000315.1_pt1 | contig 72844 bp, 63 predicted proteins | sample 5204201 | NCBI WGS metagenome assembly WBZS01 (sample SAMN12344357, study PRJNA552823) | activated sludge metagenome | biome: Activated sludge suspended growth; feature: Nitrification reactor; material: Wastewater; isolation source: activated sludge from nitrification reactor of wastewater...
CTTGGCGAATCTCCAAAAGAATTTCCGCGGAAAAAAACAGGAAACCGAAAAATCAACCACGAAATGAGGAACCCAAGAGCGCACGAAGTGATCAAAAAAAATACAGGTGTTCAATTTTGATACGCGCAAAATAAAACAGGTTGCTGAATTCAGCAACCTGTTTCTGTATGAATATCCATGATTTCGGCTTTGGTTAGGCTTGTGACCTAACCAAAGCACTACCTCGTCTCTGTTCCGCCCCCGTTTTCGTTGACTTTCTCAACCAACGGTCTCGAGGGAGGTCCACTTCCGATTTATTACAGAAGCAAACGGCAGGCCAAATCGAACTTTAAAGCTCAATCAGGTCATCGTCTTCAGGTTTTCCTCGATAGCCAACGATCCAAGCAAAGAGCGCCGCAATTCCCAAGGCGATGCAAGGCGCCGCGGCTACCAAAGGAATGAACAGGCCGATTTCGGACATGGATTGCCGAGTGGCCGCAAAAAACAAATAGCCAATGAGAGAAAACCAAGCCGCGAGGACTGACGTCAACACAAACAAAAAGCGAATTGAAAATTTGATCTTCATCAGCCGTTTCCGATTTCCTGTGGAAGTACTGCTGCCATTGGCGGATTTGCTAGCGCAAAAGCGGTAGCCTCGATTTCACGCCCAAATCGAATGATTTTTTCTGGTTCGGACGCAGCGTCTCTCGGGCCAATGGTAATTGCTCCGCGAACCCCGATGATATCCGGCGCTATTCTCATCGCTTCGTTTAGACTGGCCGAATTGATCGACCCAGCCAAAGCGAGTTCGATCCTGGCTTGGGTACATCGTTCCCTCAAAGTTAACAATCTTGGCCGCGAAACGAAATGGAAGAGATTTTTTCTATTCTTTTCAAACGTATCCAACAATAAAACTCGAACCCCGTGATCGATCGCGAACTGCAAGATCAACTCTGGTGTTGGGCTGCCTGCCGATTCATCGTCCGCATAGGCCACCGCAACTGGAAAAACCCCTTTCGGCAAACATTCGAAGGCATTTATCAACTGTCGTTTCCAGTCGGTGTTGTTTCTCATTCCTGACAAACCAATTTTTGCGTAATCGACCGATGCCAAATCACGCAGCCAGCCCCGCGGATCGACGGAATTGAGTTCGCCTAACGCTACGCTCAGGACACGATCTTTGCCCAAGAACTCGCGTACCGGGTGCACCAACTCTGGAGGCACTGCACCCAAAGGCCCATTTCGCGGTTCCTTCAGGTCCACGACATCGATGACCTCCAGCGGCGCGGCGGTGACTTCCGTCAAACTACGAAAACTGACGAGCAGGCGAGGGCAGGTCGTTGGATTTGAGGAAACGCTCATACTTGTTCGGCCCATAAACTACTGGCGAAATGTCGTTTTTCCTTGTAGCCTTTAGGGTCCAAAGACTTGGAACCGAGGACCTCGTTCACGACCCGAAACCCCGGTTTCAAGATCACACGCCAGTTGGGACTCGTCAAGGTCCCGGCGTTTTTCCATTTTTGAAAATCTTCAGCCGGATCCATCGTTTTGAATTTTGAGCATATCGTCGACAACCAACAACTCGTTGAATTCTGCAAGCGTCAAGCGGATTGCGAATACGTCGCCTTTGATACGGAATTTGTTTCCGAAAATCGGTATCGACCGCAGCTGTGTCTCGTTCAGGTCGCCACCTCAAAATCATTGGCGATCATCGACTCGCTGACGATTACGGACATGCGGCCGTTTTGGGATTTGATTTGCAATCAAGTTCCGTTGACGATCACCCATGCAGCACGTGAGGAGTTTCTGTTCTGCCATCGGGAAATGAAAACCCGTCCGGCGAAACTGGTCGATTTGCAAATGATCGCCGCCTTCGTCGGGCTGGAGTTCCCTGCCGCCTACAGTTCACTGGCCAACCAGCTGTTAGGCGAGCGGTTGTCCAAGGGTGAAACCCGCACCGACTGGAGGCAACGTCCGCTTTCAAAAAAGCAAATCCAATACGCATTACAGGACGTAGAATTTCTGTTTCCAATGTACGAAGCCCTGAACCAGCGGCTCATCGAACTTGGTCGCGAGACCTGGTATGACGAAGAAATTGACCTGTGGCAACGGCGGATGGAAGACATCGAATCCGAACCACAATGGCAACGGCTCCCAGGTTTGTCGAAGTTAACGCGGCGGGAATTGGCGATCGTCAGAGAATTGCATGCATGGCGTGAAACTGCGGCGCAAAACCGTGAACGTTCGCCGCGACGAATTTTGCCCGATGACCTCCTGATTGAAATCGCGAAACGAGGCGAGTTTCAAACGACGAAATTGACGGCCATCCGCGGGTTGACGCAACGTGTGAGTGCGCGTTGCATCCCGGAAATCGCCGAGGTTGTCGAGAAAACACTGCAACTTACCGACTCCCAATTGCCTGAGAAGATTGCGTCGTCTCCATCACCCAGCATCGGGATCCTCGGGCAATTCCTAACCACCAGTTTGAATTTGGTTTGCCACGAGCAAAAAATCTCGCCCGGGTTGGTGGCGACTACTCAGGATATTCGCAATCTCGCCGCTTGGAAAATGGGATTGCCGATTGACGAAACCTTGCCTTCCTTGCTTCAAGGCTGGAGGAAACATTTTCTTTCGGATTTGTTCGACGACGTGATCAACGGTCGTGTTGTGTTGCGAGTGCATAATCCGAAATCAGCGAATCCCGTTCGGCTCGTCCGCTGGGACGAAACGCGGGGTTGATCGCATGTCACCCCAATTTCGGGCGCGTCAAGTTTTTTGAGAACTCGACTTGGGGAGTCGCAGCGCAGGGCGACTTTGTTCGGCCTAGATCAACAGGCTTTCGAGCAGCAGCCGCATCTTTCGCATTTCGCCCATGTGGTCAACATCCGGCAAAGGCATGATCTCAACGACCAACGCACGTTGGTAACGATGCTGCTGTAATTGTGCGATCAACTTCCCGAAGTCAATGACGCCCTGGCCTACACGGACTTGAATATCTTTGGGGGTCGAGTCGCGAAGATAAACGTTTTGAACGTACGGCAAAAGTTTATCGATGATTCCCGGCCGATCCGTGCCGTAAATGTATTGCGATGGGTCCAGCGAAAGCCCCACCCCTTTGACGTGTGAACAAATCACCGAGACTTGGTCAACATCGCCGGAGAGATGTCCGTGTTGGCTGCGCATTCCTACGCGAACGCCTTGTTGCTCGGCGATTTTGGCTAATCGTTTGAAGCGTTCGACTTCTTCGTTGAAAGGCGTTCCGTGGACACCGCTATCGACGGTCAAACACACCACCTTGGTGGCCTTTGCCAAATGGCAACATTTTGTAAATTGCTCGAAGAACTCTTCGCCCGTCGTGTCGAAACGCAGGCTGAAGCCAGTCAGATTCAATCGTCGAATCGAATTGCAAGTCAAAACTGCATGGTCGAGATTCTTCGTCACGTCTGACGGCTTGAGGTGGTGTCCGTTTTCATCGAGGGCGATTTCAATGCTCGAATATTCCAAATCGGCGATTCGCTCGATCGTGTCCTCAAACGACAAATCGGGAAAACATGCGGTTGATGCAGCGACAATCACTCGCAAAACTCCTTTATTGAATGCACACACCCGCGTGTGCTAAAAATGAACGAAATCATTGCGGCAAAGGTGCTATCGTCGGGTCTTGCTCTGGGTAGAAGACTCTGGAATTCAGCCCGTTGTTTCCGAATGTTCGGACGAGCCCCCGTCACGACGCCTTGCGGCAGCGGTCAAATCAACGAAAATCTGCGTGGGGAAAATGTTCCCTGCGTTCGCCAGCTTACGAATCTTGGCAACTTTTGACAATGCCAATGATCATTTGCTACCAATTGTATTTCGCACACACCAGAACACTCGTTGGATAACTTTTCGAATGAACTTTGAAGAACAAATCAAAAAGGCGATCGATCGCGGCAGTCAAAAAGGCCAGATTTCGAAAGCAGCCGATCGGGTCGCCCAATTGACGCAGGACGAACTCAAGCGCCGGCACTCGGCTTACCGTTTGGACTTGAGCGAATACATCGAAGAAACGCTGCGCAAAGTCCCCAATTTGGTCCCCGGGTTTTCTTACGAGACCGTGTATGGCGATCGGGGGTGGGGCGGTGCGATTGCGCGAGATGACATCCAGCGCGGAGGAACTTTCTACAGTCGCCTGGAATTGTCAGTGCGACCGGCTGGCGAATATGGCCTACTCACGATCGTCGGCCGCGGGACCATCAAGAATCGAGAAGTCCTGAGTTGGAACCATTTTGCCGAAATCGCCGACGTGGATACAAATGCTTTCAAGAAACTGATCGACGCTTGGATCTTGCAGTTCATCGAAATGTTCTCCGGCAGTTAACAACCAATTGAACTCACTGGCCTACGGACTCGGGGACAAACGCCAGTAAACCATGCGCTAATCCGCTGCCACTCTACCGTCAAAAGCTTTCAAAATCCAAATTCTCGGGCCGATTTCAACGTGGAAGCTCCCCTGAAATCGTCGCCCTTTGGTTATCCCCTTGGTCAACCGTTTCGCAAGTGCGAAATTCTTTGATATTATTTGAGACTGAAGGCGAAATTTTCATTCAACAATCGATCCGATCTTTCATTGCGAGTTTCTCACATGTCTTGCGATTCACGTTCAAGTCAACTGTTTTTAGTTTTGGCGATGACGCTGGTGACGTTCAGCGTCGCGTCCTGCTGGGCCCAGGACACAGCGGAAAAATTGTCGATCACCGATTCTCCATCGCGAAAGTGGTCGAGCAACGATGGCCGCTTTTCCGTGGAAGGAAATCTGATCGAAGCTGCAGGCGATAAGATTCGCATTCAGTCCAAGGACCGGGTTGTCACCGCACCGCTCAATCGTTTGACCGACGCCGATCAGAAATTCGTTCAGAAGGAAATCAAGCGGGCCAAAACTGCGGCCGAAAATCCATTCATGGAAGAAGGCGAGAAACCCGAAAAAAATCCCTTTGCGGAAGATGACGATGTTGACTCCCCACCAAATGATTCACGCACGAACGTCGATCCTGATTACACTCGCGCCGAAGCCGTTCTGCTCGATGCGGATACCCAAGTCGACCTCTCGGTCAAACATTGGCAGCCGCTCACCCGTAAGCCTGTTTCGAAGTTTCGAGTCCCGGCTTTTTCTATTCACTCCAGCGTTGGCGGCAGCGTTTCCAACATCACCGAAAGTCTTTTTGCGATTTCGTTTCACGAGCCGTTTGGAGTCGACTTGAAAAGTGGCGGTAAACAGAACCGCACTGGCCCGGCAGCCGGGGTCAAGAGCTGGGTGGAGCTGGTCGATTTGCCTTCAGGAAAATCGCGCGGTCGATATCCCTTGCTGTCCGAACGGAGTATCGTCGGTGATTTGAGTGAGGATGCGAAACGCGTTTTGACCTTTGACGGCACCTTTGGCCAAGACCCTCAATTGCGTGTTTTCGAAATAGGCGCGCGGCAATTGAACCTTATTTCCAGCGCTCAATCGAAGGATCCAGACGGTCGCCAACAACCGGCCAACTCTGCGAAATTTTTGGCGGACAACAAGATTCTCGTCGAGTATTCCGGGCGATTGATCGTTTTTGATGGCTCTACTTGGGAACCGCTTTGGACCATCGCTAACGACGCCGCCGATTGGCAACTTGCATCCGATCTTCGCCACGCCCTTGTCGGCCAGTCCGGCCGGCGATACGAAGTTGATTTGATAGCCGGCAAATGCACTGGTGTGGTCGGGCAACCAGGGGCGGTGACTCCGGAGGGCGTTGCTGAACCGAACGGCGAACGGATTGCTTCGTTCAAGGACTCGGTTTTAACGTTGAGAAACCCCAAAGGAGAAATCATTGACGAATTTTATGTTCCTGTGTTTTGGCCCAAAGCAACTCTGGCTTGGTTGGACGACGGATTCTTGCGGGCAGACTCCCCGAACCAAACGCACTTTATCGATTTGCAGCACCGTATCGCGTTGATCGAAGTCACCAATTCGGGGTCGACTCCGCCTAATGCCGCTTGGTCCACGGAAAAAGTGAATCAAGGTCAAGACTATTTTGTGACAGTCGCCCAAGTCACTGAACCGCGACAGCTCGCACCCGACCTTGTGGCCTATCGCAACCGCGTCAAGGCCGACGCCGATTCGCTACTGCTCCTGAAAAAAGGGGACAAGGTCAGTCTTTCCATGCGGCTTGACGCACACCCCGAACACGCCGATTTGATCGAAAAACGCTTCAAGGAACTGCTGTCCGCGCGGGGGGTGGAAATCGACGACGCGGCAACTTCACAGTTGCGAGTGACCACATCCCAAAGAAACGAAGAGGTTTCCTACCGTCGGTTTGGCGCTCCGCCATGGGATGCCAATGCAATTGAAAAGGTCCAAGTTCGCGCCATCGATCAGTTGGTCGAGTTTGCCTTGGACGGTCAAGTCGTTTGGCGGCGCGGCAGCGCGAGTGGTCCAGGTTTTATGCTGCACATGAAAGAGGGCGAATCGGCCCAACAAGCCGTCGATCGCCAGATCGGCGATGGAACCCAATTCTGGAAGTCCCTTTCTTTCCCAAAGAAAATCGCCCGTCATCCCAGTGGCCAAGCCTGGTTTCGCCTAACCAAAACCGCGAAGGGCTACATGGAACAAAACTGATCGCGTAAGATTTGCATCGGCTTTGGGTAGCGGATTTCATCAATGCCGCTCTACTTCATTTCAACAAAAAAGCAGAACGGATCGCCCCTTTTCCTGGAGGAGATCCGTTCTGCGAAGTCCGGAGGTTGTTGAGAGACGCGTTACTTCTTGATGTCGTAACACATAATCAGTTCTTGATCGCGCAGGTACATTTTTCCATTAGCGATAACGGGGTGAACCCAGATCCGTCCCTTCGGATTACGCTTCTCGGTTTGCGGCGAGAGTTTGAACCTTCCCTTTTCTTCCCAACCTTCGGGGCTAACGGTCAGCAACAATACATCGCCCGATTTTTCTTCAATGTAATACAGGTGGCCATCAGCGCAAGTCAATGCGCCTTTGCCAATTTTCTTTTCTGCTGACCAACGGATTTTTCCGTTCTCAGTGTTTTGACAAACGAACCCATCCATTTCGGCATAGCCGTAAATGAAACCGTTCAAGTGAACCACGCCGCCATGATGATTGCTGAGAGAACGTGACATCCACGATTCCGTCGCTTTGTTGCCTTTGATCTCATAAAACGCCGAGCCCGAACCATAGCCCGAAGTTACATAGATGTTGCCGTTGACTTCCACAGGCGTAGGGATCACCGCCGTTTTTCCAGGAAACTCCACATTCCACACAACTTTTCCGGACTTCGGTTCAATGCCCACGACGCAGCTATTCAACAACTGCACGTAGGTTACCTTGCCGTCTTTTTCGAGTGGAATTACCGACGAGTAATGGGCTTTGTTCGTTACGTCTTTCGATTGCCAGATTGTTTTTCCGGTCATTTTATTGAGCGCCGCAACAGCTCCTTGATCGCCACCAGGAGTGCAGATGACTTGATCTTCGTAGACCAGAGGCGATTCAGAGTATCCCCAATAGGGAACTTCCCCGCCCAAATCACCCATCGATACAGTCCACAGTTTCTTCTGGTCAGCGATCTGCACACAAACCAAGACTCCGCCGGCGGACATGAAGTAAACACGGTCACCGTCTACGGTTGGTGTATTTCGCGGACCATCACCCCAGTCATTTCGAAATTTGTCGCCAACTTCGACTCGCCAAAGTTCTTTGCCGGTGTTGGCATCAAGGCAGAGCCCGTATTCTTTGTCATCGAAAAGACCAAGAGTAAACAGATTGTTGCCGACGACAGCGAAACCAGCGTAACCCAATCCGGCGTCTTTGTTTAACCAGACTTGTTTCGGTCCTCCTTCGGGCCAACTTTCCAAGAGACCTGTTTCTTTGGAAATGTCGCGTCGATCTTTCCCGCGCCATCCGGGCCAATCGTCGCTCGCCCATAAATTCGAACAAAAACAAACCAATAACACCAATGTTGCCAGATTCAAATTCTTCATCTTTCTTTTCCAATGGAATTTCGGGTGAACGGTCCTGCCGATTGTCTCAGATTTCAATGGCAAAATCTACGCGGGCGGGACGCGGGAAGACAGAGTCGATCGTTTCGGTCGCCAAAATCCAACGGTTTGTAATGGCAGCATTCCGGCATTTCAGATTTCAAGCATGCTTGATTTCACCCGTTTGTCGGCGGAAAACCAATCCCAATTGCTCGGGAGGAAACAGCCGCAAGCCCTCGGCCCGCAACCTCGGTGCATGGTCGCGCTCGTAATCCGCAAAGGCCTCGCGCGATGAAAATCGGTAACGCACCTCCAAGGTCAAAGGCTCGCCGTCCCACGTCACGACTTCGGCTGTCTGGGCACCAGCCGCAATCACGTCGGCCAAATGGTGGTGCCGCAACCAAGCCAGCCACTCGGCAGCCGTTTCTCGAGGACTTTGACCACTGAATTGACAAATCACACTGTAGGCAAACATCGGCGACAGGGTCTCACGAATAGGAACTTAAAACCGTCGATTCGCTGATTTGACACGAACACAACCCAAGTCCGTTTCGTTGTGGTTCTCATCGTCCAGTCGCTGGATTTTTGGCGGTCGACAAGTTTCATTTGATTGTTGATAATGATGAGCCAAACCGCAAGTAACATTATTTCGTGAAAAACAGCTCGCGTTTGCGGGAATGGCGATGACCAATCCCCAAAAGGAATTCGCATGGCAACCATGACCCCCAACGATCTTCAGTCTCAAGTGAAAGCGGCTCGCGAACGCTTGGACCAACACACCTATGAAATTGTGCAATGGCACTTCCACGAATCAACGGGATGTCCGTTTTGGCTCGAGAAAAGGAAGTCGTTTAACTTCGACCCGCTCAAGCACGTCCAGACATTTGACGACCTTAACAAATTCCCGGCTTTCGAGGTCGTCGAAGACCACCGAACGGATTATGAATTGTTCAGCGATACGCTGCCCGATCAGTACTTCCCGCGAAATTCGAATTGGCTGATGTTGGGTCCAAGCGGCCCGCGGCGGTTGCGTTTGTCGGTCGAACATCTTTGTCAGTATCGTGGGGGTATTTGCTTCTGCATCGACCTTGATCCACGGTGGGTTGTCAAACTCATCAAAAAGGGTTGGATGGAGCATTTGGAAGAGTACAAGAAGCATTGTGTTGAGCAGGCAATCACTATTCTGACGGCCGGTCACAGCATCAAGTGCATGTTTGCTACTCCGAAATTGCTTGATTCGCTTTGCATCGAATTGGAGAACCGCGGAACGTCTCTGAAGGAATTGGGCGTCACGGGAATTTTCTCGGGCGGCACCGAGTTCACGCCGCAATGGACCCGATACTGCGTGGAGGAGTTGCTCGGCGGTCCGCCGGAGGAAAGTGGGATTTACATGACGCCGACCTACGGAAACACATTGATGGGGTTGGCTTGCAGTAAACCCATTTCCGCTGCCGACAAGTACAAAATCAGTTACTTCGCACCGCAACCGCGCGCAGTGACCGAAGTGGTTGATTTCGATGACGCCCAGAAGTCGGTTAATGTTGGTGAAACTGGGAGAGTAAAGTTGACGACCTTGACGAAAGAATTCTTTGTCCCCGGCTTTCTGGAACGAGACGAAGGCGAGCTCGAACCTCCTTTCGAAAAATATCCCTGGAGCGGTGTGAGCGGCGTTCGGCCATTCCATAAACTGGCTTCGTCGACCACCGTCGGCGTTTATTAGACGGTTAATGCTCCAGTCCACGATCAAATTGATCAGCTTGCAAAGGAAAAAATTGTGATTGAACTCTCCCCCGTTCGCTGGGGCAAAAATTACGAGTCGTTGGAAAGCATCGACGTCATCCATTTCATGTCCGGCGAGCCAATTGCCAAAATCGGTACCGTCAACGGAGGAATCGTCTCGCGAGATCTGCGTCTGGCGGCGAAAGCTCGCGAAGTTCTTCGCCAATTCTCGATCGAAGAATTGATTGCCCGCGCTGGCGTGGCGGCGGACCTGTTTGAAAAAGGAACCTTAACGGTTGGTTCTGCCCAGCAAACTCCGGATGATTTCGTGTTGCAACAGTCGGCATCGACAGGTTTGCCAGAGCACATGTGCCGCAACAACATGCAGAAGAATTCGTTCGTGTTGCGAAACATGTCAGAAATTCTCGACGCGCTGACTCGAGGATTGGACTTCAAGATTCTCGCTCAGGGGTATGGTCAAGAGTCTCGCGGTGTGATCGTCAGCTACCAAGCACAGACGCCGGTCTTGGGCGCCGTGCTTCCGAACAATTCGCCAGGAGTTCACACCCTTTGGATGCCGGTTGTGCCCCTGCAAATTGGGTTGGTTTTGAAGCCTGGTTCACAAGAACCGTGGACAGCCTATCGGGTGGCTGCTTCGTTTGCCCAAGCAGGCATTCCCGCCGAGTGCATTTCGCTTTATCCCGGTGGTCACGACGTTGGTCAGGCAATCATGAGCGGTTGTAATCGCAGTATGATTTTCGGCAGCCTGCAAACCGTCGCCCAATACGCGGGGAATCCAAAGGTTCAGGTCCACGGGCCCGGCTTTTCGAAAATCTTTCTGGGTGATGATTGCGTGGACAATTGGCCGGACTATTTGGACGTGATGGTTGAAAGCATCATCAGTAATGGCGGCCGCAGTTGCATCAATGCCAGTAACATTTTCGCTTCAAGGCACACGCTCGAAATCGCCGCCGCCATTGCCGAGCGGGTCGGCCCCATCGACGCCTTGCCGCCTGATAATCCTCAGGCCACGCTCGCTGCATTCACTACTCCCGGCATGGGTGCTTCCGTTTGGAAGATGTTGGAGGCCGACCTGCAAGAGCCAGGCGTGGAACACCTGACGGCCAAGTACGGACCACGCTTGGTTGAACATCCGCGTTGTGCCTATCTCCGACCAACGATCGTCCACGCGGATTCCGCGGAACGGTCGATTGTCGCCAAGGAATTCATGTTTCCATTCGCCTCTGTCGTCCAAGTTCCGCAAAATGAAATGATCAAACGGGCTGGATACACATTGGTTGGGACCGCGATTACTGAAGATGAAAAATGGATTGCTCAGTTGACAGATGCCACCAACATCGATCGGCTAAATATCGGTCCGCTACCGACAAATCGATTGAATTGGCTGCAGCCCCACGAAGGCAATATCATTGACTTCCTGTTTCGTTCGAGGGCCTTGCAAATTACAGCGACGTCGCCAGCAACCGCTGTCACCCGTAGGTAAACGATTTGATCCCAGGCTCACGAGTCGCCGAAAGTCCGCATGATCACGCCCTTCGAATTTGAGCTTCGCACGAAATTGGTGAACGGCATCGACGCGCTCGATCAAGTCGGCGTTTTGGCGCGGGGGTTGAATGCCAAGAGAGCCCTGCTCGTTACGGATCCGGGAATTCTCTCAGTTGGTTATCCGCAGCGCGCCGTTGATTCCTTGCGCGCCCAAGGAATCGAGACGTTGATCTTCGACGGTGCTCGGGAGAATCCCACGACAGAACATGTTGAGGCGGGATTGCAATACGCACGGGATTGCAAACCCGACCTTCTGATTGGACTGGGGGGCGGCAGCAGCATGGACTGCGCCAAGGGAATCAATTTCGTTTATTCGGGAGGCGGGCGAATGCAGGACTATTGGGGAGTCAATCTCGCCAAAGGAAAAATGCTGCCCCTCGTCGCGATTCCGACCACCGCCGGGACCGGTAGCGAAATGCAATCGTTTGCCTTGATTTCCGATGCGGACACGCATGTAAAGATGGCTTGCGGTGATCGACGCGCGAGCGCTGTCTTGGCGATTCTCGATCCGAAATTGACGCTGACTCAACCGGCACAAGTCACAGCGGTTACAGGAATCGATGCCGTTTCTCATGCCGTTGAGACTTATGTCTCGCGACGACGCAATGAGGTTTCAAAGATTTTTAGTCGCGAGGCTTGGCGACTATTGGCCACGAATTTCGTGCGTTTGTTGGACGACCCTAATCATTTGGAGACCCGAGCAGCGATGCAGTTGGGGGCGGCTTGGGCTGGACTGGCGATTGAAAACTCCATGTTGGGTGCGGCGCATTCGCTGGCCAATCCCTTGACCGCCAGACACGATACCATTCACGGCCAGGCGGTTGGCATTTCGCTGCCCCATGTCGTCAGGTTTAATGGTGAGCAATTTAATGCGTGGTATGCAGAGCTCTTACAAGCTTCGGCGAGCAGTGGATTGACGCCGCAACCAGAGACGGGAGCAAATGGACTTGCCGATTTCTTGACAAGCCTTGTCCAAAAAGCCGGACTTTCCACCCGCCTTTCGGAATGCGGTGTGACCTTGGCGGAGGTCCCAGAAATGGCTCATGAAGCGGCGAAGCAATGGACCGCACAATTCAATCCTCGTGCCGTTACGGCGACTGAATTGCAATCGCTGTACGAACGGGCCTTCTAAAAAGCTACACACCATGATGAACAGAATTCTGTCGACGTTTTTGCTTCTGCTTTGGTTGGGTTGCTCCGCCCCAACGCCTGAAGGCCCGGCCAAAAACCTGGACAAAAATATTCCGCAAGAGAAAAAGCCAGAGGCTCTGACGGCCAACCCATCGACGCCGAATCAGCCCTCGCGAGAAATAGTGGAATCGAGTCCTGCGGCGAGCGCGACATCGAGCGCGACATCGGCAAACCAAAACCCTGACGTTGCCTACTTCCAGACGACACAAATTCTGGTTTCGCCTCTGCCCAAAATCGCAAACCATGACTCCTCCCGAGGCTGGCCATCATTTCGCGGCAACGCGCTTGCGAATGGAGTTGCGACGTCTGACCTGCCAGAACCGTCCAAACTTGAGGTGTTGTGGAAACACAAAGTTCCCAAGGGCGAATTCCAATCGACCGCTTGCTTGGTGCCACTCAAAGGTCGCGCGGCCGCAGTGGTCGGTGACATGGACGGACTGATTCTGGCAATTGACCTCGAGAACGGAGACCTATTGTGGTCGTTCAAGATCAAATTCGGCTATGCCTGTTCGATCGCCTTTTTTGAAGATCACTTCTATGTCGGAAACATCGATGGGAAATTTTTGTGTCTGAATTCCGAAGGAAAATTGCAGTGGGAGTTTTCGGCAGGGAGCGAAATTGATGGTTCAGCAACTTTTTTTGAGGACCAAGTATTGTTCACTTCCCAAGACGCGAAACTTTACTCACTGCGGCGTTCAAATGGCGAGCTGGCCTGGGCGGTTGAGGCGGGCGATCAACTGCGATGCGCTCCGGTAATCGTCGACGGTCAAGTATTTTTGGCAGGGTGCGACGCCGCGCTACGTGGTATTCAATTGACGGATCAAACCACATCGATGGAGGTTCCGATTGACTCGCCAACGGGTTGCACTCCGGCGATTTTGGGAGATTTGATCTATTTCGGCACGGAACAAGCCGGCTTCAAAGCAGTTGATATTCGTAAAAAAGAACTCGCTTGGTCCTTTGACGATCAAGGACGTTCGCTGGCCTTTCGCGGAAACTCTGCCGCATTCGACAACCTGGTCATCGTGGGCGACAACGCTCGCAATGTCTGGGCTCTCCATCCTGAAACCGGCGAGGTCAAATGGAATACTCCACTGCGAGCGATCGTCGAGACCTCGCCGGTGATCGTCGGAGATTTCGTGTATGTGGCCTCGGGGGACGGGCGTTTGTCAGCTCTAAAAGTGCAGAGCGGTGAAGTAGTTTGGGAAAAGGAATTCAGCGGCCAGTTTAAGTCGTCGCCGGCAGTCGGATTTGGCCGCTTGGTCATTGCTTCAGACGAGGGCACCATCTATTGCCTTGGTGCAAGAGATTAATTGCCATGATTTTCCGAGCGTCAAAAATCATCTAAAGTAAAAGCGTAAAAAATTTCTATAGCTTGAGCGAGCATCCATGTTTACCGTGACACGCGATTTGATTTTGCCAACCACGATTACCGGTTCCTGGCCTCGGCCGCGCTGGATGGACGTCAGCATGTGGGGACAGTCACTGGATACCTGCATGATGGACGTGCGGTTTCGGGAGAAGTTTCAGGATGCGATGGCCGTCATCATCAGCGATCAAGAGCGAGCGGGCATCGACGTCCTTTGTCACGGCGACTTGCACTGCGATGAAGATTTCGCCGGTCGTTCCTGGCATCATTACCCGCTGCAGCGATGGCATGGCTTTTCTGGAGATCATTTGCAATCTTGGCAAACTCGGTCTCCGTGGCTGAAGTACCCACCAGGAAATCTGTTGAACGAGATTTACACCGGTTGGCGCTGGCCCCACGTTACCGACAAGATTCGGCATGCTCCGCTCGACTATCCTAAAATTTGGCGGATTGCGCAATCCAAAACGGATCGGCCGGTTCGCTTCGGCACTTGTTGCACCCAAGTCATGGGCTTGTTTCTCGACCTTGCGACGAGCCATTACAAGGACAAGCGGGAAGTGCTGTGGGACATGGCGGAGGCAATGAATATCGAGTTACGAGCATTGCGCGATGCGGGCTGCAAAGTGATCCAGATCGAAGAGCCATGTCTGCACTTTATGGCCAATACGTTCGGCAAGGACAATTCTGACGTGCGATTTTACTTGGATTGCTACAACCGCGAAGTTGCCGGGTTGGAAGACATCGAAATCTGGATTCACACTTGTTGGGGCAATCCCAACATGCAACGTGTGATCGATAACGACAGCTATTCTGCATCGTTGGAAATGTATATGCACGAGGCCCGCGGCGATGTGTGGACTCTGGAAACATGCGACCGAAACATGCGAGAAATTGATTTGATTGGGCCTCATCTGGCCGATTCTGAGAAAAAGATCTGCATCGGTGTCGTCAGCCACCGACGCCTGCAAGTTGAGACTCCTGAGCAAGTTGCCAACTCAATTCGACTAGCGCTCAAGTACATTCCGCCCGAACGCTTAGTGATTTCGACCGACTGTGGGTTTGGTCGCCAAGGTTGCAATCGCGAAATCGCGTTCTACAAGACGACTTCGATTGCCCAGGGCTGCAACCTCGTTCGCCAGGAATTGGGACTGCCTTTGTCTCCGGTTCGCGCCGCGAATCCCGCGCTGCAAACGGACTTGGTACCCGATAAATAATCGCTTTAAGAATCCAGGAAAAATACGGTCAAATCGAGCGTTGGGGCAGAACAAAAAAACCTGCCTTTTGGAGAGAATCGGTTGGTTTTGACGGAATCACTCCGGAGTCGTTGCAGTCTAGTATTTTCCGACAGCGTTAAGACCATTTGCATCATGATAGACCTACTCCAGGCAATTTTTCGAATACCGGCGACCGTCCTAATTTTGCTAGTGCGTTTTTACCAGATCGCAATTAGTCCGCTGTTGGGCAAGAATTGTCGGTTTCAACCGTCGTGCAGCCATTACTTTATTCAATCGGTGCAGAAGCACGGTGCGGTGCTTGGTTCGCTGAAAGGCCTTTGGCGGATTTTGAGATGCAATCCCTTCAATCCACATCATGGCCATGATCCCCCGTAGGCCGATGCTGCCCTGCTCAAGAAACTGGCTTGGCCTCGTCGGCCGTTTTGTCCGTCATAGGTGAAGCACCTGATTCCTTCTTGCGCGCCTCATGCAACTCTAGCGCCTTGCGTACCATTTCTTTTTTCGCATTGTCATCTACCGTCGAGAATTGATGCAAGCTGACGGCGAGCAAATCAATCACGCCAAGGCTCAACATTAAGATCAAGACCAAAAACATTGCAATCGTCATGGCAACAAAGACCGTCGAGTCATGTGCCCAATAGAGTGCGGCCATCACTGCGCCAACCACGGAGAGCAGGGAGCCAACTAACGCGCGGCGACGAAACTTCTTTCGCTCAAACTTCAAATTGCGTGCATTTCGTTCATTGCGGCGAACGCTGTCCCACTCACGTCGGTGCTGAATCATCAGCAGAATGCCGACGGCAAAAAGGGCCATGCCAAAGAGAAGCAAGACCGCGCGATTGGAGATTTCAATTTGAGCGAGGATCTGGTTCATTTCAATTGTTGCATTTGCCGCAACCACTCGACGAGCACTCGGCCAACTTTTTCTAACGACTCAGCAGAACAATTCTCGGGCACGTCCTGCTCAGTATGCCAATACGAATTGTTGGAATTCGCATTGGGGTAATCGAAATCGATAATGTCACAGGTTTGGATTCGCGCGATTGTATTTAACGGCAAATGGTCATCACGGATAACGTGTCGTTCTTTTTGAACGAATTCTTGCACACCCAATTCCGCAGCAACTCCCCAGATGCTTTTAGTCAACTTGGGTGCCATTTGTAAACTGTTGGTTTCGTAATACAACTCCAGTTCCTTGTCGCCAATCATATCGACGAGGATGCCGTAATAATACTTCACGTCCCAGCGGTTCTTGGAATATTCCGTTGCAAAAAAGGTGGAACCAAGGAACATTGGGTCGACGCCCGAGCGCCAAACAAATTCCTCGCCGTCGAAGAATACCAAGTCGATACCGTAGTTCCCCTCCATCGGTGCAATGTGTTTGCCGAGCTCAAAAAACAGCCCCACACCACTCGCCCCATCATTCGCTCCCAGGAAAATGCCCTGTGAATTCTTGGGGTCGCGATCCGGGTAAGGTCGTGTGTCATAGTGGCAAGCGAACAACAGCCTGCGTTTCCGTTCAGGATGAAATCGAACAATCATGTTCTTTAGCGTTACGAATTGGTTGTCGAGCGGATGTCGAGCTTGGAAATCCTGCTCAATGATCTTCGCTCCCAATGCTTCGAAGTGGCCCTTGATCATCTCTTGTTGCTTTTTCATCGCCTCGGCGTTACTGACACGCGCGCCCAGTTTGCAGACATCGACAAGAACTTGATAGGCGTAGTCGCCATCAAATTTTTCGGGCACCTTCGATTCCTGCGTCGCTGGTTGGTCCCCGCTCTGCCGCCGGGCGGAGGCGGGCTGGCCTGGGGCTGCAGACCCACAGAGAACAAAGCAAATAAACGCCACCAAAATCGGCAGGTGGATGGTAAACCGGTAGTTTCTTTCGAGCATTGATTTCGTCGCTTGGTTTCGTTTGATAGATAGCGTGAGCCCCAAGTCATTCTAGGGAATGGGACGCGTCAGCCAAACGGATGATTCTGCCGGTTCCGGCGAAACCCTCTGAATTTCCCGGGTTTTTTCAGGAAATGTCTGATATCGCCACCAAAAGTTTCTCTTGTCAGGCTCGGCAAATAACGACTACACTAGCCCCTTCTCAACTTGGTTATACCGCAAGCATGGAGGCAAGCGTATGTTGATCGTCGACGAAGTGCTAAATCTGCACGAAGAAATGGTGGCGAATTGGCATAAGTCACCCATTAACCAAACTTCCATAACCGGCGGTCGCGAGGAATTGCTGGCTACGATTTGCCAACAACATGCCTACAACTTTCAATTGTGGCATGAGGAAGATAAGGCACGTGCACCGAATGCCAGCGACCAAGAAATTGCTGACGTGAAACGAGCAATCGATGGACTGAACCAAAAGCGCAACGATTGGATCGAACGGATTGACGATGAACTTCAGGATTTTTTGGAAACGTCTGGCGTTCGTCTGAAAAAGGTGGCAATCAAATGTACGGAGACACCCGGTTCGGCGATTGATCGACTCTCAATTCTGGCTTTGCGGCTCTATCACTTGCAAGAAGAATTGTGTCGGCCAGATGTCGACAAGTCGCACAAGGAAAAGGTGAGGGATCGGTTTGACATTTGCCTGCAGCAACAGGCCAACCTGGCCGAAGCCTTGGAGTTATTGTGGAAGGGAATTGCTGCCGGGAGCATCGCTCACCGAGTTTTCCGCCAGTTAAAGATGTACAATGATCCAAGCCTCAACCCTGCAATCTACAATCAAAACAACAAGCCGAAACGCGTAGCATAAAACCATCTTGCGAGTTTCGGCATTCACACCAAAATCCTGCACCACTCAGGATGCCGCGATTTGATACGATACGAGCAAAACGTCTCGGATAGCCGCTTGCAAACAGAATTTTATGCTCACAAATCAAAGCCCGCCTGCAAATGACTCCAACATGTCCGAGTCGCGCGAGGAAAACTTAACTGCAACTGCCAAAGCCGCGAATGATAACGGGCAACCACCGCGTTCACTCTTCACCTCGTTTTTGATTACGGTCTCCTTCATTGCAATCTTCTGCATGTTGTTTTCCCGTTTGGGCCGATGGTTTTTTCTGGCGGAATTGGGCGGCAATTTTCAACTGCAAATGGGAATCGTAGGCCTTTGTTTACCCCTCGTTTTGTGGGCCAGAGGAGCGCGCCGAACCGCTTGGGCGACGTCTGTCGTTTCAATGGTTACCCTGGTTAACCCATTGTGGGCGTTCCTGCCCTCCGGACCTAAAACCCTAACAAATCCAAGCCACAACGTTCGATTGATGTCATTTAATTTGCTGGCGGCAAATCGCGATGAGAAGGCAATTCGCGCTGCGATCGAACAGGAAAATCTCGATATCCTGTTGCTTGTCGAATACACGCCCTACATGGAAAACATTCGACGCGACCTGACCAATCGTTTTCCCTTTCAAATCATCGAATCGCGATTCCATGGATTTGGGATCGCGTTGCTCAGCAAATTCCCAATACTAAAACAAGATGTACAGTACCTCACCGTTGGTCCGTTGGAAGCTTCATCAAAACCGCCTTTCCAAGTGAAGGACGATCCCTACATCGACGCAATTCTTGACGTCGACGGACAGCCACTCCGAATCATAGGCGTCCATCTCTTCAATCCAACGGAGTACGCTCGTTTTGGTGAGCGCACGCAGCAGTTTCTGCGGCTGACAGAAGTTGTGAATACGGAGCGACAGACACCGTTGGTGGTGATGGGAGACTTCAACTGCACGCCGTGGTCGCCTTACTTTGTGGCATTCCAGAGAAAGACCTCGCTCCGCGACAGTCGTCTGGGGTTTGGATATCAGGGAACTTGGCCAGCCAGCGGAGATTTCTTGAGCATTCCCATCGACCACTTTTTAGTGTCCGGACAATTGCAAGTTGTAAAACGAAACGTTTCATCAGCAGCTGGTTCCGATCATTATCCGATCCGATGTGAAGTCTCCCTTGACCAAAGGTAGTTTGCGGCGGACGGCAGAAATTCTCAAGCGGCTCCGCTGCGATGTATCTGCGGATCAGCCCGCATGACTTTTGCGACTGCCGCGATGGCATCGTCGACAGAGATCTCGAGCATCGCCCCGTTCGATGCGGACCGACGTTTGCGCCTCGTCCCGACTTGATACACTTTTTGAATCGCAATGTGTTGCGGGCCGTAGGCCCCGCTATCTTGAGGCCGCGTTGGCCCATAAAGGCCGATACAGCGCGTTCCAGATGCTACTGCCAAATGTAAGGGGCCGGTGTCGCAACCGATGAACATTTTTGCCTGGGAAAGGAGCGCGGCTAATGCTGGCAACGTCGTGGCAGGTGCTTTCACGGCAGCTCCGCGACTGATCGTGACAATATGATCAGCCATTTCCATTTCAGTGTGACCGCCCCAAGAAACCACAGGGATCAAGCCGAATTGCGAACGGATCTGGCGAGCCAATTCACCGAATCGCACAGTATCCCATTGCTTGGACGGCCAACTTGCTCCGGGGTTGATGACGACATATTCGCCGCCCAATTCAGTGACGAAGGGAGCGACTTGAACGGTGGCCTCTGAAGAAATCGGCAAACTCAAATTCGCTGGACCCGCACATTTCGGAATTGGCAATAGCGTCAGCAATTCCAGCGTACGATCGACCAAGTGCGACGACGACGGCTTTACCAATCGGTTGTTCAACCAACTTGAAAATTCTCGTCCATACTCACCACGAAAGCCCAATCTTCGAGGAGCACCGGAAAGGAATCCTGCCAGTGAACTCTTGATCAGCCCTTGAGGATCAAGCGAAATGTCGATCTTGAACTCCCGGAGTTTCTGTCGAATTGTCTGCAGATCGCGCCAGTGTTTGAACCACCTCGGTCGTACGACAACCACCTCGTCGATTGCCGGATGCAATCGCAACAAAGACTCCGACGCCGGTTCACAAACCCACACAATCAGGCAATCCGGAAATTGCTTGCGCAACTCCGCTGCAAGGGGGAGGGTCAGTAGGCAATCGCCGATGTGACTCAAGCGATTGATCAAAAAGCGAGGGCCAGTCCTCCGAAGCACTTTCGCATTCCTTTGCGGTTAAAAACAATTTTTTTCTGCAACCCCGTTTCGCGGCAGGCCGGGTTTGCAGCGTCAGGCGACGGGCAGCCCACTATTTTTCTTCGGCGACTAACGTGATCGACTTGATGTAGTCAATGTTGGGAAACTTTTCCTTGATGAACGCATTCCCTTTAGCTTGAAATTGTCCTTGAACCTCTGGAGAATTCTCGCCGTACTCGGTATTGATCTTGCCTAGAATCGCAGCGTTTTCAACAACCTTACCCAGTGGCGTGAATCCCATGGCGTCGAGACGGCGATTGTCGGTCAAACTGATGAACAACTGAACGGATCGCGAATCGGGCCCACCCTGGGCGAATGAAATCGTGCCCACTGCATTGGTGTGACCTGTATCGCGATCGTCTTTGATTCGCGCTTCGGACCACACCTTGTTCATCGCAGGGTCGCCATGGATTCCGAATTGAAACATGAAGTTGTCAATTGCGCGGAAAATTGCGATATCCTGAAAGTACCCGTTCTTTGCCAAATTGTAAAAGCGATCGACGCCGTTAGGCGACCAATCGCGATAGAACTCCATCGTGAAATCGCCTTTGGTGGTCGCGAATTTTGCCTTAAAGGTCGCCGGGGCCTGTTCGACCAAGTCCTTCGGTTGCATCACCGTGCCTCGCAAATCGGCAACGGGAGTCTGTTTGTCTTGAAATAATCCGAACTTGGGATGAAGACTGGCATTTAGCCCACAGCCAACCAACACAATTGCCACAGCGGCTAACAAAAAAAAGGGCTTCAAGGTTGTATCTCCTGTTGATTTTCATTTGGCTTGGTTCGCCTAGCAAGATTGGTCACTAGTTTCCTGCTGGGTCACCAATTTCCTTGCGCGACAACGCGCTGCGATTCGGTCGCACCAAATCCGTCACTAATCCGGTTTTTTCCAGGACGACCAGCGTCCAGTAGGTCAGATCCAATTCCCACCAGCGGTGCCCATGCTGAGCCGTGCGCGGATCAGCATGGTGATTATTGTGCCATCCCTCGCCATTGGTGAGCAACGCGAACAGCCAATTGTTGCGGCTGTCCTCGCGCGTTTCGTAATTGCGATAGCCCCACATGTGAGCGGCCGAGTTAATACCCCAGGTAACATGCCAAGTAAAAATTGTCCGCATGACAACTCCCCAAAGCAACCAAACAGAGGCCCACTGCAACGCACCAGCTCCGGTACCCGTCACCAACCAACCGATCAATCCGCCCACTAAAGTAAGCAGGATTCCGTGGGCAAAATAAACCCAAACCCAATTTAGCCCCCGCTGCAACCAAAGATACAACGGGTCGCGCATCACATCGCGAGCATACTTGTCGTAGGCGGCCAATGTCGACGTGTCGCGATTTTCGACGAATAGCCAACCAACATGCGCCCAGAAGCCGTTTACTTTAGGGGTGTGTGGATCGGGTTGATGATCGGAGTGCTGGTGGTGAACACGATGCACCAAGACCCACCGGGCAGGCGAGTCTTGGAAACTGCAGACTCCTAACATTGCGAGGAGATGTTCAAACCACTTTGGACATTTGAAGCCTCGATGAGTCAGCAGTCGATGGTAGCCGGCTCCAATTCCAATCGATGTGAATAAATAATTCCCGATGAACAAAAACGCGACGCCCCACCAGGAAAAAAAATAGGGCAAAAATGCCAGCGGAATCATCAGGTGAAACACAATGACAGGGATAACATACTCCCACAATATTCGACTATTCCCATCAACGCCAACGGGGCGGGGGACTTTCGGTAAACCATTTGCCTCCTGCCCATCGTTGAGCGCTTCATCGGCATAAGCTTCTGAGTGAATATCGTTGACAGCTTCGTTGGAAGTTCGCGGTTGTAGATTCATAAAAAAAAGTGCTGCGGCGACGGGGTTTGGATGCGGGAATGCGAACCCACCAATTGAAAACTCCAGTCTAAAGTTTTCGCAATGAATCAGGAACTGCAAATGGTGCGGCATTTCCGATAAACCAGCGTTTTTCCACGTCATCTGTCAGTTTGCAGGTGGCAAAAATTCTTGGGGACTGACCGCGGATAGGGTCAACCCCAGTCAACCAAAGCATTTTCGAATCTGCAGAATGCTTGCGAAAAATTGAAAAAAGGCTTAAATTCGCCCCCGACCCAGATCCCGCATCCTAATTAATTTTAACAAGGAGCCGAAATGTCGGTTGCAAAAGTAGTCGAAATCAAATCATCTTCTTCGAAAGGTTTTGAAGACGCAATCAAGAACGGAGTCAGCCGTGCAAACAAGACGCTGAAGAACGTCAAAGGTGCTTGGGTTGCCGAACAAGAAGTTGTTGTCGAGAAAGGTAAAGTTGTTGAGTACCGAGTTTTGATGAAGGTCACCTTCGTTCTCGCTGACTAATTGTTCCGTTAATAAAGATTACCAATTCAAAAGCGTGCTCCTTCATTTTCGAGCACGCTTTTTTGCGCGCCATTCCCAAACTTCAATCTTTAGGAATAAAAATAGCTGCGAATCAACGGGGGTGCCGGATCAGGTGTCGACGGTCTAAAACGAGTCGAGATACCTTCTGACTTCACTCCGACTTAGATAGCGATACGCAAAAATGTAGTAGACCAACAAGGCTAATCCCCATAGCACCGATAATACCAAGATCGCCGCGAAAAAAATCCAACGTTGTTCAGGATCGTTAGCGAAAGGGAGTGCCGTGTCTTCCCGATTAAATTGAATCGCACTTCTGACGATTCCAAATCCCAAACGAACCAAAACAAAAATCGCCGCGATAAAAACGGTTGGACGGAGAGTCCGAGCCAGCCGGCGATTCTCGAACAGTACTCCGAAAGAACTCACGAGCAGTGCAATCGCGATAACCAGGTTTAGGAGCGAGAAAAGTGATCCTGTCGCTAATTCGAAATTCGAAACTTGCTGGGGAAAATCAGGACTTTTGCTGATTATGAATGCCGCCAAGATTCCAAATAATCCGATGCAAGAACCGAACAAACCAATCGCGCCCAATATCAATGAAATTACCGAAATTGGAGTGAGACCTCCTGGCCGAGAACCAGGAACAATATCAACCGGGTCCGCTTGGGAGTTTGGAGCTTGAAAAGGATTTTGAGACATTTGAAACCTTTGATTGGAAAGCTTGGGCCGACCCTAGAATTTAAGTTGGCTAACAAACAACTCCCATTCACGCTTGAAATCGTCCAAACTATTCGTCTGCAATGTTTGTTGAAGTGTCAATTCGCCAGTCGGGTCTTCGTTTACGTTTTTGACGAAGGCTCGGTAAAAATCATTGAGCTTTCCTTGTTGCTGCAAATAGTAACACAAGTATCGAGCTTGAGCGTAATTCGTACCGGGATCCTCTTCGTAAAAACCTCGTTTTGAAGTTCGCATCATTTGCTCGAAGGACGGAACTTTGCTTTTTCCAATCGCCAATTGAAGTTCCCGCAATCGCCAGTTCGTATAGCCCACCAACGCTCCATTTTCTTCGCCGCATTGCTCGTACAACGACGCCAAACCTTCGTTAAACCACGAGGGGCAATCCGGAAAATTGGCGGCGATAAATGGATGCACGATTTCATGCACCAAAGTACCTCCCCCCGTGCTGATGTTCATGATCAAGGCCTTCTTCGCGGAAGAATAGAATCCATAGGGAGTCGTCGGCTTCAGGTCAAAAAATTCTTCGCAATGCGTTTCGTAGCTTTCCTTGTCTTTGAAAAGCCAAATCGTGATGATGTGGTCTGGATCTTTGAGGAAGTAAGTTTTTTTTAAATGATGAACCGCCCAGCGAATGGTGCTTTCAGTTCGTGCTACCACTTTTTGAGCACTCTCATCTCCCACGACCACGAAGGGGCGTTCGATCAGAATATGGAACGATCTTCCGTTGAGTCGTTCCCGCAGTTTTGCTACATGCTCCTTGTAGACGTCTTGATTCAAGCTCGACGACACCATTCGATTGCCATTTTCCGCTGGCTGGGGTTGCTTCGCAGTCGCATCTGCTGCAGATAACACAAGTCCAACGGAGAGTAATAACCGAATCAGTTTCATCGCAGTCCTCTCGGTCAGTGCTGGCATCATTTTGCAGGCATCTGAACTTGAATCAAGAAAAAATAGCCGATCGGAATAAAAGTTTAATCTTGCTTAATCGGTAAAGTCGATGGGAGTGATGAAGAAGTGTGTCACCATACGAGGATGAATCAATGCTAGCGAAATACAAGCCATTCTTGGTCACTTGCGGTTTGGCCCTGTCCCTGACCTGGAGTGTCGAGCTGTTTGGCCAATCAAACACCCCTTCGCGCAACGCCAATCCAGTTCCGCCGGGCGTCCATGTGCCTCCTAAAAATGCAAATGGCGGGAACTCCTTTAACTTTTCCGATTCTGGAGTTCGCGGCGGTGCCCCCATTGTTCAAGACAAAAATATTCGGCCCGCCTCTTTCCTCCAAGATCCAAATCAGGAACCGCCGGTACCTGCTTTATTAGCTGGTCAGAACAAGATGTTGGCGCCCCCCCAGGCTCTGGAAATCGCCAAGAAAAAGATGGTCGAGAACACCGACCCGAATTCAATTCGCAAAAGCAACGAAAATTCCGCGCCGCCGATTACCGCGCCGCAAAAACTGATGAGCGAGCCCGTTGTTCAAAAACCACAAACCAAACTTCCCATCGCACCACAAAAAGAAGCTGGGCCTCCAGTGGTTTCGAACGAGGAACTGAATCGTCAGGCAACTTTGAACCGAATTCGCCAAGCTGAATTGTCGCAAGAGGCAAGCAAAATCACAAAAGTTCCAGATACCAGCAAAACTGCCGGACAAAAAATCAGCCCGTCGACTCCCAGCAGCATCAACATGCCGGTCAGCTTCGAAACCAATTCGACGGTGTCGTCATCCAGCCGCGAGACCAAGATTCTAAACATGGGCAGCCCCTCGATCGAAATCGAATCGTTCGGTCCCCAAAGCGTCGGAATCCACAAACGATCGCAATACAAAGTCATTGTACGAAACACGTCTGGCAATGATGCCGACAATTTGAACGTCTCGGTCAATCTGCCTCAATGGGTGAAGCTCGAAAATGTAAACACGTCCGTTGGTCGCCGCGAAATCGGAACCGAACAACGAGCTGCTCGAGTGCGCTGGACGATTGATCGACTGTCCGCCGGAACTTCACAAACCATGACCTTGGATGCCATACCGACCAAGGCCGAGAACTTTGACGTCCAACTCGAATGGGCGATTCAACCTCGCTCGAATTCGGCTCGGGTCCAAGTGACTGAACCACGTTTGGACATGAACATCTCGGGCCCAACCGAAGTCATGTACGGCGAGACCGCGATGTATCAGGTGACGGTTCGCAACCCTGGCACAGGTACGGCAGAAAATGTCACCGTCATGTTGCCAGAAGCCCTGGGTGGCGAACGTGCCAACCTCGGCGAAATTCCTCCCGGACAGGAACGGGCCTTCCAAGTCGAACTGCTGGCGCGTGCTGCCGGACAACTTGATCTGACGACTTCGGCAACGGGTGCCGGCGATTTGCAAACCAGCTCGACGCGCGAGATCATTGTTCGACGTCCGGCTTTGTCTTTGAAAATCACCGGTCCGCAACTGAAATATGCTGGTTCGGTCGGTCAATTCGATATTACGATTACCAACAACGGCGATGCGATCGCTCGTGAAGTCTCGGCCGCCTTGGCTCTACCAACCGGTGTGCAATACGTTGATGGCATCGATGGCGCAGAACTGATCGACAATGCAATGCGTTGGACCATTGGAACCTTGGATGTTGGCGACAAGCGTACCTATCGCGTCAACTGCCAGTTGAACTCGGAAGGCGAAGTTCAAATGGACCTCGGTGCACGCGGTTCCAGCGATATCGCAGCGGTGGACCGCTGTTCGACAATGGTGGAAACCGTTGCTGACCTGATTCTGGTTGTGGAAGATCCAAAGGGTCCCCTGCCAACCGGTCAGAAACTGGATTATACAATTCGCATCAAGAACCGTGGATCACGGGCGGCCAACAATTTGAACTTGATCATGCAATATTCCGAAGGCGTCGAGCCGACGATCGCCAATGGTCTGACACATCAAGTCGTACCTGGCCAAGTTGTCTTTTCACCGATCACCGTCATTGACCCAGGCCAAGAGATTTCAGTAGTTGTTACCGCCCAGGCGCTGACCGCTGGTGTGCATCGCTTCCGCGCTCAACTGACGACGGAAGACGGCGATGTGCATGAAGTCAAGGAAGGTACTACGAAGTTCTACGGCGACAACATCGCACCATCGACCACCGCTCGCGGAGCCTCGTCCAACGACTTCAAATAATAATAACGATGGAAGCACGCCGTCCTGATGCAGGGCAGGTGAATCCAACAAAGCTTCAACTTCTTCGAAAACTGCTTAGTGGCAACGCTGGGCAGTTTTTTTTGTTCCGTTGTTACAAGTCGTTCCAGTCAAGGCCGATATCGAAATTCGCCGCGGAATGAGTCAACGCACCGACGCTGATGCGATCGATGCCCGTTTTTGCGACCGCCGTGATGGTTTCTCGAGTGATCCCACCAGATGCCTCCAACTCAATTTCCGGGGCGACTTGATCGCGCAGCGCAACAGCTTGACGCATCAAATCCGGAGACATGTTGTCCAGCAAAATGATGGTGGGGCCCGCGCGCAAGGCCTGTTCAAGTTGAGACAGCCGCTCCACCTCAATTTGAATAATCGTGCCAATGCCAGCCGGAAGATTTGCCGAGTTCTGCCGGACCCAGTCATGTGCCCTGCGAACAGCCAGCTCGACAACGTCCACCTCCGGACCGACTAGGTTCCTAAGCATCGCCAAATGGTTGTCTTTGATCAAAATTGCATCATGTAGGCCAAATCGATGATTATGACCACCCCCACATCGGACAGCGAACTTTTCCAACCGTCGCCATCCTGGAGTTGTCTTCCGCGTGTCATACAATCGCGCGTTTGTTCCTGAAATCAGCTTGACGTATTCAGCGGTCAAGGTGGCGACTCCACATAACCTGCCCAAAAAATTGAGACAAGTACGTTCCACCAACAAAATGTCACGCGCGTCGCCACGCAAATTAGCCAGGGCCTCGCCTGCGGAAACATACACTCCTTCTGCAACGAAGTTGGTCAACTCCAACAGCGGAGCCACTCTCTTGATAATTCGGCTCAAAACGCTGATGCCGCAAACTCTTCCCGCTCGTCGCGTCAGAAAAGTCGCCGAGCCGCAAAATGATTTGTCGAACAACGCACGGCTCGTGCAGTCGACCTTTCCCCTAAGATCTTCATTGATCGCTTGTTCAATCAACAAATCCAAATCGGCCAGCCCCTCCGGATCTAATTCAAGAACCGCAGGACAAGGAAAATCAGTCGGTTGCGTCACTTCTTTCCTCTTGGTTTTTTGACCTTACCAGTTCCATAAAAAATCGACCGAGCGGCAATTTCTGCATCAATTACCGCTGGGATCCTTTCATTGTCAGCTTTTGTTTGGCGGTTGGCTAGATCGCCCAATATCCAATTGGAAGAGACGATTGCGCGAGGCCTTGACGCAAAAGACGTTTTAAACCAAAATGTAGCCTATGCTACATTTTCCAAAAATCGTGGCGAGGTTGTGGGCCGCAGGCCTCCTGTGCATGGGCCTCCTGTGCATGGGGTTCTTCGTATCTGGGTGTGGTGAAGCGCGCATTGCCCGCGAGGTTCGCGACGGCACAAAAATCTTTCGGTTCACGGGAACCTATCCAATTCACGCCGTGGCAACGGTTGGAATGGTGGCCGACATGGTCCGAGCCGTTGGAGGAGAGCACGTCGTGGTCGAGCAAATGCTGGGTGCCGGCGTTGACCCGCATCTCTACAAGGCTACCCGGGACGACGTTCGGTTGATTCTCAAGGCCGATCTCGTCTTCTACAACGGCCTGTTTTTGGAAGGCAAAATGTTCGACATTCTGCGCAAGGTGTCGCAGACTCGACCGGTTTTTGCAGTGGCGGATGGCCTGGACCAACAGCGATTGGTCGGCGATAGCGAATCCGAGCATCATTACGATCCCCATATCTGGATGGATGTCGCATTTTGGTCTCAGGGAATCGACGAAGTCCTGGCTCGATTGTCTGAATACGATCCTCAGCATTCCACAGAGTTTCGACGAAACGCCGAACAATATCGCGAGGAACTTCACAAGCTCGATGCCTATGCGAAAACAACGTTGGCGACAATTCCGAAAGCAAAGCGAATTTTTTTGACTTCGCATGATGCATTTCATTATTTTGGCCGCGCCTACGGTCTTGAGGTGATGGGTATTCAGGGAATCTCGACTGAATCCGAAGCCGGACTACGACGCGTCAATGAGTTAGTTGATTTGATTGTCAATAAAAACGTGCCGGCCGTTTTTTTCGAAAGCAGCGTGCCGCAGCGGAGTATCGAGGCGATTGTTGCTGGTTCGGCAGCACGTGGCCATCACGTTGAGATTCTGGGACCGTTGTACTCCGACGCGATGGGAAACGCCGGGACCTACGAAGGAACCTACGTGGGCATGATTGATCACAATGTGACGCTCGTCGCCCGCGGACTTGGTGGAAACGCACCCGCACGGGGCAGCCAAGGCAAGTTGTCAATTGCAGACCGAACGGAATGAAACATTTTTGCACTGTGATTATGGCCAATGAACAAATCTGAATCCGTTCAAAATATCGAAAATCAGCCAGCGACTTCGAAGACGATGCCATTGTCGGTGTACGACATGACGGTCGCCTACTTTCGGAAGCCCGTCGTGTGGGACGTTAGTTTCGATGTACCCCCTGGGAAACTTGTGGGAATTGTCGGCCCTAATGGTGCCGGCAAGAGCACCCTGCTCAAGGCCATCATGGACTTGATTCCGCGAACATCCGGGCGTGTACAAGTCTTCGGCCAGAGCTTTGCGGAAAACCGCCATCGTGTGGGTTATGTTCCCCAGCGCGAAAGTGTGGACTGGGATTTTCCGGTGAGTGCACTTGATGTGGTCGCGATGGGATTGTACCGCCAAATCGGCTGGTTTCGTCGCGTCAAACGGGAACATCGTGAACGGGCGCTGTGGGGCCTCGAGCGTGTTGGCATTGCCGAGTTGGCGCACCGACAAATCAGCCAGTTGTCCGGTGGACAACAACAGCGAACTTTCTTAGCCCGGGCATTGGTTCAAGACGCAGATCTGTATTTGATGGACGAGCCGTTTGCGGCTGTCGATGCAGCAACCGAATTGGCGATTGTGGAAGTGCTGCGCGAGTTACAGCGCGCCGGAAAAACAGTTCTCGTAATTCATCATGACTTGCAATCGGTGGCCTCCTATTTCGACATGGTTTTGCTTTTGAATATGCGAGTGGTCGCGTTTGGCCCGACGGAAGAAGTGTTTACTACGGAAAATCTGCAAAAGACTTACGGCGGGCGATTGACATTGTTGGATGAAGCGACGGAATCAATGCGACGGCGAGGAAAAGTCCTATGATGACCGGCCGAATCTCCAAACAAAGGTTCTGGACCCCGGCTGCGCTGCTGCTGGTCCTCGTCGTTACGATGCTCGCCGCTGATTCAGCAAGTGCTGAAGAATCCCTCGAGGCCTCGGCCGACCATTACATGTGGTTTCGCGTGGTAACGCTGGCTGATTACAACACACGCGTGGTGGTGGCCGGAACCGGACTTTTGGGATTGGCCGCCGGATTGGTCGGCAGTTTTGCGCTCCTCCGTCGCCGGGCCTTGATGGGCGACGCCTTAAGCCACGCAACGCTGCCCGGCATCGGACTTGCCTTTATGTTCGCGACAGCAATGGGTTGGGATGGAAAATCGTTGATGGTGTTGCTGACAGGCGCTGCGCTAAGCGGAATTTTGGGAACGCTGGCGATTGTGGGCATCAACACGTTGCCAAGAATTAAAGAAGACACGTCGCTCGGAATTGTCCTGAGTGTTTTTTTCGGTGCGGGGATTTCGATTTTGGTTGTGGCCCAACAGATGTCGTCTGGACACGCTGCGGGACTCGAATCGTTTATCTATGGCAAGACCGCATCGATGTTGGCCCGTGATTCCTGGTTAATTGGTGCCACAGGTCTGCTGGTTTCGCTTGTCGGTTTGTCGGTATTCAAAGAATTGAAGTTGCTTTGTTTTGATGAATCGTTCACACGGTCGCTGGGATACTCGCGACACGTGCTCGATCTTGTGCTGATGGCGATGATTGTTTTGGTTACGATCATCGGCCTCCAGGCAGTTGGGTTGATGCTGATGATTGCCTTGTTGGTCATTCCTCCAGCGTCCGCTCGATTCTGGACCGAAAATATGGAGCGGATGAGTTTGGTCGCGGCGTTGATCGGGTCGGCGGGGGCAATTTGCGGTTCCGCAGCGTCCGCAGTATTTCCGCAGTTGCCATCAGGGGCGACGATCGTCCTTATGTGCAGTGGATTTTTCCTCGTCAGTATGTTCTTTGGAAGTGCCCGCGGAACCCTGTTTAGCTTCTACCGCCGTTTAGCGTTACAGCGTCGCGTGGGTCGTCAACATTTATTGCGCGCCATGTTTGAACAACAGGAGATGTTGCAGGAGCGGGGGAGCCAACTCGAGGAAAAGGAGATTCCTTTTGCCAATTTGCTAGAGATGCGGAGCTGGTCGCCCGCGCAACTGCGCCGTGAAATTCGCCGCGCGGTCAACGATCGGGAGGTACTCCTGCTTCCCAACCAAACGCTGAGATTGACTGCTGCAGGAATGGTGAATGCCAAACAACTCGCTCGCGATCACCGTCTGTGGGAACTCTACTTGATCACTCATGCTGATATCGCGGCGAGCAAAGTTGATCAGGATGCCGATATGATTGAACATGTTTTAGAGCCGGCAACCATTGCCAAATTGGAGCAATTGTTGGCTCAAGAGGAATTGAAGACGTTGCCACCAAGTCCTCATCCTCTGGGGGAAATACACACTAAGGCCAACTCGAAAAGAAATGGACGACGAGGGCCGCAACGATGAATTGGTTGATTGTCGATTGGTATTGGCCCCTAGATGGCTGGATTGTACTTGCGGGGATTTTATGTGCGGTAAGTGCGGCGCTGCTGGGCAACTTTCTGGTGTTGCGAAAAATGAGCCTGTTGGGCGACGCAATTAGTCATGCGGTATTGCCTGGTTTGGCGATCGCCTTTTTGGTAACAGGTAGTCGCCATAGCCTGCCCATGTTCATTGGCGCAGTTGTCGTTGGAATTCTAACAGCCCTCTTCACGCAGTGGATTCGCAGCGCAGGAAATGTCGACGAAGGTGCCTCCATGGGCGTCGTCTTCACAACTTTGTTCGCCTTGGGTTTGATTTTGATTGTCCAAACAGCCGATCGAGTGGACCTTGATCCGGGATGCGTTTTGTATGGTGCAATCGAGTTTACGCCTCTCGATGTTATTGACCTTTGGGGGCTAGCAGTACCGCGCGTAATCGTCACCTTGTCAGTTGTTTTTTTGGCCAATCTGTTGTTTGTGGTAGCACTGTTCAAGGAACTGCGAATCTCGTCGTTCGACCCGGAATTGGCGACAGCTCTGGGGATGAAGGCCTCAATTATTCACTACCTGTTAATGACCCTCGTTGCAGTGACTGCGGTCGCGGCGTTTGAAAGTGTCGGGAACATTCTGGTGGTGGCGATGTTTGTTGTCCCGCCAGCCACGGCGTTGATGATTACCGATCGGCTGGAGCGAATGGTCATTTACAGCGCGATCATTGCTGCTGTCGGTGCGGCGTCAGGGCATGTGATGGCGATCAGCGTCCCGGCTTGGTTTGGTTTTCGCAGCACGTCCACGGCGGGCATGATGTCTGTTGCAGCCGGTTTGTTGTTTCTGCTGGCCGCGCTGTTCGGGCCGAAGCATGGCGTGTTAATCACTTGGTGTCGTAGATGGCTTACGAGCTGGCGAATTCTGTCGGAGGACATCGTGGCCTATTTGTTTCGCCAAGAAGAGCGTCAAGCCAATCCCATCACAAATCTTAATTCGATTTGCACGTCGCTCGTGGTCCCGTCCTGGAAGGCAAGAGTGGCCCTTTGGCGCGAAATTCAGCGTGGAACGATAACCACGTCGGCTGCGGGAAATTTCCACTTATCTCCGGCCGGGACTCGCATGGCTCAAAAGCTGGTGCGGTCTCATCGGCTGTGGGAATCGTACTTGGTCCAAGAATTGGCCCTCACCTCCGACCGCATCCATGACAAGGCGGAGCGTTTGGAGCATTTCACCACGAAAGACTTGCGCACACGGTTGAGCGATGCTGTCACTGCCAGCGAAGATCCGCATGGATCACCAATCCCTCCTGAATCGCAATAATTGCGACTTGGCAATCTCGGTAGACTTTGACAGTTATTCCTCGTAGCGAACAAAGTCTTGAAAAAACTTTCGGGTCAACAAATCTTCGTCTGCCGTTTGTCTGAATTATCCCAGTTACAAGGACGATTATCGTTGTGACGAGCCATTAAATGGCCGGGATCCATTTCCCGCTTGCAGCATCATGGAGCTGCTGGTCCCGAAAATCGAAAACACGACGCCGTGAAATCGGCCATTTTTTACGAGGAAATTCGACATGCGATCGACTCTAATTTGTTCTGCGCTCTGCATGGTTGCCTTGCTGGCATCTGGCTGTTGCGTCACAGTTTCACGATCTGGCGATTGCGGTCCTGATCGTTGCTCGACTGGTTTCCAAAACCGGATTTTTGGCGGCGGATTGCTTCGCCGTGCAGCTTCGGATGGCGGCGCGATCGGTGGCTGCGGCACCAACGGAGGCGTTTCGAATGGTTGCGGCACTAATGGAAGTTTCTCCGATGGATGTGGCTGCAACGGTAACATCTCGAATGGTTGCGGCTGCAACGTTGGAGCTTCGAACGGATGTGGCTGCAATGCCGGTGGACCAGGCTGTGCGTCACAGGGGGGGGCCGGGGCCGGAAGCTGGGACAACGCTTGCGGTGACAATGGCCAAGCAGGCAGGCTTGCTGGTGGAGGAATTGGCGGCGGCCTTGGTGGCGGCCTAAACCTGCCTGGACTCCGTGGTGGTATGAACGGAGGTGCGTTTGACGGCGGCATGGGCGACGGCGGCATGGGCGACGGCGGCATGGGCGACGGTGGCGTGGCCCTGGCTGGCTACGACGGTGGCTGCGGTCGATTTGGCTGCGGAAAGAATGGGCGCTATTGCCTGGGCTGCCGACTGAAGAACTTGACCAGCGGCGGACGCGGCGGCGCGGGCAGTGGGCTACTGCACAAAGCGATCCCCAACGGAATGGCCGGCAATCATCCTTATGGCGGACAATTGCCGCACACCGAACCAATTCCATCGAACGCTGGCCCAGACTCGACAGCCCCAACGTATCAGTACCCTTACTATACGCTCCGTGGTCCGCGTGACTTTTTGCAAAACAATCCGCCTTCAATCGGCTACTAAGCCAACGATTGGACGACTTTGAATCATCAAAAAACTCGGGCTACGGTCCGAGTTTTTTATTTGCTGGCCCGCGTGAGTTGCGGCGTCGGAGCTCCAACGGCGCGACGGTTTGCCTTCGCCCACAATTCAAACTCACGCTCATCTTTTCCAGCAATCGGTCCGGCGATTTTCTCCCATTTGGCATTCTGATCGTCGCTCAGTTCGCGCAGAATTGCGATCGAATGCCGATGAATTGGCTCGGACATCTTTCTGTCGACAATGCGTTGAGCCGTAGCCTTGGATGGCACGATCAGGTAGTCCACTTGGTTGGCCGTCATTTTGCTGAGGTTGCGAATTTTTTCGGTGTCGGTATTGCCGTCGATACCTTGCCAATTCGCGGCCGCCGGCCGATTTAAAACGCCACTCGGGGAAAGGGAAATTCCATTTATCAATTTCGAAAGGCCTTGGCGCGACCCTCGCGGATGATCGAACAGAATCACCGAGTGCAAACTCGATGTCTCGTAGTCCAGCATTTGTGCGGAAGCAAAATGGGCGGAACGGATTCCGTTTGCATTCGCATCCGCCACCATTGCGTCCAGAAAGTACAGATGGCCAGCCATCAAAGGGTAACGGGGATAGAGGTGTTTTGTCACACCGCGGCCTAGGGCTACGGCAATCGAAACCAGAAGCACAACCCACAACATCTTCCACGATCGAGGCGAAAAACTGGCAGCGCCGCGAATCATTCCGACTAAAAGCAGAACATGGATGAGTATTGAGCTGGGCATGCTTACAAACGGGTTTAGGCCCATTCTTCTACCGATCAAGATAACGAGCGGAGCTGCCGCGAACCAAATCAGCCGGATGACTTGGCCGCGTCCATGCGCAACTGGATTTTCTTGCTTTTTGATTGCTACGGCCTCTGCTGGGTGTGTACGGGAGTTGATAAACTTCACCACACCATAGCCCAAGACAAAAACGAAAAAGCTCCACCCCAATTGCCGGCCGACCATTTCCAAATGGAGAAAGCTCTCCAGCCACGGAATCTTGGCGTTCGCGTCCGTGTTCCAAACGAAGTAATAGTAATAGAGGTAGTTGAAGTTCAACACGTAAAACCACAGACACGTGATTGCGGCAATGAACATTGCGCCAACCCAACCGCGCCGACGACTGCGCTTCACGAATCCTTGTCCCGACAAAACGTCGACCAGGGCCAGAGGAGCCAAAGCAACGCCCAAATAAACTGGAGCCGTCGCGCGAAATAAACAACAAATGCCCGCCGAAAAACCGAGCCAAAAAAAGTGGCTGGACGCACACGTCGTTCTCGCAGTTAAAGCCCAGAGCACCGTGGTCCCGTACATTATCGCCAAGGACAAATCCATACGAAAGTCTGACAAACCTCCGTTTGTAAAAAACAACATGGCCAGAGATGCAAAACTGGTGATGGAGAATGCACGAGCACGCAGGTCCATTCGCCTTACCAAGCGGAGGTAAATTTCCAGCGTTCGCAGATAAAAGAATAGTTCAGCCACCTGGATGCAAACACCCACCAATCGCGTTGGCTCAATCAATGGTCCCAGAAGAGCCGCAATTAAGATTGGCAGGCACGTTGTGTTATTACCTACCAATGCCTCGTGCAAGCCACTCGGCAAGCCTTCCACGTCGGCAATCGTCATCGCCCGAAAAATCTTTTCGTGGTAACCCATCGAGTCGTGAAATGGTTCGTGCACCTGATAGAAAAGACCGTTGCAGACGATGGCAAAGAACCCGAGCACAATCGAGCACGCGCCAGGGATCAGGAACAACGACTTGCGGGACGACGGGAATTCCGACGAGGCGGTCGTTTTGCCAGTTCCGTCATCCGTGTCCAAATCCATCTCGGTGAATCCAGGTTAGATCGCGTTATTTTTGGATTTTCGATCAACGCGCGGGGTTTGGCTTTAGCAGTTGGATCGCATGTTCCAAAGCTCGATCGGTAAAGTCCAATTTTTTCGGATCGGTAATGGAGTCTGGTTGTGGTTCCTGGCCGTCCACCGAATCAGCCAATTCACGTTCCGCTGTGTTGGTGACTTCCAAAATTGGCTGCATGAAAAAGTAGGAGGGCTTGGGAGTAAAACGAAAACCTTCATGAATTCCAGCGAGGTCTCGCAGGTGCCGAAGTCGATACAGATTGGCAAGTTCGATTTCACTGATTGCGATCTGGTGGCCTGAATTGGGCATCACGCCCCACTCTTTGCTCTTCTTTTGTAACGAGCTGGGCCGATCGATGTTTTTTCCACTGGGTCGCCAATAGCTGGCGGTTGTCAATTTCAGCGCACTACGACGATTTTCCAACAGGATTAAATTCTGCACCGTACCCTTGCCGAAACTCCGTTCGCCCACGACCACTGCGCGTTGATGATCTTGGAGACAAGCCGCAAGAATTTCGCTAGCGCTCGCCGAATGGCGATCGACCAGCACGACCACCGGAATATTTTCGGGCAATTCCATTTCGGCAGTCGATTCAAAACGTTCTTTGACGATTTGTTCACGGCCGCGCGTCTCCACAATTAATTTCCCCGCCGGAAGGAGATAGTCGCAAATTTTTACAACTTCCGGTAGCAAGCCACCAGGATTATTGCGAACGTCGATCACCAGCCCGTCAATATTATCACGGGTTTCTTCCAATGCCGATTTGAATTCCCGCGCAGTGTTGTCACCAAATTGAGTTATTCGCAAATAGCCTAGACGAGGGTGGTCCCTGAGTACAAACGACCATTCTCCTTCAGCATTTAGCCAGTCGCCTTGAACCGATGGTACGTCGATGGGCCGACGAGGGACTGAAAAGGTCATCTCCTGGCCCTGGCGACGGACGATCATCTTTGCCAACGATCCAGAGGGTCCCCGAATCAACCGGACGACATCGTTCCGTTTTGTGAAATCCACCGGCTTGTCGTCAATGGAAATCAATTCGTCACCCGGTCGCAACCCCGCTTCGCTGGCCGGACTGCCTGGAATCGGAGCCAGTACAACCAGCATTTTGGCTTCTTCGTCCAAATCGATGTGCATTCCGATGCCATCGAATTTTTGTTGCATATCCTCTTCGAAACTTTTGAAATCGCCGTCGTGGTAATAGGTCGTGTCGCGATCAAATTTCGACAACATACCGTCGATGGAGTCGTCAAACAGAGTGCGCTCATCCGTAGTCATCAGGCCTTCGTGCATCACAATGTGCATTGCCTCGGAATAAAGCTTGGCATACCGACTCCTCGTACCAGCTGAGTAGCAGGCCAATGAAATAATCGCCGCGATAGCAATGACAACGATGTTGCGCAGGGGCATGGATCGAAAGCTTCAACGGAACCAGAATTCAAAACGCGTTGGATTATTCTAAGTCATTCGAAATGTTTCGTGAATGACAACGGCCTGTGGAATTCTGCCGAGGCAAAAAAAACCGCCCTGAATAGTGCCTTTTGGGAAGGCGATTATCCAGAGCGGTTTCGGTTTTTTCGAAATGGGAGGAGAAATAGTCCGGTAACAACTATTTGCCGGGGAAGTTATACGCCTTGTTTGAAGGATCGAAATCACTATCGGTCAGGCCGATATTCAATTGGACTTTGGTGTAAGTGTATTCTTCGATCAATTGCGGTTCGGCACCTTCGCGACTCGGCCAGTTGTAGGAAGCGAAGCGAACTGGGATTTGCATTTCATCGTCAATGAAGACTTGTGCTTTGTGAAATTCGTAGGGCTCCTTGCGCTCATGATGAACGACCTCGATGAGCGTGCAGGAGCGGCCATTGATTTTGGCGCCTTCACGATATTCAACTTCGCAAAGTCCAACTTGGCGATCCCGTTCGGCCTTTTCAATCAGCTTTTTGACGAGGTTTTCCAAGCCAGCCTCATAGATTGGATGCCGATTTCCGCGCATCGCGAGAGCGCCATCTGGATCAAGTTCAAACGTTTTGAAGCCCGAAATGACGCCTGGTTCATGGACCAGCAGTTTTCCGTCGTGACGACCTTCGACCCAGATCACTTCGCGACCTGCAATCGGTTTCAAAAACTTCATGTAGACGCTGAATGGCACAGTGCCTTTTTCGGCCTTACGGGGATTACGAACTTTGATCTTCATGAATTCCTGGTCGCCGGTGATACCGTTGACGGTTTCACGTTTGACGAGCGTCGCCGTGTAATCGCGAATGCTATGTTGCATGTTTTCGAGCCCGTCGTAAGCGGTTTGAATTGCTCGATCAAGCGGATGGGGTGCAGGAGTTGTTGCGTTCGGCAAAGTGGCTGGCGGTTCACCAACACCTGAAACGATTGGTCTAATCGAACGCGGGGCCGCGGCGGCAGGCAATGAGGCAACGTGGCTGGGTTCTTGAATCGGGAGTTTGGCCTCACGATAAACCGGTTCCATCGTCTCTTTCTTTTGAGGTCCCTGGGCCTCGGCGGAAATCGAAAACGAAACCAAAGCAAATCCGAACGAGCATGCCATTGCAAATTTCTTGCAATGTTTCCTGAAAACCATATCTTCCTCCTTGATGGCTCCGGTGGTCGATCCCTTGTGTGGTGTAGGCAAGAAGGGGTCTTTCCCGGCAGATGAATTCTATATCCCAGAATTCCACCATAGTCTAACTCGCCGAAATCAACGCTACAATGACAGAGTCATCGCGGGGCTTGGTCGGCTGATCTACTTCGAGCTAGCATTCGAATCTGGGTTGCTGTCAGAGAATATCGCCATTTCGAATGTGCGAATCGCAATCGTTTTGATTACCCAAGTCGCATCGTTGTGTTAAATGGCAAAGTCACCGGTGGCGACTTGAGTTTTGGCAGGATTCCTGCATGGTTGAGTGACTATTTTCTTTTATTTTTGGTGAGGAAATTTTGCCCATGACTTCCACATTGGCAACTCAAAATCGCTGCGTGACGTTTTTTCCAATTTATTCAATTCGATTGGTACGCTTTTGCTCGCTCCAAATGATTTGTCTCTTCGCATTCAGCCATTTGTCGGCACAGGAGATCGTGGCGGATCGGATCGTTCAGGGCGGAACGATTTTGACGATGGAAGCGAGCCGCCCAACAGTTGAAGCCGTTGCGATTGCAGGCGATCGAATTTTGGCGATCGGGAGTCGTCGCGAATTAAAACGATTGGTCGGTGCGAATACAGAAGTGATCGAATTATCTGAAGGCCAAATGGCCATTCCCGGTCTGATTGAAGGCCACGGCCATTTTTTGGGGCTGGGTCATTCGCTAATGATGTTGCGATTGTCCGATGTCGAAACTTGGGACGAGATCGTCGATCGTGTTGCGGCGGCCGCGAAAGTGACTCCCCCAGGTCAGTGGATCATTGGCCGGGGCTGGCATCAGTCAAAGTGGAAAGAAGTTCCGCAGCCTAATGTGGAAGGTTATCCAACCACTAACCGCTTGGACGAGTTGACTCCAAATCATCCAGTTCTGTTGACCCACGCCAGTGGTCACATGAGCCTGGCAAACGGCTACGCGATGCGGCTCGCCAAGGTCGACGGCAATACGAATCCGCCCGCTGGGGGTGAAATCTTGAAGGATGAACAAGGAAATCCAACTGGCGTTTTTCGCGAAACCGCACAGTCGTTAATCGCTCAAGTTCAAAGTCGTGATGAATTGCGAAGGTCTCCGGAACAACAATTCAAATTGATGGGGAAGGCGATTGAATTGGCCGGTGCGGAGTGCCTGAAGTACGGCATCACGAGTTTTCAAGACGCGGGGACGACGCTGGAGGACCTGCGATTACTACGGAACATGGCGATCGCCAACGAGCTGCCCTTACGACTGTGGATGATGGTGCGCGACAATAACAAGGCGATCGAGAGCGAACTACCGCAACTCAAATCAATTGGACTAGGGCATGATTTTTTTACGCTTCGAGCAATTAAACTTTCGATCGACGGAGCGCTAGGTCCTCATGGAGCTTGGCTGTTGGAACCGTACCAAGATCTGCCGACTTCCACTGGCTTGAACACGATTCCAATTGAGGACATCCAAACGGCTGCGGAATTGGCTGTCAAAAATGACTGCCAATTATGCGTGCATGCAATTGGGGATCGAGCGAATCAGGTGACCCTCAATCTGTTTGAGGAGGCGCTGAAGAAACATCCGTCGCCGACCGGTCGCCGATGGAGAATTGAACACGCGCAACATCTCGCGAAGTCCGACATTCCACGCTTCGGTCAGCTCGGCGTCATCGCTTCGATGCAAGGAATCCACTGCACTTCGGATGCGATTTTTGTCTTGCAACGCCTCGGTAATCTTCGGGCCCAACAAGGTGCTTATGTTTGGCGCAGTTTGCTCGACAGTGGAGCCGTCGTTACGAATGGAACGGACGCACCTGTAGAGAATGTAAACCCCTTCCCTTCACTGCAGGCGACGATCACAAGACGCCTGAGCGACGGGACGACATTTTTTCCGGAACAGTGCTTGACGCGCGAGGAGGCGTTGCGGAGTTACACAATAGACTGTGCCTATTCGGCTTTTGAGGAGACGATCAAGGGCAGTCTGGTGCCCGGAAAATTGGCAGATCTCACGATTGTCGATCGAAACTTGTTAACTTGCCCAGCCGAAACCATTGGAGCTACACAAGTTGTGAAGACGATTCTCGGTGGCAAGGTCGTCTATTCACAGACGGCCGAGGATTCGAAAAAGTAGAACCAAGCCGCGTTTAGAACTTGTATTTGAGACCTGCCAAAACTGAGTTCGAAATATAATCGAAGGACGGGCAGGCGTCGGCGAATTGAGCTCGATTACTTGGAGTAAAGTGGACTTCACCCGCATTAAAGTATCGGTATTCGAGAAACCAATCGAGGTTATTCGATGCCTTGCCGTTGACGCCAATGAGCCATTGATAGGCCAAGTTGGAATCGTTTTGTGCGTCAAGATTCAGGGCGGAGACACCGTTTTCGTTTAGGTTAAGATCGAAGTAAGCGAAGCCAATCCCAGCTCCGACGTAGGACTTGATTCCAAAAACATTGACATCCGCAAAGTCCCAATAAAAGTTGCTCAAGCCTGAAATGGCTGTAATATCGCCCTGCCACGCTGGCGCAATCGGAATCGCCAAGGGACCGACTAGCTGTTGAGTTTCCAGGTCATTCTTTCGGTAGCTCAAATCGTAGTCAGCTCTCAAATTCCGACCGTGGTTGATTCCCAATTGCACGCCGCCCAAAAATCCGTTTGATGCCTCGACGTTTTGGTTAGCCCCGAGTCGATTGATGCTAAAGTCACGAATTGAATTGTTACCAAGATAGCCTGTCGAGTAGAACAACCCCCAGGTCGTCGAAACGCCGGCCAAGCATCGGTCGGCACTCGAAGAATCGTAGACGCGGTCATCGAAAGTTTCCCACTCGAATTCTTCTTTGGCTAGTAATCCCGATTGAGGCTGGCTTGATTGCGGCCCGCTGACTGTTGGACTAGGCACTTGCTGCATCGAACGCATTTGTTGCTGGCTGAATGGCATGTAGGGTTGTGGTGGAGCCGATGGATTTCTGGCTGGCAGATTCGCATCGACCATTGATTCAACCGTTGCAGCTGGCGGCGAAATTAATTCTTGACGTGAACTGGCCCGGGGATCAACCAACGCGCGGGCGGGCGGATGCAAAATTGTTTTTTCTTTGGGCATCGGCAGGGGGCCTGGTGAAGGCGGACTCGACGTTTGCAACTTGAATGGGACAGGCGCGATCTTGTCTTGTGGTTCGATGAAGATCGGATCGTTGCGTGATTCAGGGAAAAAAATGGCTTGGTCCTGATCGCCCTCTTGCGGCGAATGGGATTGCTGGCCGCCGTCTAAAAAAGTTGCTTGCCTAACTTGTGAAGCATTATTCGATGGAGCCGCAGGCCGCGCTGGAATTGATTGTGCTCGATTAACAGGTGCCGAATTCATGGGTCCTTTGTTTGCAGCTCTGTCGCCGGGCGAGAGTTGAATGTTCGGATTATTGGGCTTGGCGAGAGCGGGCGATTCATCGACGATCAGCGGCTTGGTTGGAGTACTGGATGTAGTTGGGAATTTGATTCTGGCAACATTTCCTTGTCTGGATTGGATGCTCATTGGTCCTGCTGCGTTTTCCGCTGGCCGAATCGAGGCCTTGAGTTTTTCAACGGGGATGGGCGTTTCCGATTGAGCGGAGAGCTCGGAAGCGCCGCAAATCACGAAGGCCAGGATTACCAATCTTCCGACAAGGAATTGCATTTTGAAACTCCCAAGAATCTATGCGTCTGACAGGATTGGCAAACGTGCCGAGGGTTTAGCAAGTTCCGGAAGTTCGCAAAATGCCGATTTGTACAATTTTTCGGGTGTGTGAAATTTGCCTCTCGATTCGCGTTTTTCGCTGTTTTTGGGGCGATGGCGTTTTTTCCCGATTCTGGCGTTTCCCCGCGACGATTCACTTCTACAATGGAATCCAAAGCACTCACCTGCGTATTTCTTAACTCTTGGTCGGCGATGACTCGGCCAATTTTCCGAACGGCTTTCGATGCAACAACAGCAGTTGATCAACCAACACACTTTTGCCAATGGCCTGACCCTGGTCGCCCAATCAATGCCGTGGCTGCAGTCTGCCGCCTTTACCATGGCGTTTCCTTCCGGTTGCCGTTTCGATCCGCTCACTCAGCAAGGGCTAGCAAATTTCACCTGTGAAATGTCGTTTCGCTGCGGTGGCGATTACGACAACCGCGGCTTGGTCGAAAAGCTGGAAGAACTCGGTTGCGATTACTATTCCAACACCGGAATTTACCATACATTTTTCGGCGGTGCGTTGCCGGCCGATGGCTTGTTTGAGGCAATGCGAGTCTATACCGAGGTCTTACGAGCGCCCCATTTCCCGGTCGCTCAATTGGAAGACGGTCGCAACACCTGTCTCCAAGAAATCCAGGCTTTGGAAGATGACTTGGCGGGCAAGTCAATGTATGCGTTGCGTCTTCGTCATTACGGACATCCATACGGTCGCAATGCCGATGGCGAGGTCGATGCCGTCAATCAAATTACGCTCGACGAAATCAAGGCCTATTACCAGGCACATTACCATCCGCGCGGCGCAATTATTGGCGTTGCCGGAAAGGTCGAATGGGAACCCCTAAAAGATTTGATTGGACAGCTATTTGCCGACTGGAAACCGCAGCCGGTGCTCGAACCCACCGAGGCCGGAGTCCAGCACGGCTACCACCATATTCCCTTTGAGAGCAACCAAACCCACATTTCTGTGGCTTGGCCCGGATTGGCCTACCGAGACGAAAATTACTACATGCTGCGCGGAGCCGTCGGTGTACTCAGCGATGGAATGAGCTCGCGATTGTTCCGCGAAGTGCGTGAGAAACGAGGACTTTGCTATACAGTCAGCGCGAGTTGTCATTCAATCCACGATCGTGGCGCGATTTTTGGATATGCCGGGACTACCACGCAATCATCCCAAGAAACCCTCAATGTCATGCTTGAGCAAATCGAACAGCTCGCGCAAGGAATCTCCGAAAAGGAGCTTGACCGGCTGAAGGTTCAGTTCCGAAGCGGCCTCATCATGCAACAGGAAAGCTGTCGTTCCCGGGTCAGTACAATCACGGGCGATATTTTTCACCTCGGCCGCGTTCGCACATTGGATGAAGTCAACGAGCGAATCAACAGCCTGACTGCCGCACAAATCAATTGCTATTTGGAAAATAATCCGCCTGGTCCTTTCGACATTGTGACGTTGGGCGAACTACCTTTGGAGGTCAACGGTGCAATACCGACAACATCAACTCGCTAATGGTTTGCAAATTCTCGCGGAATGCAACGACGCAGGTTACTTCGCCGGTTTCGGCTTTTTTGTCCGCACTGGTTCGCGAGACGAGTCGGCAGAGATCAGTGGCGTCAGTCATTTCCTGGAGCACATGGTCTTCAAGGGAACGGACCATCGCTCGGCAGATCAAGTGAATCTCGAACTGGACGAATTGGGCAGCAGCAGCAACGCCCGAACCGGCGAGGAAAGCACGATTTACCACGCGTCGGTATTACCCGAGTTTCAAGGTCGCGTGGTGGAACTTCTCGCAGATCTCATGCGGCCCGCTCTGCGCGATGATGACTTCGAAACAGAAAAGAAAGTCATTATCGAAGAAATCATGATGTACCAGGATCAGCCTCCATACGGTGGGCATGAAATTCTGATGGCCAACTATTTCGGCAACCACCCGTTGGGTCAGAGTATTTTAGGAACACCGGAAACAGTTTCCGGCCTGACAGCGAACCGAATGCGTGATTATTTCGAACAACGGTACAGTCCCCAAAATATGGCAATTGTCGCCTCAGGCAACGTCGATTTTAATCAACTTATCAAGGACGCAGAAAAATATTGCGGGCACTGGCAACCACGCGAAAACTTGAGAACCTATCATCCGGCGACAGCAAATTTCTCATTCTCAACCCTCGCCAAAGAAACATCCGCACAGCAATACGTCATGCAGCTATCGCCCGGCCCCGCGACCGACGATGCCGACCGCTATGCGATGAGAATTTTGACTACGATTCTTGGCGACGACAGTGGCAGCCGCTTGTTCTGGGAAATGTTGGACACTGGATTGGCTGAATCAGCTGCGATCGGCAGCTATGAATTCCTTGGCGCCGGAATGGTCATGAGCTATTTTTGCTGTGATCCTGACCAAGCTCAAGAAAACTTGGAGCGACTTCACAAAATCCAAGCGAGTGCGACTAAGGGAATCACCCCTCGCGAATTGGAATTGGCCAAACAAAAAATCGTCTCACATATATTGCTGGCAAGCGAACGAACTGAGTCCCGGATGTTCAGTGTCGGCGGACAATGGCTGGCCGAACAGGAATTCAAAACGCCGGCCCAACTGGCTGAGTGCTACAAAGCCGTGACTTTGAACGAAGTGCTGGCTGTTGCCGAAAAATACTCGTTGACACGAAACTGCACGCTTTGCGTAGGTCCGCGTGACGATATGCGGCCGGTCAGTTAAGGTCATTCCCTATTTCGCTAGCATTTCCGCGAATGGTCTAGGTTGCCAGTCACGGAAAATGCTAGATTTCCACGAGAAATATCGAGGGCTCTGAACGGATTCAGGATTCTCCGCGCGATTGAGTTCGACACCAAATTGCACAGCAAGATTTCCCAGCATGTCAGGACACGGACGTCCTCCATCGACGCTTCAAGCGCCGATGAAAACTGGTTTACTCCCAAGAACCATCGCCCTGGTAATGATCGTGGCGAGCTGGCCGTTTTTGGAATGCGCTGGACAAGCGGAATCAAAGCCCGAAGCGAACAACTATCCGATGCGACTGCGGTTGACTTGGGGCGGCGGCTCGGACGAATTCTGGCGGGTTGTCGTTCGACCTTCCGACGGCACAATTTCAAATCTTGAGGTCTTGGGGCTGACAGCAGATACGCCAGGTTCGGCCTATCTCGAAAACCAACGTCTTATCGTTGCCGCACCGACGGCATGCAATTACGGAGGTGTTGACTTTTCGGTTTCTGCGCCACTGTCGGCAACCATCGCCTTAGAAATTTCTTCCTTGTCGCATCCCGAGCAAACGGTCATGCGCACGGTTGAACTCGACGAACTGCGCCGACAAGGCATCGGCGGTGCAATCGACCAGCAAGCGAATCGATTTCTGCTCACTCGCGCACCCGGCGATCAAATACAAGTCAATATCCAGCGCGAGCATCTTGTGTTTTCACCCCGAGAAAAGTGGAAGTTAAAAATCCAACCTGCGTTGCCGGCTCAGTCACTTTCCAAATCGCCACGTTGTGTTGGAAAGATTACGAGGCATGGTGCACCGAATCAGATCCTGAAAACGTTAACTGCTGAATTAGCCGTAGATGCGTATGGCCATTGCGAACCCTTCGAATGGGAACTGGAGATGCCGGACCGTGAAGGCGTTTATGATCTGTCCATCGACATTGAGTCGAAATGGTATCAAGCCGCTTTTTCCGCTCCCAAAGCGCTGCGCAAAGTCCAGTTTCTGGTCCTTGCCAACAAACCCCCGGCAATTCTCGAGAAGGTCGAATGGAGTGAGCCGATCGAGGTCGACTTGAACCGAACGGCTAAATCCAACACGACAAAACTCTCGCCGCTTTACGATCCGTCTAAACTTCTTCCAAAGGCCCAACCAGCGGACCGAACCCGCTCCGGGAGCCAACTCAGCAGCGGCGAGTGGCAGGCGATTCCGCTGCGCGTTCCCCATGCTAATCGGCCCTACAAAATCCGAGTGGAATTCGAGGCGACTCCCAATGTGGAGATTGGGCTGAGCATCTTGGAGCCAGACGGCGACGGCAACCTGACCAATTTCGGCTTTAACTCGGGTACGGTCCGAAAGAACGACTTTGCCGCGATGGGTGATGAAAAAACGAACGCGAATGCAATTTGCGAGATGCTTTTCTGGCCCAATCAAACCCTCCCAGTCTTGTTATTGGCAAATCGAAGTTCTCGTACTTCGCTCACCATCCACAAAGTGGAATTGATTGGCGGCCCTGATCGTCTTGGGAACGAAATCAATTTGCCAACAGGCGGACGGGGCATATTGGCTTTCAACGAGTTGCCGCTGTTTGCGGAAAACTTCGCGGGCCAGAAAACACTGGACTCAGTCACCAATGAATCGCTTGAGGACTGGCAAACTTTCTATCAAGCTGCCGACCGTCTCATCCAGTTCCTAAAGCACTCCGGTCACAGCGGAATGATGTTGTCGGTGAACGCTCAGGGTGGAACGCTGTACCCTTCCGATTTGTGGCAATCCACACCACGCTTCGACAGTGGACGGTTCTTTTCCAACGGTCAGGATCCAATTCAAAAAGATCTGCTGGAAATGCTTTTTCGCATGTTTGACCGCGAGGGATTGAAACTCGTTCCGGCACTTACGTTCGCGACAGCCCTGCCCCAAGTCGAACAGGCAATTCGCAGCGGCGCGGATTCTGGGAGTTTGCTAGTCGACTATCGCAGTCAGCTTTCGAATGATCCAACTGGCACACGCCGCTACAACCCGCTGTCGCCGACCGTTCAATCGGCAACTTGTGAAATTGTCGAGGAAATCCTGGACCGATATTCCAAACACCCAAGTTTCTCAGGCTTTGCAGTTGTTTGTCGCGGCGACACGTATTCAATCTTGCCCGGGAAACGTTGGGGGTATGACACGGAAACGATACAGCGGTTTATCGAAAACCGGTTGAACGGCCAAGTTTCGTTGAACGAAGCGAATCGAGCGGCGTTTATTTCTGAAAAACTTTTGGGCGATCTATGCAGCGAATGGACTTCGTGGCGTTGCGAGCAATTGCACCTGCTGTATCGCCGCTGGGAAATGCTGTTGGCGGCGAAGGCACCCAACGCAATGTTGTATCTCGCAGGCGTCGATTTGTTTCGGAGTAGCGATCTCGCTGGAAGTTGCAGTCCCACGATGCGGCAGCCTGTCGACATGGTAGAGTCTCTTCGCGAAATCGGTTGGGATCGGGATTTGTGGGCCGCTCACGAAAACATTGTGGTACTTCATCCGCATCGCATCGCTCCGACAGAAAGCCTGTCGGAACAACGCATCGAAGTGCATCTCGCTCACTCGCGTCAAGCCGATAGTGCGTTCGGCAATCAACCCGCTGGCAGCCTGTTCGCTCATCGCGATGGCTGGGTTCATTGGCGAGGCCTGAACGAACAAGTCCAGGGACTCAGTTCGCTCGACGTCTACCGCATGCTGCCCGTCGAATTCGCAGACCACAGTTCGCGGCAGCGATTTGCAGAAGCACTTTTTCGCAACGATTCGCGGCTGATGGTCGACGGCGGTTGGATCTTGGCCACCAAACACGACGAACGGTTTCGTCAGTTTGCCGAAGCCTATTCGCAACTGCCAAACGAAACTTTCGAGAACATTCCGCCCAAGTCCTCATCGCAGTCCGCGCGACCTGTCGCCGTACGACATTTGAAAACTCCTGGCGGCGCAACGAGCTATGTCGTCAATAGTAGTCCTTGGCAATGTCGCGTCACGTTGCAATTGGATCCAGCGAGTTTGGGCAGAACAAACAACCTTGAGATCTTCCCGAAATCGTCCGTAATTAATTTCGACCAAGACGCGGCGACCAGTACGATTGTTCTTGATCCCTATTCTCTGATTTGTTTGACGTCGCCCGACCATCGCCTCGTTAACTACGAGGTCACCCTGTCGGACAGTGTCGCCGCTACGCTGCGACGACACTTGCACTTTCTTCAAGGCAAGTTGACCACGGCCACCGAGGTCAAACCTTTGCAGGTCCTGATGAACCCTGAGCTCAACAGCAGCGCAAGCGAATCGGGCTGGTCGTTTAATCCACAGCCGCCGCAAAGCATCGAGTTCTTCACGGTGGAAAACGAAGGTGACAACGAAGCATTGATTTTGAGCTCACCAGACAACGTTGCCTGGGTTCGCAGCAATTGGTTCAAGAATTCTGAAACCGGCAGGATTACAATCGCGGCCCGCTTGCGAACCTCCGATCCGAAACAGCAACCGCCCTTACGAATTGCAATTGAATCCGATGCGCCTGGAGCCGACTATTACCGTTTCGCGGCAGTTGGCAAATTGGCTCCCACGCAAGAAGCGGAAAGCCAACTTGACAGCAACTGGCGGCAATTTGTCGTACATTTTGATGACTTGCCGCTCGATCCTACTGCCAAATTGCGAATCGGTTTTGACCTGATGGGCGCAGGCCAAATCGCGATCGATCGAGTGGAGGTTTACGATCGCTGGTTCGAAAAAAACGAATTGCAAGCGATGACACAAATGCTGGCTTCGGTGGGCCCGCTCCTTTCCCAATCGGATACGGTCGACCTCGGAAGATTTATTCTGGAGGGCTATTGGCCTCGGTTCATCGGTGAGATGCTGGGAGAAACACCCCCAGCCGAACCAAATTCCGCTGCCCGGGAGGCCGAGAGCACGGCAGAGAATTTGTCGGAGACCAATCCGTCGCGTTCCGGTTTCATGTTTCGCCGCTTGCGTCGCCGCTAAAAATCGCGGAATCAGATTCGGAAAAGCGCAGTGGCGTTTCGCGTTGTAATTTCGGCGATCTCTTCCAGAGTTACGCCGCGAGCTTCAGCCAAACAACTTGCCGTGTGAACCACTCGGGCTGGTTCATTCGGCCGCTTACCGCGGAGTGGTTCCGGCGAAAGATATGGCGATTCGGTTTCAACCAATAATCGCTCGTTCGGAACTCGCCGCGCCACTTCTCTCAACTCGTGCGATGACTTGTAGGTCAACATCCCCGCAAAACTTAGGTGCAGACCGGCATCGAGCGCAACGGTAGCAGTACTCCAATCGCCAGTAAACGAATGCATGATGCCCTGTAACGGCCACTTTGTCTTGTAGGCCTCAAGAAAACGAACAACGTCGGCTTCGCAATCGCGCATATGAATCACAATTGGCAGGCTTTTTTCCACCGACAAATCGACATGTCTTTCAAACCACTTCCACTGCTCGTCAAACGGGCAATCTTTCCAATAACGATCGAGCCCCGTTTCACCGATGCCCACGACCTGAGGTCGGTCCGCAAGCTTCAACATTTCTTCCCAATCCCGATCCGTTAGCCCATGACAATAATTGGGTTGAAATCCAACCACGGCGCGAATTTCAGAATACCTCTCCGCGAGAGCGATGGCCCGACGGCTGTTATCGAGGTCAGTGCCGATGCAACAAATACTACGAACGCCCACCGCTCGAGCCCTGGCCAAAACATCATCGATTTGGTTTTGCAGACTCTCGTCATAGAGGTGGGCGTGGGTGTCAATCAGGTTCATAAAGACCAGTCAGGAGACCAAAAACAAAGCAAATCTCAAAAGTGTCCAACGGCAATCATACCGACATTTGCTCAAACATTTTTTTCTCAAAAGCTTCACTTTTTTTGAGGAATTTGGATAAAAATGTTAATTTGTGGGGGTTAATGGGGTTCGGTAACCGCCAGGGCCGAAAAGGACAGGTGAATTTTGCAAATCCCCTGAATCGTTTCGTTGACTATCGTCAATTGCCATGTAGAGTGATTTGGTGGGGAAACGCAAGTGTCAAGCCCCCCTAAGAAAATTCTCGCCAGGAAACGAGTTGGGGAATGGGTGTCGACCCGAGTAAACAAAGGAATGCTGAGTAATGTTAGTTCTCTCAAGAAAAAAGAATGAAAGCATCGTCATCAATGACGACATCACCATTGTGGTTGTCGAAATTCGAGGCGACAAAGTACGTTTAGGAGTCGAAGCCCCCAAAGAGGTTCCGGTTCACCGTAAAGAAGTCTACGATGCGATCAAGCGTGCGGAACCCGCCGATAACACGACGCATCAGGGCAAAGACGATTAGGCCAAGCAACGTTGGCCTTACGGGGTTCTTTCGTGGTCCTCTTTAATCGGTTCTCACTACTTTTCAATTATTTGGTTGCTGCAATTTTCGCAACCCATTAGCAAGATATTTTGGTGCCAAGCGGCTACGGCTGGCCGTTATTTCGGTTCGTCTAAAGTTCGTATGTTTTTTTGGTTTCGACGGCTCCGATCCAAACCCTGCTATGCCAGAAACCAAGTCGGCAAAGGTGCTCAACTTTGACGCAGGTCAATTTTTCTCCAACTTGTCCCGATAAATAGGCTCTCTAGGGAATTCGTCGAAAACCGAGTCGAGAAAACTGCGTTACGGGTTGACGAGTAGTAGCTCGGGTCGGTACTCTAGTGAGGCTTGAATTGACCACCAAGTTGACGTCGTCCTGCGGCGTCAGCGGCCTAAAACGGCCCCTTCGTCTAGCGGTCTAGGACACCGCCCTTTCACGGCGGTAACACGGGTTCGAGTCCCGTAGGGGTCATCGGGTAGGTTATCACTACCCCTCGACAACCATCAGTACCCCGGTTTTTCCGGGGTATTTTTGTTTCTTGATTCTCCGTGATGGGCTCAGGATGGTTACTGATAAGGGGACCAGTAAGGGGACAGGATTCGATTGCTTTCGTCCAATGTTCCTCAGTCACTTGCAAGTAATGACGCTCAGCCACTTTGGTTGAATGACCCATCCAGGCATCGATCACATGCGAGGGGAATTGTTCCTGTAATTCAGTCCGCCTTGACGCCCTCAGATTGTTGAACGGCTTGGGCCACGGAATCAGACCAGCAGTTTGAATGATCCGACCGAGTTGGGTTCTCAGGTTTTGCCCATTCCGATAACGGCTCACAACAAACTCAGCACCATCAGGGGCCAATCCAAACGCATCAGACAACACCGCCCAAACCTCGGGGAACAATGGGCAGAATCGCAGGCCGGTTTTTGGGGAATCAATCCGCAATCGTCCAGCATCCCAATCAACATCCGACCACCTCAGCCCCAACACTTCGGACGGGCACCGCAGCCCACAGAATCGAGCGAGGGCAAATATCGACCGCCAATCCACATCAGGGCACGCCGCCAGAATCCGCTCAGACATCGCCCGATCAATGAACCGCAGCCGCTCCGGGTTCACATCGTCGCCCGCTTTGACTTTCACGAACGGGGAAGCACTCAGCAGCCGATCATCAACCGCATGAGCAAACATCGTTTTCGCTCGCTTGATATGTTTGCAGACCGTTGCCGCCGCGCATCGTTTCATCAGCCACAACCGCCATCGTTCCGCATCCGCTGGGGTAATCTGTTGGATCAACTTTGATTCGCCAAAATACTCGACCAGCAATCTCCGTGATTGTTTGTAGTTCACAGTCGTTGAATCCATCACATCCGAACGCCCGGAAATATAGGCATCCAGAAACGCACCGAGTAAACGCCCCGCATCAGTATGCCCTCGAGGGTTCACCGGCTCGGCCAGTTCCCAGGCAATCAGACTTTTACGCAACGCCCCTTTTGTTCCGTTCGCCCATGCAATCGCCGCAGGATCAGCCGGGACGTTTTTCGATTTCGCTTGGGTCAAGGAATCAACGAACCCCGCAACAGAGTTTGCCATTTTCTCGGAACGCTTGTTGGAACCGGGTAAGTATATTTCCCTTTGTCGGCCATCACAATAAAACCGAATCCGCCAACCTTCACGCCCGGCTTTCAATTCTCGCTTCACGCTTGCCATCAGAATCAACCCCATTAGTTGAGAAAACTAACCCATAAAATTAACGCCACGGCAATCGGTATGGGTACCGACTTTCGGGCCGTCGCCCTAGCCGTAGCACCCATGACAGTACAACACCGCCGACCCGATTGCAAACCCGAATCAATCACCCATGACATCGGCCAGGGCCAATCGCTCAGCATCGGCTCGACTTAGACCGCCATCGTATTCACGAACCGCCGCCCGTTCCTCGAATTGCTCGACCAGGTTCAGCAGTTCATCCCGATGGGCTCGCATTGCATCCAATAGATCACCACCGAGGACACCCGCCGGGGCATCGAACGCCAGCCGACCCTCGGGGGTCATCGTCAAGACAACCCCCAGGCCGACCAGCCGCCCGAATAGACTTTTCACCGCCCGCAGATCGTCCACAGAATACACAGAACCGGGACCGAATTGGGCTTTTGTGGATATTGTGGACGAATCGGGACAACTCAACATTAGATCACGCCCTTCAATCTCTCGATTGCTTTTGGATGAACATCGAACAACACCGAGGGCCGCCCCGCCCGTTGTTCTGATTCCGCTGGACGCAACCAACCGCGATCCAGCAGGACATCCAGGGCACGATCCAGCCGCTCGGGATCACGATCGAAACGGGCTCGACCGTGTGTGTGAATATCACGCCGACTCACTTGGGGCTCAGCCTTCGATCGAATGAACCGCAGACAGTAGGCCGCATCATCCAGCCGCCCATCATCAGCCGCCATCAGACCGATTGCAGCTTGGGCATGAGGAATCGCCCATCGAGACAACTTCACCGCCGCATCAATTGCATCAACGGACAACTGCTCTTGCCAGGGCTCAGTGTCCTCGGTGGTTACTAGGTGAATCACCGCCGCCAGCCGGGCCGTTAGTCCACACAACTTGCCACCCCAATCTCGAAGATCGGATAGCAGCCCATTGTCGGCCAACATCGTCTCAACTTCGGCTTGCCAGGCATCGAACCGTTCTTTCGCCAAACGACTAAACCGCAGGCACCGGGGCAAACCATTTTCATCAACATCGATTTTTGCCAACCGCTGAATCAATTGAAGATAGGCAGCGACAACGCCCTCGGGGATCGGCTCAGGATTGATTCGACGATTGCCTAGATTCGACTTTGGCAATCCGTACAGAAAACGCCCAATCAAGCCACGACCGCGAAACGATGGTTTACCAGCCAGCCCGCGAATCACTTCCGGTTGAACAGCGTAAGCCAATGTCAAACAACACCGAGGGACGTACAAGCCACCACGAATGACCCGATCAACCCGCAGATCATCGCCCGCATGTCCCTTGAGGAAAACATCCAGATTCGATGAACCACCTGAATAACGACCGCCCATAATATCGAACAGGCCGCCCTCAGCACCGGCAACGATTATCCGACCATCTTGGGCCGCCAATTGCATCTCGATTGCTTCTGGTGTCGCGTCATCCATCACCATCTTTGGTAATGAGGGGATCGGCTCAGCATCCAGGGCAGCAGACAGTTCCCTAGCATCGGCCATCGCCTGAAACGCTTCGGGATTATCCTTCGAGCCTTTACGTTCCAAATCTTTCAGCTGCAATTCCCTGCAACGCCGCTCTGATTGCATCCGGGCAATCTCAGGGCCTTCAGCCTCGATCCGTTCTCGCTCAATATCTCGAATCGGTTTTAACGCCTCACGAAATACCGCCGACTTTCGACTCCCAGGATCGAGCAACGCAGCCACATATAAGTTGACGGGTTCAATCCAATCTTCACCGGGGGCAATCTCTACACGCCGGGCAACAATTCCAGAACATGCCGCAAGGGCCAACAGTCCAGCCAGTTCAGCAGGCACTTGATAGGCATTGGCGACAGCTCGCACCCAATCACCGAGGACACCGGGCAACGCATCGACCGGGAACCCAGGCAGATCAGGCCGTTCTAGATCAATTGGATCATCCCAGCCATCATCAGCATCAGGCAGATTCTCACGATCGATTATCAGCAACTCACGTTGAATCGACTTCACTGTTAACGCTGGGCACGCATTATGGATCACCTTAGCGACTCGATCACGATCAGCATCTGAAAACAGGTCACAGACATCAACCGCGATTTCTCGACCATCGATCAGGGCCACGATTCGGGCTCGGCCGTCCGGGGCTCTTGATACTTTCAGCCGCAGGACCTTACCATTTTCGTTACTCATGGTTCACCCCCACGAATCGGATTCGACGAACAGGGGCCGAATCGGCTACGCCCTCGACCGTTGAACGATCAACACCGCCGACGATCCACGCCCTAGCATCCTTAACGCCATCAGGGCAGATCACCCGCACCGGGACCACGATCATCAGGGCATCAGCCAACCGCTTAGCACCGGCCAAACCAGGACCATCAGCATCGGCCACGATTACCACCGACTCAGGCCGCAGCCGCCGGGCCAATCCATCAAGCAGATCAGCACCGCCGCCCGCACTGGGGACGCCAACCGCATCCAGTCCAATCGACATCAGGGCCGCCGCATCGGTAGGACCTTCGACAACCCACAGCCGCCGGGGCCGCTCGACTTTCAGCAGACCAGGATCGTAGAACAGCCCAGCCTTTGATCCACGGACCGCCCATTTTCGGGCCGACTTTGGACAACGCAGCCGAATACCAATTACGCTCCCAGCGTCATCACGCATGGGCCAGCTTGACGCTCGATCCCCGACCGACCAGCCAACACCCAACCGGGCCAACGTATCGACCGGCAACCCCAACAGTTCAGCCGCACGTCGCAACCACTCGGGCCGCATGTTCCGCCGGCAAACTTCGGCCATCAACTCGAACCGCTTCGAATCATCGGCACGATCAGGGATCGTCAGCCGACGCTCGACAGGCCGACACATCATCGGGGCTTGATAACCGGGATCAACACCCAGCCAGCCGCTCAGCCATCGGCACGCATCAGCCACCGAACCACCCAGCCACCACCGCAGACTCGACAACCCATCACCGGGCCGGGGCTCCGTTGACGAATTGAAACAGGATCGGCACAGGACCGCACCACGCTCAGCCAGATCGGCCATCGGGGCAAATCGATCACTACCACCGCACCGAGGACAGGGCCGACCCTTGCGACCGCTCAGGGCATCCGAGGGGATTCCAGCCGCCGATAGAATCTCAACCCATCGACCCGCAGCCAGATTTTTCAAATCGTCGATGGTATAATTTCCAGAACGCTTTCGGGGGTTTCGATGGTTACGCATCGGGGCCCCCTTTCTCATTCAGGGCCAGCAGATCAGCCCGCCGGAACCGCCGCAGCCGTCCAACTTTAATCGATGGGATTTTCCCAGCAGCCACCAGTCTCTCGACCGTTGGAACGGAACAACTCAGAACACTGGCCGCACCATGAACATCGATCCAGCCATCACCATCGGACACCCGCTCGGCCAGTCGATCAGCCAAGGCATCGGCCAGCAACTCAATCTCATTAGGGGTCATCATTGGGCACCCCCATCAACTCGCAGGGATGCAGGATCAACCAGTTTCAAATCAACCCCATAACTATCTTTCAACTCCTGAAAGACAGAATCTTTGAGTGAATCATCACCAGCTTGAACCGCCGCACGATAGATTCTCAGCAGCGTTGCGATTTTATCAGCCGTCGCAACTCGACTCGTTTTCTTGTTGGGCATAATTTTGGCCCTCCTCGAAAAACGCTACATGGGTTTCCATTAGGCAGGTTCTGCCAAGCACGAAACCCAAATTTTCCCGCTGTTTTCCACCTCAAGATTATTTTTGGGTTTTTTTGGAAACCGGATCGGAAACCGAATCGACTTTTCTTGCTTCTTTGTTCTCGGCCCTCACCCCCAAAATATGTTTCCAAGCATCACATGGTGGAATACCCTTATTCTTGTTTCCAGCAATTGTTTGCTTCGCACATTTCAATGAGTCAGCCCAATCGCCAAGATTCCATTCGTAATAGCTGGAATCACTTTTTAACTTCGTGAACATGTCATTCGAAATTTTCTCCCGGCTAGGGACACTTTCAGCCGCTCGAAGCACGCCCGCTAATCCACCATCAACAACCGCCCGTAGGGCATCTCGTTGGATTGCATCCCCAGCAGCCACCGCAGGATCAACTGATAGACTTTTTTTATTCCTAGCATGTTCCATCAACCGAATCATTGCAGCCGCTTTAGCTCGTAGCGATTCTGCTTGCTCAATAACTTCATCCCCCAGGATTTCCCGCAGGTCATCATCGGGACCAATCTCACGCAACACGCAAGCGTCCCATCGCCATCGCTCGACCGCTTCAACAACCGACACCCGCCAGGCGTGAGCATCACCGGAAAACTCAGTCCAATGCCGGGCAACTTCCAAACCTAGGGCATTTATGGGACCCGCCAGCAGCAATTCAGCCGCTTCATCGATTGCGGCAGGACGTGGTTCTAGTTCGTTGAATCCCCCCCGATCCGCGATGAAATAACCCGTGGGTTGATTTAGCCGAAACAATGGTAGTAATCCACGATGGGACTCGCCCGAGGCACGCTCGACAAGTTCCAACGGCGTCAAACTTCGAAACCATTCCAGCGACTCGATCACCATCGAAACGGGATCACCGATTTCTCGTTGGTATTCGATCCAATCAATCCAGCATTCAATCACTTGAATCAAATGCTTTCGGATTTCCTCCGCTTCCTCAACCGTGGGATTTTCAGGCAACGTGCCCTCAATACATTGATCGCGATCCGGAATTGAAGTTGCAATTTCGAATCCGCCCATCGGGAGCACCTTGACCAACAAACCAGGGAACGCCTTGGGACCGAACGCCGCCTCTCTCAGCGGTTCAAGCTCTCGAAGTTGGGGATAGAGTTCCGCTACTGTTGATCCACGCTGTAATGCACGCAGCACACGCCGCAGTCTTGCGGCAAATTCAATCGCCAAGCTCATGTCAGAATGTCCTAGATTGCATGAGGGCCGTCGCCCGGGGCCTGATTGCTAGGACACAACCACGACCACCGAGCCACGTTCAGCGGGGATCAGCCGCTTACCCGAACCGCTAAACTGTCAAAAAAACTTACTTTTTTTTACTTTTGCTAACAACCCAAAAACTTGCTTTTTTTCGCATCGCAAAAATTCAGAAAACCGAAACGGTTCTAGACCGCCCCCATCCCCCAGCAAAAATTCTGCCGGACTCTGTGTTGATAGTTCGGGACTTGAATTGACCGCAAGCCCTGTCTGATTCGGGGTAGGACCCAACAAGCCCCCGGCATCCCGTCGATTGATTTCCTGATTCTAACCTAAAAAATTAACGGGCCTTGGGCCACGGTTTCAGCCGAAACGCCAGCCAGATTATTCTACCCCCCGCCATCCAACGCCCGAGCATACTCGATCACCGCCAGTAGATTCTCGGGGCTCAGCCGTTGCAATACTTCGATTAATTCCCTAGTGATGGTTCGTGATAAGGGGACCAGTAAGGGGACGCCGGGCAACTCTTGCGATTTTTCGTACGTTTCCCAAGCTTGTTCTAATCCCGTAGGGGTCATTTGATTTTTTTAACCCTCGATAACGAGGGTTTTTTTATGCGCTGAGAGTGCTTACCAAGGCCACGCTTTTCCGAGGGACGATTTTTGTTCGGCGGTGAGCGTTTTGATTCCCGACTTCGCGGCCGCGAGGAGGGCGGCGAGTTGGGCGTCGTCGAACGTGGCCTCTTCGCCTGTGCCTTGAATTTCAACGAACTGCCCGCGGCCAGTCATGACAACGTTCATGTCGACTTCTGCTCCGACATCCTGTAGATAATCAAGGTCCAGGCGGATTTCGCCGTCCACGACTCCAGCGCTGATCGCTGCTATGCTGTCGCGTAGCGGAAACCGATCAGGATTTGGCAGCTTCTTGCGAATTGAACGAATGGCATCCACCAACGCTATGAAGCCTCCGGTGATGCTCGCGGTCCGCGTTCCGCCATCAGCCTGCAGGACTTCGCAATCCACCACGATCTGACGCGGACCGAGGGCCTGCAAATCGACCACAGCGCGGAGGCTGCGTCCAATCAAACGTTGAATCTCATTAGTACGGCCATCAATTTTCATTCGCTCGCGTTGTTTCCGCGGATTAGTGCAACCCGGGAGCATGTTGTATTCGGCCGTCACCCAGCCCTTGTTTTCAGCTTCCAGCCATGGCGGGACTTTCTCTTCCACGCTGGCAGTACACAGGATGACAGTTTCACCCGCTGAGAACAGCACGGATCCAGGAGCGGCTTTAGTAAATCCGCGTTTGATTTTCACCGGGCGGATTTCAAAATTTTTTCGGGCCAAGACTAATTCCTTTTCGAGAAAGATCCGGTGGAGAATTGACTCCAGCCACCGCTATTGATGATTGAACAGCCAGGCGACGAGACCTTTCTGCGCGTGCAACCGATTCTCGGCTTGGGGGATCACCAAGCTGCGTGGACCATCGATGATGTTGCTGGAAACCTCTTCGCCTCGTCGTGCCGGCAAACAGTGCAAAAACTTGGCGTTCGGCTTCGCGTATGAAAAAAGTTTTTCATCGACTTGGTAATTCGCAAAGGCCTTCAGCCGCTTGGCCGATTCTGCCTCCTGACCCATGCTCGTCCAGACGTCGGCATAAATAAAGTCTGCATCGGCCAAGGCTGCTGCGGGATCCGCAGTTTGAACGCTGGGAGGTAAACCAATTTCGGCGAAGAAAGGAGCGTCAAATTGATAACCTATAGGAGCAGCGATTGTGAACTCAATCGAGAGTTTGCTGCAAATTTCGGCAAGGCTCACGGCGACGTTATTGGCGTCGCCGACATAGGCGACTTTGACCTTTCCGATTGTTGGTGCATGTTCGCGAACGGTCATAATATCGGCGAGAGCCTGACATGGATGCGAAACGTCAGTCAAACCGTTGATTATGGGACATTGACTAAACTTCGCGGCTTCGACAACGCTCGCATGACTTTTCGCACGAATCACCAACAGGTCAAGGTAACTGGTCAAAATCGGCATGAAGTCACGAGGCGGCTCGCGAGCTGGCCATCCCACATCAGCCCCGAGGTACAAGCTGGCACCTCCGTGTTGATTCATTAGAGCCTCAAAGCTGACGCGAGTCCGCAGCGACGGCTTCTCGAAGAGCAGTCCCAATACCTTGTTCTGAAAAATTGCCTCGCGTTTTCCAGCCTTAAGGTCCCGTTTCAATCGCGCACCGAGGCCTAAAATTTCTTCAATTTGATCCCGCGTCAATTCCGCGAGAGACAGGATATGTCGCATGGTGGAGGTCCTTGTTCAATCGCTGATGACCGTGCCGACGCCGGAAGAGGTGTACACCTCCAGCAACAGCGAATGACGAACGCGTCCGTCGACGATGTGAATTTTCTTAACGCCTTGTTTCAAAGTCTCCAGACAAGCCTCGACTTTGGGGATCATGCCTCCAGAGATTTTCCCGGCAGCGATCATTTCTTCAGTCTTCTTACGGTTCAAACTCGAGATCAGGGAGCGGGGGTCTTGCGGGTCGCTCAACACCCCCGGAACGTCACTCAGAAAGACCAGTTTCTCGGCGTTCAATTCGGTTGCAAGCTTCGTGGCGGCCGTGTCTGCGTTGACATTGAGCTTTTGGCCTTCGGGGGTTAGACACATCGAGGGAATGAACGGGACCTGGCCAGCGTAACACAGATTGTCGATGACCAGCCGATCGACATCGGTAACTTCCCCGACATAACCCAAATCCGTCAAAGAGCCATCGAGCTCAGAAAGGGTCAGGCGTTGGCCGAACAGTACCGGCGTCGACTTAAAATTCAATGTCATCGCGCGCCCACCGATTTTTTCGAATTGTTCGGCGATGTATTCGTTCGTTTCCTCGGCAAGCACCCGTTCGACAATCTCCAATGTTGCGGCATCGGTGTAACGACGACCCTGGACGAACCGAGGCTCGATTCCCGCGTCTTTCATCGCGGCATTGATCCGCGCGCCGCCGCCATGGATCACTACCGGACGAAGTCCAACCGTTTCCATGAAAAGGATGTCCAGCAGGATATGGCGAAGCATGTCGCCATTATCGAGAACACTACCACCCAATTTGATGACAATGGTCTTGTCGCGAAACTGGCGAATCCAACCGAGGGCTTCGATCAGCGTGTCGGCCTTGCTGATAGCATCTTGCATGATTTCAATGGTCCCAAAAGCAAAAAAAACAGGGAATTAACAAGGCGACAACGGCTGAAAGTCCTAACCGCAGCAAACGACTCAAAGTCTAGCCGTTAATTTCCTTCCAAATTTGTCCGGCAATTTCGAGGGTTTTACGAATTTGATCTTCGTGGTGCGCAGCCGAAATGAAAAAGCGAACGCGCGTCTGGTCCTCGGCTACCGCCGGATAGAGAATCGGTTGGGCATTAATTCCGCGATCAAACAGTCCTTGGGACAATCGCAAAGCGTTCACAGAACTGCCTGTGATTGCTGGAATAATTGGCGAATCGTGGCTGACTCCCGTGTTGATCCCCGCAGCCTTAGCAAGCTTCAAAAACAACGCCGAATTCTCCCGCAACTTCGCAACTCGTTCCGGCTCCTTCTGGATCATTTTCAAGGAACCAAGCGCCGCGCCCACATTCGCTGGAGGAATTCCTGCTGCGAAAACATAACCAGGAGTTGTGTAGCGAAGGTAGTCGATCATGTTGCGAGAACCTCCGACAAATCCCCCGCAGCTGCCAAAGGATTTGCTCAACGTTCCCATCCAACATTCGACTTCGTTTCGCGGAATGTTGAAGAGTTCGCCGACGCCGCGCCCCGTGGCCCCCAACGTGCCGATCGAGTGAGCTTCATCAATGAAGAGCCAGCAAAAATGCTTCTTCTTCACACGGACAAATTCGGGAATTTCCGGAAAGTCGCCATCCATGCTGTACAGCCCCTCGATTGCGATCAACACCCGGCGGTACTCGGAGCGAATTTCCGTGAGTATATCATCCAAATGTTGCCAGTCATTGTGATCAAAGGGACGTCGCCGCGCACCCGACAACTCGGCCCCTTGGATGATGCTGTTATGAGCCAAGGCATCATGCAAAATTAAATCGCCGGCACCAACCAAATGCCCGATGACTGATTCATTGGTGGCGTGTCCTCCCGGGAAGGTAATGACATCCTCCACGCCGAGAAATTCTGACAACCCCTGTTCGAGTTCGCGATGAATGGTCTTCTCACCCGACACCAACCGACTGGCGGAAACGCTGGTTCCAAAGGTATCAATGGCTTTTTTGGCCGAATTCGAAACCTCGGGATGCCCAGAGAGCCCCAGGTAGTTGTAGCTTGAAAATGAAATGAGTTCCCGGCCGCCGATATGAGTCGTGTCGGCAATAACGCCATCGTGAACCGTGAAGTACGGATTTCGCAAACCCGTTTTGAAAATTTGCTCTTTGTTGCGTTTCAGGCGAACGAATTCCGGAGTCTTTTCCAAAACGTAGTAGGTGTCCGGAATCGGTCGCCCGGCAGCCACAATTTTCGGTTGGCCCTGCGGAATGGCTTGTTGCTTTACGACTTTCGTGCCGAGGTGTTCTTGAACGGCCGATGCAACCTCGCGAACAGTTTCAATTTCCTGCAAGACTTCGTCGGGGATTCTTCCACCAAACGTTGTTTCCAAAATTCTGGCAATCTCAAGGCGTTCCAGAGAATCGAGTCCCAAATCAACGACGATGTTCGAATCCGCAGTGACATTGCGAGCACGTTCTGCCCCGACTTGTTTCACGGCCTTAATGACCATTGCCAATACAGTCGAGTCCAGAGAATCGACACCAGCCAAGTCCGCAGAAACTTCCTCGGAGGCCTCGATGGCTTCGGTTTCGTCCAGCACACTCCAGCGATCGAGCACGAGTAGTTTGTTGTCGAGATAATTGATTCGACAGGCGTGACGTTGAACCTTGCCACTCGATGTTTTTGGTACGGAGTTGGCACGCACCAGCACGAGGGCATCCGGAGGAACGTCGTGTTCGGCGATCACACTTTTGCGGATTTTCTCGATGATCCCGTCGAGGCCCGAATTCGGGCTTCGTTCAACTTCGGCGACCACGACCAGATGTTCTCGGTCCCAACGTTGAACAGCAAAGGCCGCCGCGCCGCTGTTTCGCAGACGCTGGTCGCAAGCCTCAACCGTGGCTTCGATATCCTGCGGATAACGATTGACGCCGCGAATGATGATCATGTCCTTCAGGCGACCAGTGATAAACAGCTCGCCGCGATCCATGAATCCAAGGTCGCCCGTTCGCAGGTAACGTTTGCCGTTGTCCGGGTTCACGTTCGCATGAAATGTTCGAGCGGTTTCCTCAGGTTTGTTCCAATATCCCTGGCCGACGCTGGAACTGGTTACCCAGACCTCACCAATTTCATTTTCGGGCATTAGTTTTCGTGATTCTGGATGCACGATCAATACTTCTTCTCCGACGAGCACTTGGCCACAACCAACCAGGTCGCTGGCTTTGGAATCGCCTTCGGTAAGTGGTACGACACGATGTTCCAACAAGGCGGCGCGATCAAACGATCGAATAACCGGTGCCTCATGCTGTACGCCCCCGGTAATGATCAACGATGACTCGGCCATCCCGTAACAGGGATAGTGAGCCTCATTGCGGAAGCCGTATTTTTCGAACCGGCGGGAGAAGGCTCGCAGAACATTGGCTCGCACTGGCTCAGCGCCGTTAAATGCAATACTCCAAGTCGAAAGGTCAAGCCCTTCGCATTGCTCGTCGAGAATCTTATCGGCGCACATTGCGTACGCAAAATTCGGTCCGCCCGAACACGTTACACCATAGCGAGTGATGGCCTGCAACCAACGCAACGGCCTGGTCAAAAACGAAATTGGCGACATCAGGTTTTGTTCGATCCCCGCAAAGATCGGATTCAAAATACCGCCAATCAATCCCATGTCGTGATAGGCGGGCAACCAACTGCAACCGATATCCGAGTGCCGCAACTCAAAAGCCTCGGTAATCATCTTACAATTGGCGATCAAATTTGCGTGTGACAACATCACACCCTTAGGCGAGCCCGTTGAACCCGAAGTGTATTGAATGATCGCCGTTTCTCGCGGCATCACTTTCGGCTTCACCCAGTCACTACAAATTTCCGTTGGAATTCGCTCGGTTGCGACCCAGGGGATTTGCCGAAGTTTCGGAGCATCGTCCAACATTCCCTCTCTTCGATCCTTCACGTCAAATACCGTCAGCGCGATACTTGCATCAGCGTCTTCGGAAATCGCATTGATCCGGCCCATGTTTCGGTTTCGGCGCGGGGGGTAAGCGGGAATCGCTACGACTCCGGCATAAAAACATCCAAACAAGGCTTCGACGAATTCCAATCCCGGCGGGTACATTAACAAGGCTCTTTGGCCGCGCATCCCCTCACCTACCAGATACGCCGCGATTGCTCGCGCGCGTTCGTCCAATTGCGAATACGTGCAAGAAATAAACTCGCCAGAGTCCCGCAAATATCGAAAAGCAATGTCTTCGGGTTGGGCAAGCGTCCAATACATCATCCGCTCGACAAACACTGTCTCGGGCGGTGAAAAGGGAGCTAACAACTCAGCAATTTTCACTTGGGTTTGATCTCCGAAGATACGTTTGGCGTGGTCTCAGCACTGGTTACCCAATATTGAAGTCCTTAAATCGTTCGCCAAAATCAAGCCTCAAATTATAACAGCAATCCATCCTGAGAATCATGGGTCAAAATTCCCGGCCAAATCTTTGTTGGCCCACGATAATGCGTTCCAGACAACTTCCTGCATTCAGAACCGCTTGACCCACCAGCCTCTACCTGCCAACCGTCCGCAAAACCTGACGGATTATTCGCTGGAATTCCCACCTGACCCGATAACCAAATTACGTTACAATTCGAACCGCCATTGCGGGCCACCCAAAGCCCATTCAACAACGATCCTTCATGCGCGGATGCCGATGGAAACCTTCAAACTCGTGATGCCGGAAAACCTGAATCATTACGGCTTCCTGTTTGGTGGCTACATGCTAATGTGGGTCGACGAAATCGCTTGGATCGCGGCGACTTTAGAATTCCATGATCGACTGTTTGTGACGATTGGAATGGACAAAGTTGAGTTTAGGCATGGAGTCCGCCAGGGAACCATCCTGCGTTTCGAAACGACTCAAACCCACCGCGGCAAAACCTCGGTAACCTACCGAGTCGACGTTTTCAAAAGCACCGACCGGGATCCAGAGGCATCAATATTCGCCACCAATGTCACTTTGGTGTGTGTGGACGAACAAGGTCAAAAAAAGCCGCTCGAGACGGCTCCTCGCCTTGCGGACGAATAATTCACCAGGACATCGGTTCATGTCCTTTGAGTCCGAACCCCGCACCTTCGTAACATTCCGCGCGATTGTAAAACACGTCCAACTGAAATGCTCTGCGAGTTGGCGAATTCAGGCAAGTCGAGTGGTTTCAACTCGATCACAAGACGGTCGATTCAAAATGCAAACCATCGGCTTTGCTTTTTGCATTGAACGACACTTGTATCGGTTATAGGGCTGCCATTCAGAGGTGCTTTGTTGATAAAACTACCTAGTCAAACTTCAAGAGCCAATCATACTGGACTTCACCAACCGAGTATTTCACCTTCCCTTAATCGCCGCCGTATCACCATGTCGAACATCGATTATCTCTTCGATGATGCTCCATTTCCTCTCGCCAGCCAATCAATCAAATATTGTCGCTCGTGTTGGCGCAAGGAAATGCATCGCCAGATTCCCATCTCACCGTTCGTCCTCGGTTTTCTAACCGTGTTAACCTTGGGAATCATTCATCTTGTTCGTCCGTCGAACTGCATGTGCTGCGGGAAGAAGAAAATTCTGTAAAGTCGTTTTGCTTGTTGCCAGCCAAGCGGATTTAGCGGGTCGAAAGGCTGGCGGCCGTCATGGCCGATGAGCCGAGTTGTACACCTGTCTTTTCCGTGAACTTTCGTTCGACGAGCCGAGTGTAGCCACCCGTCATTTCCGACTGGGAGGCGTTGTTCACGGCAAAAACACGTCCAGCATTTGACATTTCTGCTTGCAATTGGTGGTTGCTCAGGATCGCAACCCACGCCTTAGAAATTGCCTCACAGTCGTTGGTTGGCGTCAAAAAGCCTGTCTCACCGTCCTTAACAAGTTCCGGCACGGACCCGACTCGCGTTGCAACCACTGGGCGTTGGCAAGACATCGCCTCAACAATGGAAACCGGACTGGCTTCGTTGTCCGAAGTTAATGCAAACAAATCGATGGCGGACAGAAATCCTGGCGTGTCGGAAACATTTCCAACAAATTGAACTTGGGAAGCCAGCCCTATTTCGGCGGCGTAAGTCTCTAATTCCTGACGCAATCCGCCGTCACCGGCGATCAAAAACGCCGCATTGGGAATCGACTCTGAGGTTTTCCGCGCCGCTTGCAGGAACAGGCGATGATTTTTTTCAGGCCGCAAGGCAGCAACGATTCCGACGACCAGAGTGGAGGGTTTCAAATTCAGTCGCGATCGCCACTCGTCCCGCGCAGTTTGACTGAAGACGAAACGGTGAGTGTCAATCCCGTTGCGAATGACGAAGACCTTTTCGCGAGGAAACTTTTCTTTTTCCACCAGAAACTCGCCATGCGAACGAGCAACGGCGATGAAACCGTCGGTCAACGGCGTAAGCCAGCGATTCGCCCGCCCCACGCCATCGGGCCACCCCGTGGAATGCAATGCCGAGAGGATGACGGGAACATTCGCCAAGCGCGCCGCCAATCGGCCCCAAAACATCTTGTCGCCTGCGCCAACGGTGATCACCGCATCGGTTCGTTCCGTTCGAAACAAGTTTCGCAATCGCCACAACACCCGCGCATCAAACTTCCCGTGAATCAAATTGCAATGAACTGGTATTTGTCGCGACAATTCCTCGCCCAGAATCCCGCGTTCCTTCAGACAACAGATTTGCGGGGCGATCCGCTTGCGGTCAAACGAACGGACCAAACTGGCGAGCAACGTTTCGGCGCCCCCCACCGGCATGCTGGTGATCGCAAACATGACGTTGAGTGGTCGATTCATGGGTGGGCAAATTGGGCAAAAAGAACGGGACTTTCCGGTCACGCTTGATAGTCAAAATCGGGGACTCTCAACATCTTCAGATCGAACTGCAACCAATTTCGCAAGCGACTGAAATTCGGATCACCATGGATCCGTTTGATGTGAAACGCATCGTGGCCAATAAAGTTGAATCCGCCGTAAGCCGAACAGACCCCCTGGAGCCCCGCGGCCTTGGCGATTTGAAATAGCTTGGGAGAAAGATTCTTAAGTTGGCCAAACGGAAATGCAACGTAGTTAATCGGTTGCTCAATATACTTCCCTAACTCGCCTGTCGCAGTGACGATCTCGTCGACTAAACGTTCTTCGCACTCAATTGAGCCCAAGTCGGGATGGGTGCGGGAGTGACCGCCGATTTCAATGCCTGCTCGAGCCAAAGCGCGAATTTGTTCGATGGTGTTGACAGGCACTTCACGACCAAATCGAACGTCATGCTCAAATGGCTGTTGAGTGAGCACGTTCCCGAGTGTAACAAAATAAGTCGTTGGAATTTGGCGTTCGATCAAATAGGGAAATGCCCACTCACAGTTTTCGGCATAACCATCGTCGAACGTAATGGCGACAGCCGGACGAGTATTTTCTGAACGGACTCGCCGCTGGCATTCCGCCAAAGAGATCACGTCAAAGTTATCCATCAACCAGTCAATTTGCTGTTCGAAGCCCCGTCGCGAAATCGTCCAAGGATTCGGATTCACATCGCTAACGCGGTGATAAAACAGAACAGAAACCGGCACGGTTGATTGACTGCTCATCCACCAACGATGCGCCGTTCGCGCGGGCAACATCGCGAGCCGATAGGTTTCGATCAATGTGGAATGGAGCGAGATCACGAAAAGATCCAAAAATTCGATATTGCGAAAATGTTGGTTTCGCTTGGCCCCAACGCAAACGGTCTATGGGAGAAATTTACGGTTCTTGATTGACTGGACGGACATGGGCGGAATATTCGTTACGACCCGATCCGTTTGCAGTAAACCGCAAGTTGGAGGACCAATACAAATTCGTTAGTGATGGTGAATGTTCTAGACTTTCTCAACCTTGCACCATTCGCTCAAGATCCAACTCTCAATACGCAAATGTCAATGCCTGCCAAACAAAAGATGTTCGGAATTGAAATTGATGCAATCAACATGAGCGAGGCCGTCGCAAAATTGCACGATTGGGTTGCTACCGACGGAGAACAACCGTGCCGGTATGTAGTGACTCCAAATGTCGATCATGCTGTGTTATTGCAAGAACACGCGGGACTCCAAGCGGCTTACAAGGCGGCATCGCTGGTTCTAGCCGACGGGCATCCGCTGGTTTGGGCCTCGCGATTGCTCCGCAAGCCATTGCCCGAACGCGTGCCCGGTTCCGATCTCGTGCCCAAGTTCTTTGCCAGTTGCGCGGGAGAGAATCGTCAAGTCAAAGTCTTTTTACTCGGCGCGGCCCCGGGCGTCGCGGCGCGAGCAGCTGCCAACATTCACCGACAGTGGCCGGGCGTCAAGGTCGTCGGAGTCTATAGCCCTCCGCTCGGTTTCGAGAAAAGCCTGGATGAGAACGAAATGATTTTGGGCCGTTTGATATTAACGCAACCGGAACTCCTCGTCGTCGGCTTGGGAGCGCCCAAACAGGAGTGTTGGGTCGCCAACCACCAGCAGCAAATTTGTGCTCGAGCGGCATTGTGCGTCGGTGCTACCATTGATTTTCTCGCTGGAGAAAAGAAACGTGCCCCACGCTGGATGCAGCGATTCGGCGTGGAATGGCTCCACCGCATGCTCAGCGAACCCCGCCGCCTCATCAAACGCTACGCCAAAGACGCTTGGATCTTTCCACAACTCGTCGTCAAACAACTGATCGCTCCGGCGAAACTCACCCACAAGACCTGATGTCAAAATAAGATAAAGAGCGAAGCCCGCGGCTTGTTGGTTGCGAAAGCGCAATGATTCTTTTCGGCGGGAAATTACGGTAAGATCGACAGCCGTTACTGCTTGGTTTGTCACTACCGCTTTTCATTTTCGCAGGTGCTCGGGTGAAGGTTTCGCCGATTGTGGTCAAGGTCGATTTGCCTGGAAAAGCCTACGAGATTCTTATCCAGCCGGGTTCTGTGGAAAAACTCGTCTGGCCCGAGCCTTTGGAAAATCGCTACTCGCGAGCAATCGTCATTAGCGATGAAAATGTCGCTAAGCTTTACTTGGCCAAATTCAAACGGCAGCTCAAAAAGATCATTTCCCAAGTCGATTCGGCAGTCTGTATGGCGGGCGAACAAGCCAAGTCTGCGGAGATCGCCAACTCGCTTTGGCAACGCCTCTTCTCATTTGGAACCGATCGGCAATCGTTGGTGATCGCGCTGGGTGGCGGCGTTGTCGGTGATCTTGCCGGGTTTGTTGCAGCGACCTACATGCGCGGCGTCGACTTTATGCAAATTCCCACGACCCTACTGGCCCAAGTCGACAGTAGTGTGGGCGGGAAGGTCGGGATCAATCTGCAACAAGGAAAAAACCTGATCGGCGCGTTTTGGCAACCGCGTGCGGTGCTGATCGATCCGCTCGTTCTTATGTCGTTGAGCGATCGCGAATATCGATCGGGCCTGGCTGAGGTTGTGAAATACGGAGCCGCGCTTGACCGGGACTTTTTTGAGTTCTTGGAGCTGAATATTTTGCAAATCATGGCTCGTGAGCCTTTGGTCATGCAACAGATCATCGCCCGCTGTTGCAAAATTAAGGCAGCGGTAGTGATGGACGACGAGCGAGAAACGTCGGGACGTCGGGCCCTCTTGAACTTTGGTCATACCTACGGACATGCGATTGAAATGCTGACTGGCTATAGCAAGATTTTGCATGGCGAGGCGGTCGCCATTGGCATGGGCTGTGCAGGTCGATTGGCAGTTGAGCTGGGAATGTGGCCATCCGAGACGGCCACGCGGGTTCAAGACCTGTTGATGATTTTGGGGCTGCCCACGGTTTTGCCAAAAATTCCACACGATAAAATGTTGGCTGCCATGCAGACCGACAAGAAAAAGGTGGACTCGGTGGTGCAACTGGTTTTGCCGACGCAGCTAGGAGCTGCAAAACTGGTTCCGTGGCCCGGCGATGACGCGGTCACCGCCAGCTTTATTTCCCCGGCTAAATCTAAACCCTCCCGATGAATGACTCGACAACCAACCCACACCAAATGAGATCCCTGAGCGAAGATCAAATCGCGGCCCTGCGGCTTTCTCAAGTCGCCGGCATTGGCTCCAAACTGTTCCAGGAGCTTGTAGGTCATTTCGGCTCGGCCACCCAAGTCCTGAAAGCGACGCCAACGGAATTGCGCGAAGTGAGCGGCATTGGACAAAAGGTAGCTCGGGGGATTGTGATGGCCGAAAGCGAGATTCAAGTCGAAGAATTGCTGCAACTTTGTCACAAGAATTCGATTCAGATTATCTTTCGCAATGAATCGATCTACCCCCGACTACTTTCGGAAATTTACGACCCGCCGAATCTAATGTACATGCGCGGATCGCTATTGCCGGGCGACCAAATCGCCATTGCGATTGTCGGTTCCAGGCATGCTACCAACAACGGAATTCAAACGGCCGACAAGTTCGCGCGAGGTTTGAGTATGGCCGGGTTTACGATCGTCTCGGGATTGGCGCGAGGAATCGACCAAGCGGCCCATCGCGGTGCACTTGCTGCCGGTGGACGAACTCTTGCGGTTCTAGGAAGTGGTGTCCTGGACATCTACCCGCCAGAACACGACGAGCTGGCACGGGAAATCCAGAACCAGGGCGCGATCCTTTCGGAATTGCATCCCCTCGCGGCCCCGCGTGGATCAGCCTTCCCGCAGCGGAATCGAATCGTCACGGGCCTTTGTCTGGGGACGATTGTGATTGAAGCCGGTGAACGAAGTGGCGCTTTGATCTCGGCCCGTATGGCGATGGAACAAGGCCGTGAGGTTTTCTCGGTTCCTGGACGAATTGATAGCCGAATGTCGCAGGGCTGCAATCGCCTGATTCGCGACGGCGCAAAACTGATCCAAAGCGTTGACGATGTGCTGGAGGAACTCGGCCCCTTGGTGGCCCCGGTAAAAAGTTCGCCTACCGAAACGGTACGCCATCCGGCCGAACTCAAGCTGAACGAACGGGAAACAGCAGTCCTGCAGGCAATCGATACACAGCCCACCTCGATCGACGAAATCGTTGCTAAAACGCAATTGCCCGTCCATCATATTTTGGCCACGATCAGCGCGCTCGAAATGCGTCGCCTCGTCAAACGAATCAGCGGTTCGAGCCTCATTCGTGTTTAAGAACCCAGCCCCAAGCTTTCAGAACCTGGAAAGGCTGAGAGGGTCAGCCGCGGGTCAGCCCCATTTTTGCACAGGCACTAAGCTATGATTCAATCGGGCTGGGAATGCCCTAGATCGATTCCATGCGGCAACTCAATCCACCGGCGGCAGGGACGTAGCACATCCGCGCGTAGTCCATTACCATCCGATCGCTACTAAAGCGCCAGGCCAACGTGCCGATCGAGTTCGCCATGCGTTTGATCCACTCGCGCGGCAATCCATCGACGTCACGGTTGTAGTACATCGGGGCGACTTCGTTTTCCAAGACTTGATGCAGCAATTCCGCGTCACGTTTGTCAGTCACTTCATCCGAAACATGGCTCGTTCCCTTGCCGATTGCGAAGCCATTGGTTCCATCGAAAGCTTCGGCCCACCAACCATCGAGTATCGATAAATTGAGTCCTCCATTGAGCACAACCTTTTGCCCACTCGTACCCGAAGCCTCCAGAGGCAAGCGCGGATTGTTGAGCCACACGTCAACGCCTTGAACCAAATGTCGACAGACGTTGACATCATAGTCCTCGATGAACACCACCCGCGAATTGAACCGCGGATCATTACGCAATTGAGCGATCTTCTGAATGAAGGCCTTGCCGCCTTCGTCCTTGGGATGTGCCTTGCCCGCGAAAACAATCTGGACGGGGCGTTTGGGATCGTTCAGAATGGCGGCAGCCCTGTCCAAATCGGCGAAGATCAAATTCGCTCGTTTGTAGGTCGCGAAGCGTCGCGCGAATCCAATCGTCAGGATTCCTGGATCGAGGATATTGCGGGCCTCTTCCAACGCCGTTTCACTCTCATTTCGACGGCGGCATTGAGCCGAGAACCGGCGGCGAATAAAGGAAAACATAATGGTTTTCAGCGTATTGTGCGTTTCCCACAACTCGCCTGGATCGACGTTGTAGACACCTCGCCAAGTGGACGGTTCGCCAACACGCGTCATCCAGTCGGCCGGAAAATGTCGGTCGTACAAGGTCCTCATTTGTTCCGCCAACCAACTTTGCGAATGCACGCCATTGGTAATATGTCCAATCGGAATTTCACTTTCAACACGCCAGGGCCAAAGATGTGCCCACATGCGACGTGAAATATGGCCGTGCAATTGACTGACCGCATTTGCGGTTCGCGAGAGCTTAAGTCCAATGACGGTCATACAAAACGTCTCATTGTGGTTGTCCGGATCGATCCGACCCAAACTCATAAATTGATCGACCGATAGGCCCAGTTGCTCACGCAGCGGCCCCAAATGCTCCTCAATCATGTCCGCTGTGAATCGATCATGACCGGCTGGAACTGGCGTGTGCGTGGTAAAGACGCTTCGCATGGCCACTTCGCGCAAGGCATCATCGAATTTCAGGCCATCGTCGACCATCGATTGACGAATCACTTCGAGTGGACCAAAGGCACTGTGGCCTTCGTTCAAGTGATAAACCCCCGGATTAATACCCAGAACACGCAAAGCCTTCACGCCGCCGACACCCAAAATCAACTCTTGGCGGATTCGCGTTCGCTCATCTCCACCGTACAGTCGGCTTGTGAGCGTCCGGTCCTCGGGACGATTGCCCTCGACATTGGTGTCGAGCAAGAACAAACGTACGCGACCGACCTGAATTTTCCAAACTTTCGCCAGCAGATTTCCCGTACGGGTCTCAATCGAAATGGTGATCGGATTTCCCTTGGGACAAAGCGCGGGCAAAATCGGCAAGTTGTCGACTTGGGTCTCCACGTATTTTTCTTCTTGATAACCTTGGTCGTTGAGCTGTTGACGAAAGTATCCGTGCGAATAAAACAATCCGATCGCGACGAGGGGAATGCCCAGCGAACTTGCGCTCTTGATGTGGTCACCCGACAAGACGCCAAGGCCGCCGGAATAAATCGGAAGTGATTCGTGAATACCAAACTCGGCGGAAAAATAGGCGACAGGCTTGGCTCCCAAGACACCGGCGTTCGTCGATGCCCACGTTTGCCGGTCGGCCATGTATTCCTTAAGACGGCGATAGGCCTGGTTGATCCTGCTGAAGAGCACCATTTCATTGGCCCGCTCAAACAATCGGTCCGCTGTAAATTCATGCAACAGCGCGATCGGGTTGTGGTCCAATTGGCGAAACCGCACGGGGTCAAGGTCGCGAAACAAATGCTGAACTTCCGGCGTCCACGACCACCACAAATTGCTGGCCAAGGCCATGCATTTTTCGAAGAGCGTATCGACAGTGACTTTGTCGTTGCTCGGCGGCGAATTATGCTCGTTCAAAATCACGTCCATATTTTTCATCGGTGCCAACCCACGAAACGGAAAAAGGCGAATCGCATACGATAACTTTTTTGCACCAAAAAATGAATGCCGAATGCCCCGAAAGTTGCTTGGCCTGGCCCCGAAAATGTTTCCTCGGACCCAAAGTCTGATACAAACGTCACAGCTTTCCTGAATTTGCCGTAGAAACCCGGAGAGATCTGCCGCAATGGCTTCGGAATGATGCGGAGCTAGATTAAGATAAAGCCCCCAATCTGTTGTCAAAAAGATTCCCAGAAGGCCCGATGTCCGCCAAAGAAACCTTCATCAAATGGCACTCCTCTTCCGTCCAAAGGGAACGGGGTTGCGTCGTTTGGTTCACCGGATTGAGCGGGAGCGGCAAAAGCACGGTAGCCAACCGCGTCGATCAATTGCTGGCGGCGAACCATGTTCGTGGCTTTGTGCTCGATGGCGACAACGTGCGACATGGGCTGAATGCCAGTCCGGAGCTTTTGAGGAAGCAGCATTCGACGGAGTTTGCCGAGCGATTTGGTTTGACGTTTTCGCCGCTCGACCGAGAAGAGAACATCCGCAGAATCGCCTGCGTATGCGAATTGTTTGCAACAGCTGGGGTGATCGCTTTGACGGCCTTTGTCAGCCCCTATCGTCGCGACCGTGACTTGGCCCGAGCTCTCGTAACTCAAACAGGAACGGCACAAGATTTCGTTGAGGTCTTTGTCGATACACCAATTGAGATCTGCGAGCAGCGCGATCCCAAAGGACTATATAAAA